>FWPV01001232.1_pt1 | contig 72611 bp, 47 predicted proteins | sample 2228371 | NCBI WGS metagenome assembly FWPV01 (sample SAMEA103939776, study PRJEB20133) | metagenome
ATGCTGATGGAGCCTCGCCCCGGCGGCTGGCGGCCACTGGCAGGGGGGATGGCCCTCAGCCGTTGATACGGCTGCCAGGCCCTTCGAAAAGGCCAGCTCGTCTGTCGATAGTCACCTCCTTTCGCTGTTCCAGGTGCCTCCGGCCCAGCCGGCGAGCCAAAGACTCGGCCACCAAGCACAGTATAGCACGAGGGGGAAGTCAAGCGATAAACCGCTCTGTAAATAAAATATAATCAGACCACATCACGTAGATTCATCATATACCACTAGAGTGCCATGGCTGCATGGGCCTGGCGGGCGAAACGGGTGAAAAATGACAGAACGCCACAAATCGCGCTGGGCACCGAGACCGTTGTCCATCCACGACAGGGGTCGTCATGGCGTCTGAAACAGGTGGTTTGAGCGTGTGTACGGCCAATTGGCAGGGCTCGTGGAAACAGGTGGCTGCCCGAGAGAGGCGGCAGGCGGGGAGTTCTGCTTGCCGGCGGGCAGTGGGCCGAGGCAGCTTATGGCAAAAGCATCCACAAGAGCCTCGCCGTTTCGGGCTCGCTCTGGTCGCAGCCGGCCACTGTCTGCCTGAGCCGGAGCCCGCCGCCTCAAGCTCCTGCTGCGAGCAGTGGACCACCGCCGTCGTGGGCCGGGCGCCGCCGGCGGCGGCGCCATGAGCTGGGCCCAGCCGCTCGGAGCTTGCCCGATCGGGCGCGGCCATCAGCCGGCCGCTCGGAGCACCAGGCGGAACGCCCCGATGGCCTGCTCGATGTCGGCGGCGGAAATGTGATAGTGGGTCACTGCCCGCAGCCTTCGGCCGCCGATGGCCAGGATGCGAATGCCTTGCTCGGCCAGGCAGGCCACAAGCTCGGCCGGCTGGAGCCTTGGGGTGTCGAGGGCGAAGATCACGATGCTGGTTTGCACTTGTCCCGGGTCGATGACGATGCCCGGGATCTGGGCCAGGCCCTCGGCCAAGCGTCGGGCGTTGGCGTGATCTTCAGCCAGACGGTCGACCATCGTCTCCAGGGCGACGATCGCCGTTGCCGCCAGCACTCCCGCCTGTCGCATGCCACCACCAACCACCTTGCGGGCCCGTCGGGCACGCCGGATGAAATCGGCCGGCCCGCACAGAACGCTGCCCACCGGCGCAGCAAGCCCCTTGGAAAAGCAGAAGCTGACGCTGTCGGCGTCAGCGGCCAACGCTGCGGCCGGCACGCCCAAGGCCACGGCAGCGTTGAAGATGCGGGCGCCATCGAGATGCACCGCCAGTCCGAAGCGGTCGGCTACAGTGCGCACCTCGCGCATGTAATCGGCCGTCAGCACGGCCCCGCCGCACCGATTGTGGGTGTTCTCCAGGCAGACCAGCCGGCTGGTTGGAAAGTGCACGTCATCGGCGCGCACCGCGGAGGCGATCGCCTGGGGGTCAATCGTGCCGTTGGGTAGGTTTGCGAGCGGCCTGGGATGAATGCCCCCCAGGGCCGCGGCACCACCCTGCTCATAGATGAAGGTGTGCGACTGGTCTCCGAGGATGACTTCATCGCCCCGTTGGCAGTGAGTCAGCAAGGCCACCAGGTTGGCCATAGTGCCGGTGGGGACAAACAGGGCCGCCTCTTTGCCCACTCTTTCAGCTGCCATGGCTTCCAGGCGATTGACCGTAGGGTCTTCGCCGAAGACATCATCGCCTACCTCGGCCTGGGCCATGGCCTGCCGCATGGCCGGGGTGGGCTGGGTAAGCGTATCGCTGCGCAGATCGATCGGCTTGACCATGGCTGGCCTGGGTTGGTCAATCAGGCGGCTGCGTTGTATCGCTGGCCAGGAGGCGCCCGCGCGCGAGTTCGAGCCGTGCCAGTGTTTCCTCGCGGCCCAGGAGTGCCAGCGACTCGAACAGCGGCGGGGACACCCGCTGACCAGTCACCGCTACGCGAACAGGTTGTAAGGCAACACGGGCGCTGTAACCAGCCGAGCTGGCTGCGCTGCGGAGCGCGTTCTCAATCGCCGCGGCTGACCACTCGGGAAGTTGGGCCAGCAGATCTCGTGCCCCGGCCAGCCAACGGGCAGTTGCTGTGACCGTGAGATTCTGGGGTACCAGGTCATCAGGTGACGGCTCCGCTCGCTGCCACAGGAAGCGCAGCCAGGCAGCAGCGTCGGCCAGGGTTGTGAGCCGCTCCTGGATCAGCGGCGTCGCGCGGCGAACAGTATCCAGGTCGGCCGGCAGACCGGCGCTCTGCAGAAACGGCAACAGCCTTCTGGCCAGCTCGTCGGGCGCCAGCTTGCGGATGTATACGCCGTTGAGCCACGCCAGCTTGGCCGGATCCCAGGCGGCCGGCGAGGTTTTGAGATCCTGGAGGCGAAACCGGGCCAGCGCCTGTTGGCGGTCGAATACTTCCTCGCTGCCGCTGTATGCCCAGCCCTGCAAGGCCAGGTAGTTGAACATCGCCTCGGGCAGGTAGCCAGCTGCCCGGTACTCCCGCACCTGGGTCATCTGCACCAGTGGACGGCCCTCGGCGTCGACGGTCTTGCGCTTGGAGAGCTTGCCTTTGCCATCTGGGTTCAGAACCATGGGCAGGTGCACCCAGATTGGCTCTGGCCAGCCAAAGGCCCGATACAAGAGGATCTGGTACGGCACGCTGGGAATCCACTCGTCAGCCCGCAGCACGTGAGAGATGGCCATGGTGTGATCGTCCACCACCACCGCGAAATGGTAGGTCGGGTAGAGGTCGGCCTTGATGAGGATGATGTCCTCCAGATCAGCAGCCTGGAACTCGATCCGGCCGCGCAGGAAGTCGTTCATGGCTATCGTGCCTTCGAGCGGTACTCGAAGGCGGATGACCGACGGTTCGCCGGAGGCCAGGCGCCGCGCGACCTCCTCGGGCGTCAGATTGCGGCAGCGGCGGTCGTACACCGGCGCCCGCCCCAGCTGGGTGCGCTGCTCACGCCGCTCTGCCAGACGTTCGGCGGTACAGAAACAACGGTAGGCACCGCCCATGTTCAAGAGCTGTTGGGCGTGGCTGGCGTACAGCCCCAGCCGTTCGCTCTGGCGATATGGCCCATAGGCGCCGCCGTGCCGCGGGCTCTCGTCGGGTTCGATGCCCAGCCACTCGAGGCTGGCGAACATGTCATCCAGCGCCCCCTCGACGTAACGGCGACGATCGGTGTCCTCGATCCGGCATACGAAGGCGCCATCCTGCTGACGCGCGAACAGCCAGTTGAATAGCGCGGTCCTGGCATTGCCGACGTGGAAGTAGCCAGTCGGCGAGGGTGCTATGCGGACGCGGACGATGTCAGTCATATCCTCCTGCCCCGTCTGCCACTGTCAGCCTCCCGGCCTGGAGCCACCTTGAGGCTCACGGCAATGCCGGACCCCCTAGTCACAATCCTGTGCCCCGCCTGGGACCGACCGACGCGCATGCTCCGGCCATGGGTCACCGGAACTGCAGGCTACGGTGATGGATTAGCACGCTCTGGGTGAGGCCTATGCCCAACAACAGCGCCAGCAAGCTCGAGCCGCCATAGGAGACGAAGGGCAGCGACACGCCGGTAATGGGCAAGAGCTGCTCGACCACCCCGACGTTCACGAACACCTGGCTGATGAAGTAGCTCCAAACGCCGATGGCGATAAGAGCGCCAGCGCGATCCGTCACCAGCCGGCCGGTGCGGGCCAGACGCCAGACGATGAACCCCAGGAGGGCGAGCAGGCCGATAGCGCCGACGAAGCCCAGCTCCTCGGCCACCAGGGCGAAAACGTTGTCGGTGTGCAAGAGCGGTAGCCAGCCACCCTGACTCTGCTGGCCGCTGGCGAAGCCCGTGCCGAACAGGCCCCCATTTCCTACGGCGATGAGCGTCTGAATGTGCTGGAAGCCGCTGCCGCTGGGGTCTTGCATTGGGTTCAGCCAGGCGGCCAGCCTCTCGAGCCAGTAGGACTCAAGCTTGCCAGCCCGGATGAGGACGGTGGCTAAAGGCACGCTGACCAGGGCCAGCAGGCTAGCATGGACCAGCCGCAGGCCAGCGGCGGCTACCATTGCCATCCAGATAGCTACCAGAATGACCGCGGTGGAGAGGTTGGGCTGCCGAATAACCAGGATAATGGGCAACGCGGTAATAAGAATGCTACCAATGACGTGTCTAAATCTACAGATGTCGAACCTGTCCAGATAAGCTGCCAGGCAGATAACCAGGCCAACCTTGGCCAGCTCACCGGGCTGAATGTCGGCCGCGCCGGTGGTGAGCCAGCGCTGGCTGCCTAAGGCCTCATGACCGAAAGCAAGCACGGCTACCAATGCGACGATAAGGCTGGCGTATATCCAGACGGCGAACTGCAAAAGGATACGGTAGTCGGTCAGACTGACCATGACCATGCCGGCCAGCCCGATCAAAGCAAAGGCGAGCTGCTTGATAACCAGGTCGTCCCACGCCGATTCCGTCGGGTTGCGCAAGGTAGCGCTATAGATCATGGCCGCGCCGAAGAAAATCGTGACGAGGACCGAAATCAGCAGCGGCCAGTCGTAGGCGCGCCAGACGCGGTTCCGAGCCAGCAGATGCCAGTAATGGCTTGCTGCCAGTGTCATTGCCCCAGCCGGGTCCCACTCTGGGCAGGCACGGGTGCTGGCCTGGCTGGCCGCCGCTGCAACGGAATCTCAACGACCAGCCGACCAGTGGGCTCGAGCATCACTTCGACCGCCTCGCGGTTGATCTCAACGTGGCGGGAGATGCTTTCGATAATGTCGTTCTTGATGAGCTCGAGCTCGCCCGGCGACAGTCGTGCCCGGTCGAATTGCAGTACGAAAGTCAGTCGTTGTTTGGCCACCGCTCCCGATGAGAGGTCGGCCGACGGCTTGCCCAAGATGCGGTCGAGCACCTTCATCTCTCACCTCCCTAACTTGCGGCCCGCCACAGCCGGGCCAGGCGATCGAAGATACCCCGGGCTTCGCCGTCAAAGGACAGGAACGGCACGTCCTCGCCCTCAAGCCGCGCCGCAATGTTGCGCAGCGCCTGGCCCGCTCGACTCGCGGGCTCCAGGACAATCGGCTCGCCCCGGTTGCTGGCGGCTACGATGCCCGAGTCCTCCGGGATGACGCCCAAGACAGCAATCCGCAGCACATCGACCACATCCTCGGTGGCCAACATGTCGCCGCGGGCCACCAGATCTGGTTTGAGTCGGTTGAGCACCAGCCAGGGCGTCGGTTTGCCGCTCGCCTCCACCAGACCTATTACCCGGTCGGCGTCCCGCACTGCGGCTACGTCAGGCGTAGTGATGAGGATGACTTCGGTCGCCGGTGCCAGGGCGTTGCGAAAGCCCTGTTCAATGCCCGCTGGCGAGTCGATGACCAACCAGTCGGCCAGACCTTCCAAGGCCTGGCAGACATCAATCATCTCCTCTGGACTGATATCCTCCTTCTCCGCATGCTGATCCGCCGCCAAGAGACTCAGCTGGGAGACGTGCTTGTCGCGGATCAGCGCGCGCTCGACGGGCACCACACCCCGGGTAACGTGCAGGATGTTGTAAACGACGCGGTTCTCCAGGCCCATGATGACGTCCAGATTGCGCAGCCCGATGTCGGCGTCGATCAGAACGACGCGCCGGCCTCGCTGGGCCAGGGCCACGCCCAGGTTCGCGGCAACCGTTGTCTTGCCGACGCCTCCCTTGCCTGATGTCACGGTGATGATGCGCGCCATGCTCTTCACCTCCTCAGCGGCCGGGTACTCACGCTCCGCGGCTCACTCGAGGCGCCGTGCTTGCGCCCGCTGCCGCGGGTAGTCGGCCACATAGCCTAAGTGTCAGCCTTTACAGCCAAAAGTCAAACCGCTCGCTGCATTTAGTAGCTGGAGCAGGCGCTCAACCACTACATTTGCCTGGCGCAGGGCCATCATCGCCAAGAGCTGACCACTATCTGCCCTTGCTCCAGGCGGGCCACCTCGGGCTCGGGCGTGCGGCGTGGGTCGTCCGGCGAACGGGTGATCACCGAGCCAATGCGCAGTTGGCTGGGCGCCAGGTCCAGAGCGCACACCAGGGCATCATCGTTGCCTTCGATCCCGGCCTCCACCTTGCCGCGGACCCGGCCCCAAACGATCACGCTACCAGAGGCGATGATCTCCGCCCCGGGATTCACGTCACCCAGAACCACCACCGAGCCGTCGTGGACGAGCCGCTGGCCACCGCGCAGGGGACCACGGTGAAGCAAGGTCGTGCCCGCGGCGGCGGTCGGGGCGGTGGCCACCTGTTCCACAGTTCTACGTCGCGGCCCGCGCGCCGGTCGGGCTTCAATGCGCTGCAATACCATCCCGGTCTTGGCGATCAGCACCGCCAGGCGGTCGACAAGGCGCACGTCGATGGACGAATCTTGCAGCTCCAGCTCAACCCGCGCCCCGGTCAGGAAGCGGCGTCGGCCTTCCAGGGCCTTCTGCATGGCGCTGTGAGCGACCTCAATGTCGCCCGTGGAAACCACGATCCGCACTGCCTCGGGCGTGCCCCGGAGACTTACCGGTGGTCGAGGTGGCACCGGCGCTTCACCGGCGCGACCCGTTGTCGGACGGTTCGGCTTGTGCCCAGCTTCTGGCGGCTTGGGCCTAGTAGGGTCAACCATTGTCTTCTGCATTCTCGCTTAGGCCACTGGCCGAGCCCGGAGTGGCCGGCTCCACAGCGGTGGACTTAGGGGTGGGAGTCTCCGACTCGAACATCGGCAAGCTGAACCAGGCTCTCAGCACGTCGCCAGCAATTGGTGCCGCGTCCCGCGAGCCCTCGATGATCCGGTTCATGCCGGAGCCGTCGACGAAGACCGCCAGAGCGATCTCCGGTTCCTCGACAGGGGCGAAGGCCAGGAACCAGGCGTGTGTCAGAAGGTGGCCCTCGCGATCACGGCGGCAGTATCCGCCAGCCTGGTCAGGCACCCAGTCGCAGAATTCGGCCGTGCCGGTCTTGCCGGCAACGCTCACCTGGCGCGGCAAGCGCGACCAGGCGCGCTGGGCCGTGCCGTACTCCACGGCGCCCCGCATACCGTTACGGATGAGCTCCCAATGCTCCTCCCTGATCGGCAAACGACGCATCACTTCTCCCGGGCGTCGCAGCACGTTGCCCTGGGCGTCGACGACGCGCTCAACCAGATGGGGGCGGTACAGCGTGCCTCCGTTGGCCGCAACAGCGGCGACGTTGGCCATCTGCAGCGGCGTCGCCAGGATGTAGCCCTGGCCGATGGCGGTGATGTACGTCTGGCCTGTGCCCCAGTACTCACCGCTATGATCCATCAACCACTCCGGAGTCGGCACCCGGCCGGCGGCCTCGCCCAGTAGCTCAATACCTGTGGGCTCACCTAGACCGAACAGGTGCGCATAGGCGGCGAGCTTGCGACTACCCAGGCCACTGATGTTGGCCCCAGCCTCGTGATAGCCGCCACCGACCTCGTAGAAGAAGACGTCGCATGAGTGGGCCAGGGCGCCCACAACGTTCAGACTGCCATGACCGCTGCGCAGCCAGCAGGTGAAAGGGTAGCGGATGTTGGGGTCGTACTCGTTGGGCAAGTAGATCACACCGGGGTCATGGATGCGCGTCCGTCCGCTGATGACGGCTTCCTCCAGGCCGGCAGCCGCAGTGATGATCTTGAAAGTCGAACCGGGAGCGTATTGGCCAGATATTGCCCGGTTGAGAAGCGGCCGGTCAGGGTTGGCCAGCAGGGCCTGGAACTCCTCGACGCTGGTTCCGGCCGAGAACATGTTGTTGTCGAAAGTGGGCCAGGAAACGAGAGCGCGCACGGCACCTGAGGAAGGATCTAGGGCAACGACGGCCCCCGATCGGGCGCCCAGGCGACGCAGGCCCGTGGCCAGAATCTCCTCCACGGCGGCCTGAAAGGCCAGATCCAGGGTCAGGTACAGGCTATGGCCGGCCTTTGGCGCCTGACTTTCCCCGACTGTGCGCAGCTCCCGGCCCGTAGCGTCGATCTCCACCCATTTCTTGCCCTTCTGGCCGCGGAGCTCGTTTTCGTAAGTAGCTTCCATACCGGAACGGCCGACGATGTCGTAGATCTGGTAGCCACGCGCCCGATAATCGGCCAGCTCCTCCTGCGGAATACTACCGGTAAAGCCCAGGATATGGGCGAGCGTTGGCCCCGCCGGATACTGCCGCACCGGCGCCTCGCCGACGATGACGCCGGGCAAGTCGGCCAGCTCTTCCATGAGAGCGAAGGCCGTGTCGCGGGGCACGTTGCGGGCCAGCGGCACGGGGGTCCAGGAGCGCGGGATGTGGCCGGACTCATCGGCCTGCAGTCGAGCCATCACCGACACCGGAGGGCTGACGGCTTGGTCGGCTGCCAGAGCGCTGGCGCGCCTGACGGGTGGCGTAGAGAGCGGCACGTCCAGTGCCTCAGCCAGGCGCCGCAGTACTCGTGCCTCGTCCGCGGGATCACTGGGCAGGGCCGCACTCACTACGCTGACAGTGAAGCGGGGCCGGTTCAGCACTACCTGGCGACCGCTAGCATCGTAGATTACACCGCGATCGGCCTCGGTCTCGCGCTCCACGAAGCGATTGGCGGCGGCGCGGGTTCGAAGCTCGCTGCCGCGCAGGAGCTGGATGTGCCACAGCCGAGCTCCCAGAAGCCCGAACACGGCTATTGTAACCAGCGGCGGCAATGCGCTGCGCACTCCGGGCGAATGCGAGCGGACGCTGTCCACCTAGCCTGCCCAGTCGATTGTCGTCGGTGCTGGTCGAGCGACGGCGCGCAGCGGGAGGTACAGTACAGGCAGCCAGAGCAAGTTGAGGGCCACGGCCAGTACCAGGTCCTCCGCCAGGGAGAGACCGGCCCAGAAGACTGCGCCGCCGCGCAACCAGATCAACATGCGCTGGGCCAGGGTGAAGCCCACTGTGCCCAGCGTTACCATCAGCGGCAAGAGCAGCGGATTGCGGGGATGCACGTAGCGGCGCGCCAGGCTGGCCAGCAGCGTAGCCAACGCCAAAGGCAGGGCATAAGTGCCAATCTCACTGCCCGAGAGAATGTCCAACGCCAGCCCGGCTCCCAGTGCCCACCAGGTGGCCACCTGAAGGCCCCGAAAGAGCGCCCAGGTCACAGCCCCCAGCAGCGGCAGCAACGGACGGATGCCGCCTAAGGCAGCGTAAGGCATGACAGCGGTCTGCAGAACGGCCAGGACCAGTATGGTCAGCAGGGCGGCATGAGGTCCCATAGCCACGGCCATCCCGCGCCTGGCGGGGTGCCGAATCAGTCGGCGCCCGATCCTGGCCGCCGTCCCTCGACGGCCTGGCCCACAGGCAGCCAGTCTCGCACCACCAGGACTTGCTCAAGAGCGTTGAAGTTAACTGCTGGCCGGATGGTGGCTTCCTGGTGTGTCTGCTCGTCGCTCTGGAATACCTGGGCGACCTGTCCAATCAACAGTCGAGGTGGGAACTCGAGAGACAAGCCGCTAGTGTAAACCAGGTCGCCGACCAGCAATGCCGGCTCGGTGTCCGAGGTATCCTGGGGGACGAACCGCATTCGCAACTCTCCCGATGTCGAGCCAAAGACGACGCCGGTAGCTCTGGAACGCTGTACGCGAGCCCACACGGCGCTGCGCGGATCGGTAATGAGCCGCACGTCGCTCCAGTATGGCCCGGCTCGAGTTATCCGGCCTACCAGGCCACGACTACAGGCCACTGGCATGCCAACCTCGATGCGATCGTTGGTGCCGACGTCGATCTTGATGGCGTGCAGGAGATTGCCAGGTTCGGCGGCCACAACGTGCCCGACGACGCTGGCGCCGCTCAGCTGCAGGTCAACCCGGCTGCGGCGAAAATCCAGCTCGCGGCGCAACTGGGCTACTTCTTGCTTCAGCTCGTCGGCCCTGGCCCTTTCGGCCTCCAACTCGCCGAGTTGGTTCTCGAGCCAGACATTGCGTGCCCGTAGTTCATCGACTTGCCGCAGACCGTTGACGAAGTCGGCGAAGCTGCCGGTGGCTGTGGTCAGGGTGCGCTGCAGTGGCGTGGCCAGGCGACCAACAACGCGATCGACAAGTGCTGGCGCGACGATTCCTCGCATGGCCAGGCCAGTCATGCTCAAGAGCACGAGAGCCATGGCCAGGATCTGTCGCTCTGGTCGCCGGAACATGCTGGCCCTAACGCCGATACAAGCCTGCCCGTTGCGTGCTTGCCAAGATGGGGGCCAGCTGGTCCAGGTCCTCCAACACCAGACCAGCGCCCCGGGCCACACAGGCCATAGGATGCCGGGCTACGTTGACGGTCATCTTGGTGTCATGGGCTAGCCGCGAGGCCAGTCCCCGCAACAGGGCGCCGCCGCCCGCCAGGGTAATGCCGTTGGCCATCAGGTCGGCCACCAGCTCTGGTGGCGTGTGGTCCAATGCATCGCGCACCACCTCGACGATCGTCTGCACTGGCTGAGCCAAGGCCTCGCGGATCTCGATCGACGAGACCTCGATTGACTCGGGCAGGCCGGTGAGCAGGTTGCGGCCGCGCATGGTCATGGTCAGTTCCTGCTCCAGGGGAAACGCCGAGCCAATCTCATGCTTGATAGCTTCCGCCATACGTTCGCCGATGGCCACGTTGTAGCGCTGTCTGGCGAAGGTCACGATCGCCTCGTCCATTTCATCTCCGGCCACGCGGAGGCTTCGTGACACGACGATCCCGCCCAGCGAGATCACCGCGACCTCGGTGGTGCCGCCACCAATGTCCACAATCATGCTGCCCACCGACGCCGTCACCGGCAAGCCCGCTCCCACTGCCGCCGCCATCGGCTCTTCGATCAAGAAGGCCTCGCGTGCGCCAGCGCTGATCGCCGCATCGTGAACAGCTCGCTTCTCCACCTCGGTTACACCGCTGGGGATGCCAATGACCACCCGTGGCTTTGGTGGCGGTCCCAGTGTCCGGGCGTGCACCCGGCGGATGAAATAGACGAGCATCCGCTCGGTGATGTCGAAGTCGGAGATCACGCCGTCGCGCAAAGGCCTAACGGCGATGATGTTGGCGGGTGTGCGCCCGACCATTTTCTTGGCCTCGGCGCCAATGGCCAACACCTGGCGAGTGCGGCGCTCGATGGCCACTACCGAAGGCTCATTGATGACAATGCCGCGGCCGCGCACCATGACCAGGGTATTGGCTGTACCCAGGTCAATGCCAATGTCACGCGAGAACAGCCCGAGGATCGAATTGACAGGGCTAAACAAAGCGGTGCTCCTCACGCGGCCACTCGCGCTCTTCAGGTGCATCCGACCGCGACAGGGCAAGTATACCATAGCCGCGGTGCTGGCTGCCGAGCCACAGAAAAACGCGGCGCCGCTAGGCGAGCGCCGCGCTGTCCAACGTCCTCATGGGCTGTCAGTCCGACTCCTCGTCCTGAGTCTCGCGGACCAGAGGCACTTGGGGCGGCACCTCCTCCACCATCTCGTGTTCGACCAGTGAGGCCGCCAGGCGTGTTGGCGCCAGCCGGAGCACCAGCTCGTCGGGATCGCCCAGCACCCGCACGCGCTCGCCAGCCACCAGGTCCCGGCGGTGTATCACGTCTTCCATTCTGAGCAGCCGTGAGGCATCGACGGTGATTGCCGCCGGCAGATCTGCCGGCAGTGCCTGGACCGTGACCTCGCTCAGCATCAAGTCCAGCACGGCCGCGCCGAGACGGACCAGGTGCGGCGCGCCTTCGACCACGAGTGGCACATGGGTGGTGACCGGCTCGTCGGCCCGGACCTCGAGGAAGTCAACGTGCAGTGGGCTCAGCCTGGTGGTGTGGCGCTGCACCTCGCGGGCCAACACGGTGCGCGGTTTGGACTCGCCACTTACCGCCAGCAAGATGAGACCCGTGCCGCCAGCGCGCCGGACAACGGCGACCACGTCCTTACTGGCCGCTTGCAGGGGCATTGGCTCGGTGTGGGCTCCGTACACCACGATCGGCGTGATGCCGGCGCGGCGCAAATGGCGCACCGCTTTGCCGGTCACGCTTCGTGGTTCGGCTTTGAGCACGGGATACTCGGGCATGGCAAGTCTCCTGGTCGCTTCTTGGCAACAAATAGGCCATTATAGCCGTCGGCCCCGCATGCCGCAAGGGCCAACCCTACCCATCACCAAGGCCCGGGCCAGGCCGCCAATTGGGTGGCTTGTTCCGCCAGCGCCACCATACGCCGACCGGGTAGCCGAGCATCTTGGCGAGGTCGCCGCCCACCCGGACCACTGGCACCCAGGCGATGGCTCGCAGGCGAGCGCCCGGGCTGAGCGCCGCCCATTGGCGGCTCAGCCTGGCGTAGGGGCGACGCAGCATAAGCGCGAGGCCGGCGCCGAGAAGCAGCCAGGCCCAGGGGAGCGCGCGCAGGGCCAAAAGGGCAAGGGCCGGGCCCAGCAAGAGGTAAACCGCGTAGCGAACAGCATGGCGCAGCCGCCACAAGTCGGCCTTGCCATCGCCTCGGGCGTAGCGGTAGTACTGGCGCAGGAAATCGCGATATCGACGGCGCGGGCGAAACCGGGCGATAGCCGTGGGGACGAAGACCGCGCTGCCCACCAGCTGCCGCATCCGCAGGTCGAAGACCAGATCCTCGCAGTAGTCCAGCCACTCTGGGTAGCCGCCCACAACCACCCAGGCCGATTTGCAGAAGGCGACCGACCGACTCGACGGCAGGAACCTGGCGGCGTCGATCTCGTCCGCAGTCGGCAGGGTGGTGGCACCCAAAGCCGTCTCGAAGCTCCCGACTGGATCGGATTCAAAGAAGCCGCTCACGAACTGTGCGCCAGAGACCACCGGCGCGGTGATCTCCGCCAGCCATCGCGGGTCGAGGCGCACCCCGGCATCGGTGCAGGCTATGAGGGGCCCGCGAGCGTTGGCGATAGCCACATTTCGGCCCACGGATATGTTGGCCCCGCGGTGCAATAGCAGGCGTAATGGCAGGCGACCACGGCTGGCTTCCTCCTGAAGCAGCTGCCAGGTGCCGTCGCTGGATCCGCCATCAACGATGACGACCTCGTCAGGCGGATGGGTCTGGGCTGCCAGCGAGTCCAGCAACCGATGGAGATCGCCGGCCTCATTCAGTACGGTGATAGCCACCGAGACCGCCGTTCGCGCATCGGGTTCCATCGGGCGACCAGAACGGGAACTCTGACGCGACCCCAGCGTGCTCAGCCGGTGATGGGCCGATTGTTGAAGCGGTAGCCGACGTCGGGAATGTGCTCAACGTATTCCCGACCGGCGTCTACGTCCGCCAGGTGGCCTGAGAGCCGGGCTGCCAGGCTGTCGATTTCGGTCGTTGGCAGAGTCTCGACGCCGCGCCCGAGACGTCCCGCCAGGGCCTGACCGATCTCGCGGTAGGTGATCACCCGAGAGTGATTTTGGACAAACAGGTGCAACAGCTCCAGTTCCTCGACTGGCAAGGGCAGCTGCCGGACGCCTATCCGAGCCGTGCCGGCCTCGGGGTTCACAGCCACCCAGCGAGCGCGCTCGCGGATGTGGTCGGCCATGGCCGAGGAGAAGATGCGACCCTCTAACACATAGCCGCGCCGCTCCAGGGATTGAATGGCGGCCTCGAAGTCCTCCTGGCCGTCCTCGGGCCGGGCCTGGATGGACAATAGCGTCAGGGCACAGCGCTCTGCCTGCGGCAGCTTGCGCCAGGCGTCATCGAAGAGGGCAGCGGTGCGGAGTCCAAACTCGGCTCGCATCTGATCGATCTGTTCTGGTGAGACCCGGCTCTCGCCGCCTGCGAAGAGGTAGAAAAGGGCTGCAGCTAGCTGCAAGTAGTACGGATACCGGCCCGCCAATTCGTCGATGACGTCTCGCACCGAACTGAAATCAAACTCAGTAATCTCCGACTTTTCTTTCAGAAACTGATCAACCGTGTGAGGACAGAAGGAGCCAACGTACATGCTGCGGAACATGTTGAAGAACGGCGGCCCCGCCCGGCGTTCCGTTCGAAAGCGACCGAGGTCGGTGTGTGTGGTGACGACCATAGACACGTCTCGCTCTGTGACCAGGGTCTGGAACCACTCCCAAAAGCTAGGGTCGAAACCGGCAAGGACCTCAAACTCGTCCACCAGCAGCACCAGCCGCCGCCGCCGGTCGGCCAGGTCGTCGAGGTACTCCTCAAACCACAGGTGGTCGGCATGTTGGCCCAACTCTGCAGTCCCTTCGATGTCTGTCCGCCGGACGGCACGAGCGATGCGTCGCAAGAGAGCGTCAGGCCCCTCGGTGGCCAGTTGCGAGCTCACCAGAGCGAACACCAGGGAGGCATCCTCGTCGGGGGTGAGATGAGCCGCTCGCTGCTGCTCGTGCAATAGCTGATAGATGATCGATGTGTTGCCGCATCGATGCTCTCCGACCAAAGCGACTAGCTCGGCCCCCAGTACTGCCTGGTAGAGCTCACGCAGGATGCGCCGCCGGCCATAGAAGTCGGCCGGGTTCTTGATCGGCTTACCGAGCACGAAAGGCGTGCGGGGGTCATGACGCTCTGTCATTGCATTACCTCGACGGTAGTGGCGGTTGAGCGGGATGGTAGCGGCCGCACCTGCTCTTGTCAATGACACTTCGCCAATGGTTATCAGGTGGTCGCGGTAATTCTACGGCACCAGAGCTGCGATGGCAGCCGCGCCATGGCGCTGCCAGGATGACCTGGCCCGCGGAAGGCGTTGCCGCGGCGCTATGGCCTGCTCTCAGTCGTTCACCTGGGGCGGTAGAGATGCTTCCTCGGTGCGGCGCACCGCATCGTTCAGCATCTCTGCCTGACGAACGACGGTGCCGCAGATCTCCCGAAACTCCTCGGCAGTCAGGAGGTTGGCCGGCATGTTGTGCATGTAAACCACGACGCTATTGTCAGCCAACGAGGCAATTGACCAGAAGCCGCGCTTGGCCGTGGAGTTGTGCGCCAACAGCATGAGCAGGAGTTGCTGCGGGAAGTCCTCCGGATCCTCGGCCGATAGCATAGTGTAGCCGGCGAACTCCCAGACGCCGTCATAGTCGGTGATGTACAGGTTCTTGAACGTGCCGTCGACGTCCACCAAGACCGTTGCCCCGTCGGCGTGAAGGTCGGACACGATCAGCTCTGACTGGCGTGCCAGACTTCTGAGCCGCCGCTCGAATGTCGTCGTCATTCATGTCTCCCGCCGCCGGCCAGGCTGCCGGCTGCCAGGAAAGAATGCCTCACGCCCAGCGGCCAGGCAAAGCGACGACAGTAAGGGACTCTGAACAACCCTGGCCAGGCCACGGTGGCGACGTGCAACGCCGGCTGACTCGCCGAAGGCTCTCCGCCAAGCTAGCCGAGACTGCTGCAGAACCTCTATTGCATCCCTGGGGCTCGGACCAAGGTCAAAGGAAGACAGAGCGGCCCAGGCGTAGAGCTGTGCTGCAGGCGTAAGATGTAGCGCATGAGTTGCGCCCGGAAGCGGTCGAAGAAGGCGTAATCGTCCGGATCGCCAGCCAGGTCTATGAGCATGTCACGGCTCCGGTCAGCGTACCACTGGATTGGCTGGGTGGCGTCGTACCGCATGTAGCGGGGCCAGTACTCGGGAGATGGGCGCGCCAGGATAGCGGCAAGATAGCGGGTCGCCTCGTCGGCCAGCGGACCGGGGTGCTCCCTGATGGCTTGTTTCAGGGTGGCGATGAGCCGCGAGTCCTCGATCCCTTCCCGCAGCGACTCAAAGGCCACGGTATCGAACATTCGGTCCTCCCAGCTGGGCAACGCCAACTGGTAGTTGTTCTGGCTGCGCCGTCCAGAATCGGTGCCCAGGCGCTCATAGATACCGGCTTCGCAGTCGTCCCATGGCTGGGGGCCTGAGTCGCCGTAGGCGTAGACGTAGATCCCCGTCGCACCCACTGCCGAGCCGTATATGCCGTTGAGGAAGCGGTTGTTCAAAGGCACCGGCTGGGTGGCCGGATAGGTCGTGTAGTAGGAGAAGCTGTCGCCCACGGCCAGGGTGCGGGCCCGCTCGGCGGCCGAGACGTAGCGCATTGCATACACGCGGTCGTCCAGATAGGGGTCCATCGGCCCCAGGGTGCCGGCCGGGTCGGGGCTGAAAGCGTAGTGCCAGCGGCTATCGGCGCTGGACGAGTAGCTCCAGTCGGCATTCCGCCACGCATCTTCGACGAAGTCCACCTGCAGTTGCTCGCGCCGCGTATGGCCATTTACCACGCGGAACTCGAGTTTGAGCGGAGCCCCTTCGGGCAAACGGGGCAGGTGGATGGGAATCAGGCTGTAGGTGTGAGGCAGGGCATCGGCGGACCACGCCAGTTGCCCGTTTACCCACACCGACTTTTGACTCTCCAGCGCTGCCGGGAGCGGAAGTTCATCCGCCAGGGCCAGGGTCAAAGTCTCGCTGAATGGCGCTTGCGCCTGCAGTGTCAGCTGAGCTGTCTGTTGCTGGTCATAGGCGCCGTTGATGGCCTGGGCCAGGGCGACGATCTCGTCGGGTCCCAGTGCCCGGCGCAACAGGAACAGCTCGTCAATCCAGCCCCGGAAGCCCCCGATGCGCAAGCCTTGATCGTTCGCAGTCAACGAGCCTCGGGCTATCGTCTCTGCCGGCAGGCCGTTGACATAGAGGACGCCTTTCTGGCTGGCGTCGTGGACCCATAGCAGGTGATACCACCGCCCCAGACCTGCCTGGCAGTCCAGAACCGTCGCGCCTGAGACAGCGCCCCAGGTGCCGGCGGCGTTGGCGTACCACTGCAGCCGCCCCGCGTTTTCTGGGTAGCGGCCGTCATACGAGCCGAAGAAGTAGAAGACGTAATTGGCGTCGTTGGTGCTCGACCACTTGGCTACCGGGTGGCTGGCATAACCTGTTGGACACGCTTCCGGCTTGAACCAGAAGCCGATGGTCAGCGTGTCGGTGAGCGTCAGACTGGGCGCGTGGGGCACCCTGAGCGCTGCTTGCTGGTCGGGCAAGTACAACGCGCCGTCGGTGATAGTCGCCCCGCCCTGCAGGACGCCCGCATGTCGGTATGGCGAGCGGTCAACGGTGTCGCTCTCGAAGTCCCAGTAGCCTGCGAGGTGGCTGTCGTCTACCACTGCCGGGCTGACGCGGGCCACCTCCGCGCTCAGCTCATCCAGACTGAAGGAATGGCCGGCCAGCGGACGCTCACACTCCGGATAGTACGTCACCCAGGTACGCAGGCCGATTTCCTGGGTCAGGCGGTTCATGTAGTTGCTTGGTCGGCGCCGCTCCGGATCGGCCCCCGGCTCGTCGCGGAAGCTGAAGACCGGCGTGACCCCGTAAGGGGCAAACGCGGCTCGGTAAGCGCGCAGCGCCCCGCGGTAGACCTCGTCGAACTCTGGGCACGGGGCGCCGAACTCGGGAACTCCGGGGCAGAGCCGGCGGTACAGCGTGTAGGCATTGTCCGTGATGCCAACCCGCGGCTCTGGCGGCAGGATGCCCAGCGCCTGGAGATCCCGCAGTTCCTCATCGATGTCACGCAGGTCTACGTCGAAAGTATTCAGATCGATAGCCGCATCGAGGTAGATAATCGGATACACGTCATGGTCTGCCATGTCCCGCAGCGCGATGCGGCGGTCGGTGGCGAAGTACTTACCAAGCAGGTAGGGCGAGTGGTAGAGGTAGGGCATGGCCTCTGGTGGCTCGAGGTCCAGGGCCACCACTTCGAGCCGCAGCTCGAGCTCGCTAGCCGGGGCATTGGCGGCGGTGACCGTGATGCGGCCGGCGTAAGTGCCCGGTAAGGTATCGGCCGGCACGCGGACGGTGATCCAGGCCTGACGGCTCTCGCCAGCCGGCTGGTCCTCAGGCCGAAAGTCATCTATGACCCACGGATTCACTCCGTAGTAACGGTCAGTCGAGTATGCCCAGCGTTTGTCTACCGCCAGGACGCGGCCAACGTGTACGTGCTCCTGGCCGATCGTGCCGCCTGGACCGCGCAACGCCGACACCGCCACCTGCACCGCCTGCAGGTCGCGCAGGGCGTAGATGGCGAAGCTCACCGGCTCAGCTTCGCCTGCCACCTCGATGGCCTCCAAAGAGGTGACAATCTCAGAGCGGTCGGGCACGGAATTGGGGAAGATACGTTCCAGTCGATTGCGGGCATAGAGCATAAAGGCCGGGTCAGTATCGGCCCGTTGCCAGGTCCGCGACTCGACATAATCGCTGCGGCTAAGCGTTCGATCGGCCCGATCGGCCTCCCGCAGCCGATTGAACTCCTCGCCCGAGACGAAGCGCAGCTCAAGGCGATCGATTGGCAGTGGTTGGGCTGCTGCCAGCTGACTGGGGTAGGTCACCTGGAACTGGAACCATCCGTCAAGGGCCCGCAGCGTCTGCCAGGGTGAGGCATCGAGGAAAGCGCTCGTCTCCTTCCAGGCGCCGTCAGCCAGACCGGCAAAGGCACCCAGCCCGTGCCAATGAGGCTGGGGCGCATAGCCATAGTCCAGGCGGTGGTCTATCCGGGGTCGGCAGTAGGCCCGGCTGGACGACCAGCGGTAGCAGTTTGTCTCATCGACCACGTCGCGATAGCGGACTGTGAGCAGCGCCGGCGTATTGGGCACGCCGTGACGGTCCAGGGTCAGGCCGGCAGGAGGCCGCAGACAGACCAGCAGCCGATTCCCTGCATTCAGGGTGCGATAGGTGATGCCATCGGCCGTCTGCCGCGGGGAGAGCCCGGGGCCCTCCTGCAGGTAGGCTCCGCTGGCCGGGTCGGTGTCACTCTCCGATCCAACGTCGAGGATCACGGCCAGCGGCAGGTCCTGCTCGCGGCTGCCGGGCCCAGTCAGCGGCGCTCGCGCCGCAGCCGAGCTGCCGCACACCAGGGCGGCCAGAATGGCCGGGAATAGCCGAGCGCGTGCCACCTCACTCCAGGGCCGGAACATCTCCCGACGCCGCACCCCGTGCGGCCCTCTCTAGTCGCTGGCCGATTACTGCTCCAGCCTCCGCGGCCAGCAGTCGGACGAGGGACAGATAGCGCAACCGCGGCCCACGCACAACCAGGTTCAGCTCCCGCTTGTCACACACCGTCGACATGTTAGCCTGATCGATGAGCGGCTTCCACTCCGCCAGGTGTCGCTCACGCTCGGCCGGGGTCGCACTGGCCACCAGTCGGTCAATCTCGCCCATTAGGGCCACCGCCTGGTCGATGCGTCGTTCGGTGGCTGCAGCCTGGGCTGAAGGCACCAGGCGGTGCTCGGCCTTCAGCTCGTTCATCCGCCGGCCAGCAGCGTACGTTACCGCCACCAGCTCGTCACGACTAAGCCAACGGGTCTCATAGTTGAGCACGTACTTCCAGCTTGGTGCCTCCAGGCGGCGACGGTGCTCCGCCAGGGAGCGCGCCGCCAGAAGGTAGCCGTGGCGTTCGGGCTCAAGGAACGCGCGACTGCCGGGATCCAGGAACGGCGCCAGCGGCGAGATAAAGGGCGCCAGTCGTCCGTCACCGCCCAGCCGACGCAACAGGCTAGCAGCGTAATCCACCGTCGACATGACGGAGGCGGCCGTCTGCTCGGGTAGCCCGATCATAAAGAAGACATCGACGCGGCGAGCACCGAGGCCCAGGGCGGCCGCTATGGTCCGCTCGATGGCCTGGTTGCTGTAGGGCTTGCCGAAGGCCCGCCGCACCGCCGGGTCGTGGCTTTCCAGCGACACCTGGAGCGTGAAGTTGGGCAGAGCTTGCGCCAGCTGCCGCAGGAAGCCGTCGCTCGCTGGCGCGAACAACTCGACAATCACGGGCCGGCGAAAGCCACTCATGGCGGCAAAGAAACGTTCCGCGTAGCGGCGTCCGGCCTGGCGAAGGTCACCCAACACGAACACCGGTCCCCGGCTGATCGCCGACGAGCGCCGCACATCCTCGGCCAGCTGTTCCGGCTCGCGGAAGGCTGGCCGCTGTCGCCCAAAGAGCTGCCGGAAGGCCGAGGCCGATCCGCCGCAGGTGACGCATTCCTGCGTGCAGCCACGACAGCTCAGGGCGGCCATGATTGGGTACTCCAGCCAGTCCTTGAACGGCACGTACGAGCGCAAGTCCAGATCGCGAGCCGCGGCGCGCAGAACGTACCGATAATCCAGCATGACGTCGTCCAGATTGGCCGGGCAGTAGTCGAGCGGATTGTGGCGCACGGCGCCAGCAGCGTCGCGCCAGGACAGGTTCGGGATGCTGGCCAGGCCAGCTGTGTGCCGGCCGGTGAGATAGGCCATGAGCTGTCGCAAGGGTTCTTCGGTCGAGTCGCCACGGATCACGTAGTCGACGTATGGCAGTTGCAGTAGCTCATCGGCGTAGAAGCTGGCCGAGAAACCGCCCAGGATGACTGGGATCCCGGGCTGCAGCGCTTTGAGCCGCTGGGCGACTGCCAGCGTGCCGTGGGCGTGAGGTAGCCAGTGCAGATCGAGCCCGAAGGCCTCCGCCGTGAGGGAGGCTAGGAAGGCGTCGACATTGAACCGCGGCTCGCGCAGCATGCGCACCGCCAGATTGGCGATGCGCACCCGATAGCCATTACGTTCCAGGTATTCGGCCAGGGTAGTGAACCCGATGGGGTACATCTCGAACACTGGCGTGGAGGGAACCAGGTCACTGACGGGGCCGTGCAGGATCGAGCGTTCGCGAAAGTCGTAGACGCTCGGCGCATGGAGCAAGACCAGATCAGGCGATGTCGGCATCAGCTGTACTACTTTCTGGCGCACCAGGTGGCTTGAAGCCTATAAGCCCACTAGGGCTCGCTGTGACGGCTGAGTCGCGGTAAGGTCAGGCTGAACGGTGGCTGCCGGTACCAGCTCACCGGGATCCGCAGCACTGCCTTGCTAGGTCCCGTGCCAAGAGCCACCACTCCGTACAGCGGTCCGCCCGCGGTCGGGAGACTGCTGGGGCACACCCCGAGTACCAGCGTCTCGCCCGCAGCCAGCGTCGGCGGCAGCTGGCCATCGACCACCAGGTTGGCGCCGTAGGCCATCTCCACGGTCAGATCGAACTGGCAGCCGGTAGCGGGCACGGCCTGGGGGATGACGCCGATCACGTAGTCCCCGGCGGGCTGGATTCCGGGCAGAGAGATGTACTGCCGGTTGCCCTCGTCGAGCGACAGGGCGACTAGCTCGCTATTGGGCAGTCGACCGTCGCCGTCGGCATCACGCCACACTACCAGAGCCAGCTGGGTATCCGGAGGGCTGCTCAGGGTGAGGTCAAACCGGGCCGCCGGTTGGGGCAGACTCAGGGTGCGGGTAAGGACGTCGTCGGGCCCGATGTGGGCGTCCGACCAGCGCCACGGCTCGCTGAGGCCTGCCGCCACCACCTCCAGTTGCTCCAGCTCGATCTGGCTCGTCAGCTGTATTTCGCGGCAGCTGTCGCCAAAGAGGGTCAGGGGGGCGGGGGAGACCTGAACCGAGCTAACCGTCGTCTCGAAAGGCAGCTCATGCAGGTTGCCGCTGGAGCGCACATTGTGCAGCATCACCTCGTTCAGGCCGCCGCGTGCTGGGGCGGCCAGCCAATCCTCGTCGCCGCCGCTAGAGGTCAGGCGGGCCCAGGTGCCGCCGCCGCGGTAGCCATTCGCACTCTGGCCGAGTCGCTCCAGGCCGTAGGGGCCGTACCAGGCTGGGTCAGACCAGTCGTCGTCGCGGTTGGCGGCGTGACCGGGGGTGCTGTAACGGTCAGGCTTGGGCCCCCAGATTGAGGTGTCAACGTCAGACGAAGCGCGCATCCGGTCTTGCCAGCGGGTGCGTAGTAACCAGAAAGTGCCGGGCGCGGGCGCTGTAGCGTCCAGGAAGAAGAAACGCCAGTCGCCAGTTTCCATTCGCCAGCCGCGGTCCTGCAGTCCGCTTACCGTGCCATTGTTGAAGGGTAATCGTTCCGATCGCGCTTGCGGCCCGCCAAGCATGACACTGCCGCGCCAGTCGTAACTCGTGGCGACATTCACATGCACCGGAATCGTGAGCCGGCGCTGAGGCAGTTCATAAGCCCCACCGGTCGGCAGGCGCTGGTCATCGGGTGAGCGGTCATAGTCGACGAAAACGGCGCCTTCGTAGGCTCCTGGCGCCGCGTCCGGCGGCACCTCCAGTTGGATGGACACCGGTGTGGTGCTGCCGGCGAGCAGCCGGGTGCTAGCACTGCGCACGCTTAGCCAGGGCCATTCCTGGTAGCGGTAGAAATAGAGCCGGAACTGAAGGCGAGTGTCCGGTGCAAGTGGCGTCCGGCCCACGCAGGTCGCAGGGTCAGCCTCATCCTCGCACTGCATTGGTCCGTGCCAGACGCCAATGTACAGACCAGAAGACCACCTCTCAAGCGGATGGTGAACGCTAACTGCCCAACTATTAGACTCGGAGAAGTCCTCGTTCAGCATCTCATACTCATAGCGATCTATCTCTGCGGTCTTCCAATTGATGTTGCCCTCCTCGTCTAGCTCGAAATTTACGGCCTTGTTGAGATTCGTGTCCCGCCACAGGCGAAGGTTGCGGTTGTGATCGGTGTGGCGCAGCAGGCGAATCTGGAAGCTGTTCTCTAGCTGCGGGTCGTCGTCACCGTCCACGTCGGCCAGCTCGAATGGCAGGATGGCATGCACCACCAGGAGCTCGGTGTCCTTGGGAATGAGCGCCTTGTCGATGCTGAGCAGGTAGTTGGGGATCAGGTTACTGTAGTCCGATTCTGTGGCCAGCCTGGTGCTAAGTGACAGATCCGTGCTTCCAATCTCGACCAGCCGCCCACTCGTCACCCGGACATCGAGCGGGCTGGCCATGGGGTTGTGAAGCTGGATGGTGGTGGACGCCTTCTCACCTCGATGGAGTATGCGGGCGAATGCCGGGGCCGCTGATCCATGGTACTGGCCAGCAGTCCAGTTGGGTGGCAGGGCATAGATGCCGTACTGAGCGGCTGCGATCCGGGCGGCATCAGCAACGTCTATTACGCCTGCCCCCGCGGCGTAGCCGTCGTAGCCGGTGTAACGAGCGCCAGCCATCAGCAGGGCCCGCGCTTCCTCGGCCGTTGGCCATCTGCCGTGACGCTCACGGAAGGCCTGGTAGACGACGGCCAGACTGCCCGCCGCCACCGGTGTCGAGCGACTGGTGCCTGCCCAGGGCTGATTGGCCCACGTTCCCAGGGGCATCATCAGTCCGAGGCCGGAGAAGGCCGGCAGCAAGGAGAGTGGCAGAGCTCCCCAGCCATCGCTGCCGTTGGCCAGGACATCCGGCCCACCGCGACCGGTGGCCGCCGGGCCGCGGTTGGAGAAGTCCACCACGTCGCCGTAAGTTATCTGGTTGGTGTCGGTGATCGACAGCGTGTTAGAGGCGCCGTGCTGTGTGGAGGCCCCGACCATGATCGCCATTGCCGGTGCCGGGGCGGTGAGGGTGCCATAACCGGGTCCGCCATTGCCGGTAGCCTTGACCCAGGACAGTGACGGGGCGAAGCGCCGGAGATAGTGGTCGATCAGCCGACTATCGGCATCCCAACCATCCTCGTCAACGTTGGAGAAGCCGTAGCTGTTGGAGGCGATCTGGATGTCATCATCAGGGCGCGCCGGATCATGCCCGAATGCCAGGTAGCGCCAGGCGGTGGCCATGCTCAGAAAGCCGGTATAGGCGTCGCCGACGGCCACAATCGCCGCCTCGGGCGCCATGCCCGGGTTGATTGTGCCTGGCGTGCCGGTCTCCAGATCACGATAGCTCGGCGCCCAGGGTGGCGGTCCAAGGCGTCCGCGCGAGGCGACATTGGAGGCGCAGAGCGTGCCGTGAATGCCGTTGTCCACGAACAAACCGATCAGGCTGCCCGCCTGGGGTACCTCGTCCTCGACGCCCCACAAGTAGGCCCCGGGCACGGGGAGCCTGCCGTCAGCCAGATAGTACAGTAAGCCGCCGGAAAGATCGGCGATGCCATCGTCGTTCAGGTCGTGGATAGATAGCGGAGTGGCCTTGGTAACGGGATTCTCGTCGCGAAAATCGTGATCCTTGTCGAGGTCGACATAAACGGTGTCATAGCGCCCGGCCACTTCGGGATCGAGTAGCAAGACGCCGGCAAACTCGGTTGCTGTCTGATCGACGGTCACTCTCAGCGGACTCGGGCCAAAGGCGCCCGCCTGCCAGTAGCGCGATGAACCAAGAGCCCGGTTGCCCAGCGGCGCCATCAAGGCCCTGGCCGCCCGCCAGACCTCGGCGCTCGCCGGCTGGTTGTCGGGCCGGCCGACCGCGGCCGGGATACGTGCCAGAAACTGATCGGGATGATGGCCGTACCGGGCGCGGCCACTGCGCGAGACCGGCAACTGGTAGCTGACGCAGGACTCGGCGATCGCGGAGGAGCCGTCTGGGTGACGCAGCAAGGGCCGGAAGCAGGCCTGGGCCGCGCCCGGGTCCTCCGCCAACGGCTCGGTCCGGGCCTCCTGATAGGGCTCCAGAAGACTGACCTCACCGCGCCGCAAGGCCCCGCTCGTGTCATCCAGCTTACGCGCCGCCACGAAGGCGTAGGTTGCCGTCGGATCGTACACCTGTGGCCAGCCGCCGTAAGGATGATCTTCGGGTAGCACAGCCCAGGCGCCCTGCAAGTCCTGATGGCCAAAATCGACCCCCGTGTCCACGACCGCCACCCGCACGCCCTGGCCGCGCCAGCCGAGGGCCCAGGCTTCGCTGGCCCGGTGACCGTGGCCGGCATCATGCCAGCCGGTGGGCTCGCCACCGCTGCCGGGACGAATACTGCGGAACGGCAGCTCGCCGCGGCCTTGATCGCTGGCTCGTGATTGGCTCAGGGGTACACCTCGGAGAGCTTGCTGGCCCTCCAAGACGGAATCGAGGTTGCTGGCCCGCGGTGGCTGGACGGGGTCACGTGGCTGCTGGCCAGCGGTGGCCGGGGACGCTGACCAGGGATGATTGCCCGTGGCAGAGCCCGACTGGGGCATCCTACCGCTGGGCCAAACGCCGACCTGCGGCGGGGCGAGCTGCGGCCGTTGCCACTCCCAGGGCTTGCTGTGGTCGAGACTGAGCGTGCCCGAAGCCAGCCAGGCAACACCTGGCAAGTCGGCAAGGCGCACCAGGTCGCCAGGACCGGCATCGAGCAGGGTTACCCATTCGCCGGCCGGCCAGCGGAAGGTGTGCCACCGGGCGGCATAGGCTCGCACATCGGGCGGCCTGGTGGCGACAACGGCAATGCGCTGTCGCTGCGTGCCCGTCGCCTGCGCTGCCAGTGCTGCCAGTTCGGGCGCAAGCTTGTCGCGCGGTGGCTGGGCAGCAAGCTCAAGCAGGACGGACATGACTTCGGCATCTGGCTCACGAGCGCCAGCTGCCTCGATGGATGGCGACACGGACGAAAAGGCTTGGCCAGAAGGATTGTGGCTGCTCAGGCCGAGGCACAGCATGGCACCGGAAAGAACCAACAGCGATCGGTGTGAGGCCCAGGGGGGCGTATGCATGATTCCCTCGATCTTGATCCGACGGCGGTCTCAAATGCACGGGCAGTCGCGTCTGCTAGCCCAAAATGCCCGATGGCAGCGCACCTGCCGGTTGCCGCCGGGCCGGCTCTTCGGACTGGCCTGCGTCGTCTTGGCGGCCAGAGTCTAGGCAGCCGGAAGCCCAAAGTCCACCCTGCGACCTGCTGCGGGCGCTTTCTGATGGCCGAGGTCGGGCAACTGCCATCGCACCCAGTGCCAGCCGGCTCAGATCTCGCGGCGCTCGTCATTCTAAGACTGAACTCTATGGGCAGCTTCCGCCGGGACCGCCGGCGGCGAGTGCTTGCATCGGGCGCGAGGTCCGTGGCACAGTATGACCACCGTCGGCGAGGTTGCCCAAGGCCGACCACCTCCCGGACTGCCGAGCAGATATGGACAGCACTCAGCAACCATCGCCCAATCAGGACACTGGCTCAAAGCCGCCTTCCGGCGACGAGGTCGCACGGCCGCTCGATTTCGTGCGCGCCGCCATCAGCGAAGACTTGCGCTCCGGTCGCTTCAAAGAGGTTGTTACTCGGTTTCCGCCCGAGCCGAACGGCTATCTGCACATTGGCCACGCCAAGGCATTGTGCCTTGACTTCGGGGTGGCTCAGGAATTCGGTGGCCGTTGCCATCTGCGTTTTGACGACACGAATCCGCTCAAGGAGGAGGAAGCATACGTCGAAGCCATAAAAGAAGACATCCATTGGCTGGGGTGGGATTGGGGCGAACACCTCTACTATGCTTCCGACTACTTCGAGCGCCTGTACCAGTGGGCGGAGCAGCTCATCCTGGCCGGCAAGGCCTATGTCTGCGATCTGTCGGCCGAGCAAGTGCGCGAATACCGCGGGACACTGACTCAGCCGGGTCGCGAGAGTCCTTATCGGAATCGATCGGTAGAGGAGAACCTGGACCTCTTCCGCCGCATGCGGGCCGGGGAGTTCCCGGACGGCTCGCGGACGCTGCGGGCCAAGATCGACATGGCGGCCCCCAATCTGAACCTGCGTGACCCGGTGATGTATCGCATTCTGCACGCCCGGCACCACCGCACTGGTGATCGCTGGTGCATCTACCCAACCTACGACTGGGCGCACGGCCAATCCGACTCGATCGAGGGGATCAGCCACTCACTGTGTAGTCTCGAGTTCGAGGACCATCGCGTGCTCTACGACTGGTTCCTGGACCAGTTGGGTGTGCACCACCCACGGCAAATCGAGTTCGCGCGGTTCAATCTCAGCTATACCGTCATGAGCAAGCGCAAGCTCTTGCGCCTGGTGAACGAAGGCCACGTCGAGGGCTGGAATGATCCCCGCCTGCCCACTTTGTCTGGCCTGCGTCGCCGTGGCTATCCCCCCGAGGCCATCCGGGCCTTCATTGAGGACGTTGGCGTCGCCAAGCGCGAAAACACCATCGACATCGCTCTATTGGAGCACCACGTCCGACAGGCTCTGAACCGCACCGCGCCGCGGGTGCTGGCCGTGCTTCGGCCGCTCAAGCTGATCATCGACAATTACCCCGGGGACCAGGTCGAATGGCTCGACGCGGTCAATAACCCTGAGGACCCGAGCGCCGGTGTGCGGCAGGTACCTTTTTGCCGCGAGCTATACATCGACTGCGACGACTACATGGACGATCCGCCGCCTGGTTACTACCGGCTTAGCCCGGGTCGCCGCGTTCGTCTGCGCTGGGCGTACATTGTCAATTGCACGGACGTCGTGCGCGATGGCGCTGGCCAGCCGGTGGAGGTGCACTGCGTATATGATCCCGCCACCCGTGGTGGAGCGGCGCTGGAAGGTCCGCGAGTGAAAGGCACCATACACTGGGTCTCGGCCCGCCACGCTTTTCCGGCCGAGGTGCGGCTGTACGACAGGCTATTCAGTGTCCCCGACCCTGACGATTGTCCCCCGGGACTGGATTTCACGTTTCATCTCAACCCGAACTCGCTCCAGCGGCTGACCCAATGCCTGCTGGAGCCCAGCGTGGCGGGCGCCCGTGCCGGCGACCTGTACCAGTTCGAGCGGCTGGGCTACTTCTGCGTCGATCCAGTCGATAGCGTGCCCGGCAATCTGGTCTTCAACCGTGTCGTAGGCCTGCGTGATACGTGGGCCAGACTGGGTCAGAAGACCACTGCGCCCATTGGCTAACGGGAGCTGCTGCTGCGCCGGTGCCGCCCGCTGGACGGGCATCGGCCGCGCCCAGTGTGTGGCCCGGCGGCCCGTGGCGACCAGGCCCGGCCTTGGCCCTCGGCGGCCCGTGGCGACTAGGCCCGGCCTTGGCCCTCGGCGGCCCGTGGCGACCAGGCCCGGCCTCGGCCCTCAGCGGCCCGCGACGACTACGCCCGGCCTTGGCCCTCGGCGGCCGTTACCTTTTGGGCCAGACGGCCCACCCACGTGGTAGCTACGACGGCGATAATCGTCACGATCACCGCGTAGACCCAAGGCCCGCCAGCGCGTAAGGCTTCCTGCTCGGCAAACCAGCCCTGGATTGCCTGGTTCCATGCCAGGGCAGCCACGAGGCCGAAGGCAGTGGTCACCAGGTCCGAGATCTTGTTGATGACTTCCTTGGTCATAGTCGTCGCCCTCCAATGGTGAAGCGCTACCCGGTGCCGGGCGCTATCCTGGTGCCGGGCGCCAACCGGGCGCTGGCTACCCAGGCGCCGAAAAGGACGGGTTAGTCTGCTCCCGAGTCGTCGGTGGCCCAGGCACGCCGACCCAATATACCGGCGCCGGCTGCAGGTCAAACGCCACTGCCACTGGTTGCAGGAGCGAGCTGCGCACGGCCAGCACGGGCAAGGCCGGGCCAGAGAGAAGCTCCTCCAGGGCGGCGGCGTGCCCCTGGCCGCCCAGCTCGGCTGGACCGACCTCGTCGAGGATCACGACTTCGGCACGGGCCAGCCCGGATCTGATCGCCTGGGCAGCCAGCTCCAGGCCCTCGGGGCGCAAGTAGTACCGGCCCACCCGCGTTCCCGGCGGCTGGAGACGAGCGAGTGGCGCTTGCTGACCAGTGCTCAAGTCGCAGACGTCATAGCCTACTGTCAAGCCTGCAGCCAGTTGCCGTGGCGCGACGATACCGCTTACAGAGTGTCCCGCCTTTAGCAGCGCCTCGGCCAGGGCTACGAGCGCATTGGTCTTGCCGCCACCGACGGCGGCCGTGACCAGCACGGCCGGTGGTCGAGGGCAGTGTTCTAGACTAGTCTGAACGAGACCCAGAAGATAACCAGCCACACCAGCGTGCCTGTTGCCATCCAGGCCGGCCGCAATGGGCGAGCCTTGACCGGCAAGGCCACTAGCAGGCCACCGGCCACGAGTCCGGCCGCGAGGCCGTAGGCGACGGCCGTTGCCAGGAAGCTGGCCACGCCTTGCATGCTGAGCGCCCACGCGGGGAACTTGGCTCCGATGGACTGCAGTAACTCACGGCTCGGATAGAGAGCCAGTCCAGGCCAACGGACCAGAAGCGCATATGGCATCGCCCAGAAGGCGCCAGCGAGTGCCGCGGCCGCTCCGAGCCGCCAGTCCCGGGAGCTCTGGCGTCCAAGAGCCCAGATGAACAGGGTGAAAACTCCGCCCTGAGCCAGGATCGCCAGCGCCGGATTCATCACCTCTGGGGCGCGCACCGGTAGCCCGTAGGCCGGCGCGGCCAGCAACTTCAGCGGCGCGGCCACCAGCGCCATGGCCAGTGGCAAGGCCGGCCGGTCGGTCTTGCGCGCCGCGTAGCCCAAGATGAAGAGGGCGACAACGAGCATGATGCGCCCCGGCATGGTTGCCGGGAGCAGGCGGTGCAGCAGCCCACCAAGAAAGGCTTCGGTCGCTCCCCAGAGCGTGCCGAAGAACAGGACGGTGAGGAGCCAACTCAGCCGATCGGTGGGCAGATTCGCCCGGGCGTGCGACATCGTAACCTCCTGATGCGATCCGTCAGCGGCGCCGATTATCGGCCCCGGCATCGATTGGTCAAGCTGCCATCGCCGCCTTTACCGCTGTGTGTGCGGCCATATAATGCGGCCATCGTGTCGGACCTGCACGCCCGCCGGCGCTGGCTTCTACCGCCCCTGGCCGTTGACCCAAGAGTACTCTCTTCTGGCGGAGTGGATCCGCTGGTGGCTGAGATACTGGCCCGGAGAGGTGTCAGCGACGTCGGGGCGGCGCGAGACTTTCTGGCGCGGGCTGGTGGGGAGGAGGACCCCTTTCGGCTGGCCGACATGGATCGGGCGGTCGAGCGGCTTTGTCGGGCGATCAGCTCACGGGAGCCGATCGTGATCTACGGCGATTTCGACGCCGACGGGATCACGGCTGCGGCCGTTCTGGAGGAGACGCTAGGCTCGTTGGGGGCCTCGGTGTCCTCCTTCATCCCCCACCGGCAGGAGCACGGTTACGGCCTGCACGCCCACGTCCTGGAGGACTTGGCGGCGAAAGGCGCCAGGTTGTTGGTAACGGTGGACTGCGGCGTAAGAGACGTTCAGCCCCTTGAGGCGGCGGTGCGGGCCGGTCTGGATGTCATCGTCACCGATCATCATTTGCTGCCGGATCGGATGCCTGACGTCCTGGCAGTGGTCAATCCGCATCGCCCCGATTCCGACTACCGCTTCACTGAGCTCTCCGGTGCGGGCGTAGCCTACAAGCTGGCGCAGGCACTGTTGCGCACCTGCGCTGGCGGGGCAAGGCGCGAGGCGGCGGAGGATGCGCTCCTCGATCTAGTTGCTTTGGGCACTGTCGGGGATGTGGTGCCTCTTGTGGGTGAGAACCGGCACCTGGTGTATCGCGGACTGGAGTGGGTGCGGCGAGGGGAGCGGCCGGGGCTGGCGGCTCTGGCGGCGGTGGCCAACCTCGACCTGGAAAGAATCGAATCGCGGACGCTGGCCTATGCCCTGGTGCCCAGGCTCAACGCCGCCGGTCGGATGGCCGATGCCACTGTGGCTCTGGAGCTCCTGACCACTCGTAATCCGTCTCGCGCTCAGGAGCTGGCAACGCAACTCAATGAACTCAACGAGCAGCGGCGGGCAGCAACGGCCCGCGCTGTCGGGGCTGCTGAGGCGCAAATCCAGACTGAGGAACTGGACAGTCTGCTGTGGTATGCCGACGAGCAGCTGCCGCTAGGTGTGCTGGGTTTGGTTGCTGGTCGGCTTGCCGAGCGCCACTATCGGCCAGCCGCGGTGGTGCGCATCGATGGTCCGCGGGCACGAGGCTCGGCGCGGTCAATACCTGAACTGGACATAACGGCGTTACTGGAATCCACGGCCGACCTGCTCTTGCGCTTCGGCGGTCACAGTCAAGCCGCCGGCTTTGCCGTAGCGGCCAGGGATATCCCGATACTGGCCGAGCGGCTCAAGGAGGCAGCGCGGCGCCAGCTCGCCGGACGCGACCTCCGGCCGGCGTTGATTGTGGATGCCCGCTTGCCATTGAGTCGGGCTGATGTGGCTACGTGTCAGGCTCTGGAGGAGCTGTCGCCCTTTGGCGAGTCAAACCCGCGGCCGCGCTTCTGGTTGCACCGGGTGACCGTAAGCCAGGTCAGGCTGATGAGTGGGGATCACCTGCGCTTTCGCGTTGCCGACCCGGCGCGGCCTGAGGGCGTTGCCGCGGTGGCCTTTGGTCAGGGTGAGCGCCTAAGCGCGCTACGTGCGACCCAGAGCGTGGACCTGGTGGCTCACTTGCAGCGGGACGAATGGGCCGGCCCGGCCACAGCCAGGCTTGAGATCCTAGACATGGCCTCCAGTGACACGGTGGAGCTTGTGCCTGGCTGATCGGCGATTTGCGCTCTGGGGCTCTCCGCAGGCTACTCGCGGGCGTATCCGCCGGCCAGGCCGCAATAGAGTACCTCGTCCCCCCAGCACCGGTAGAGGTGGGTCTCGTCGCCCGCCCTAAGCAGGAACTCGAGCACCACTTTGCCTGGCCCGCCGGCAACGGGTGTCGGGGTCCCGGGGCACAGGAGTTCGCCCACATCGGCCACCCGCAACTCGGCCAACTTCACCTCGCTGCCGGAGGCCAGACGCCCCTCGAGATCGCGACGCGCCTTATCGAGTGCTGCTGCCGTAAGATCATCGAGTCGCTGTTCGGGCAGCGGCCCAAACACGTTGAGTGGCGTGGTCTCATCACAGCGAACGACGTGAACTTGACCACCGCGGCCCCGATCGGTGTGGTAGGTCGCGGTTTGGTCTCCGGCCACAAGCCGTATGCGGAACCCTGGGGTAAGCACCTGCAAGTAGAACTCACCCGGTTTGGGGCAGCCGAGCGAAGAGTCGGGCCAGGTGACCGGCTCAACAGCCGCGGCTTCGATCAAGGCAGCGGCCAGGCCGAGCTCGCCGGCGAAGGCCTGGCGCGCCGCGGCCAGAGCGCTGGCTGCGGCGGTAGCCTCAGCTGCCGGCAGGCTGGTGGGTGTCGCGGTAGCTCTCCGGGGCGTGCTTTGGGTCATCCCGACAGCGGTGGCCTGAGACGTGGGTGCCACGGGTCGGCTGGGCTGGCCGGTCCTGTGGCAGGCGCCGGCGGAAATGGCCAGCATAACCAACACCAGCCGCCGGGCGTTGCTTCGGTCCACCACGTGATGTGGGGCATCGGGGCTCACAGCCGGCATTATACCAGTTGGGCCGGGCGTTGGACGATTGACCCGCGGGCGGCAAGCGCTAGTCCTGGACGATGACCGGCGTACCGATGTCGGCCCATTCGTACAACAGGGCTGCGTCAGCGGTACCCAGGACGATGCAGCCGTATGTAGCTGGAGTACCCAGCAGCCCACCCCATAGCGTCTGGCCGTTGGCCACCGGTAGAGCGTGTATGCCGTTCTCCGAGCCGCCAGCCCAGTAGATGCCAAGCCAGTAGGGCATCCAGAGCTGCCAGATGCTGGACCAGGCATTGGGTATCTTGTCCAGCACAGTGAAGGAGCCACGCCGCGTGTCGTGACCCGGCGTGCCGGTCGAGACGACGAACCTCCACAGAAGACGGTCTCCGTAGTAGACGTACATCAGCTGCTGGCTCACATCGACCACGATGCGGCCACCAGCCGCTGCTGCGGCCGCCGGCGAGGTTCTGGCCTCGCCGTTCACCGCCAGGCTCTGGCCGGCCCAGATCAGATCGCCGGCCAGCCCATTCCACGCCTTGAGTGCCGCCACGGTCGTGCCAAATCGCGCCGCGATCGTCGAAAGCGTGTCCCCAGGCTGAACGATGTAGTGGCCCCCCTCCGCTTGCAGATAGAGGCCTGACCTCGGGTCCGACCAGTCTGCCACCGCCCTGGGCACTGGCACCGCCTCGTTCTGGCCGATCGAGTCACCGGCCGCAGATGCAGTGCCTGGGATGCTGGTTGCCGCCGCGCTATCGACGGCTACAGCGGTGACGCCGCCAACCCACGTGCCTGCCGGCTGGCTCGCTGCGTCAGCCTGGCCCTGACTCGTTGCTGGCGCGGATTGCTCAGCAAGAGCCGGGTCGGCAGGTGAACAGCTTGCCCAAGCGGGTAGCCACAGGACGCGACCAGGCCACAGGGGCGAACCGGGTGATAGCCCGTTGCTGCGCAAGAGCACACTGGGCGGGACTCGACAGCGGCCGGCGATGCCGAAGAGATTGTCTCCCGGTCTGGCTCTAACCATCGCGGGTAGTTGGTCCAACTCCAGCAAGCATGCGCTAAACGGACTGCAATAGGTGGTCGGTGACCCTGCAGCCTGAGCTGCGGCGCCCAATCCGCCCCAGGCCACCGAGCCGACCACTGCCAGGCAGATGGCCAGATGCCGCGGGCCGAAGAAGCGCAGCGCTGCCCGCGTCGCCGTGCCCATGTCCCCTGGTACATGCGCGATTGCTCGACGGCCTCGGTACGGCAAGAGTCTGTCAGCCGGGCCAGGCCAGTCATCAGAAAGAAAGCTGGTGGCCGGCTCACGGCCATTTGCCTCAGCGCAGAAGGCGCCGGGGGCCAGCTCACGGCCACGACCGGGCGGAGCGCATCCGCTCTCCGCCCGGCCGGTCAAGGAGGACCCGCAAGTCATGTTGATGGTTCGCGGCTGGCCTTAGTGGTCGATGAAGATATGCACGTCACATGGTCTGGGGAACTGCCCCCGCTTGTCCACGGCCGTCAGGCGCACGGTGTACGGTCCGGCCGGCATGTTGCCGACGTACCAGACGCCCAGGACAGTGTCCACGACCGGGGTGGTATAGATCTCGTTGATGCTCTTGAAAGCCGAATTGTCCAGGGGCAGATGTCCGATGGCGTACTCCAGCTTGTAGAACTGGAAGTTCGGTATGGAGGCGGTGCCAATGATCTGCACCACGCCGCTCACATGCTGGCCCTCGAGGGGCCGGACGATCTGGACCTCCCGCGGGCAGGCAGCGGGCTTCAGCGGTGCCGCGGTTGGCTTGGGCTTCGGCGGCGGCGGTGGCTGCTGGCCGGGGCAAGGGATGAACAGACGCTGGCCGGGGAATATCAGATACGGATAGCGCAGCCCGTTAGCCTGAGCGACCGCCTGGACCGTGGTGTGGTGCATCGCTGCAATGCGGCTCAAGGTGTCGCCGCTCTGCACCACATACGTGGAGCCACAAGCTGGCGGCGGCGGCACTGGCGGCGGTGGGGGCGCCGGTGGTAGGCAGCCCGGTATGACTAGCTTCTGCCCTATGTAGATGTAGTCCGGGTTTCTCAGGCCGTTGGCGGCCATGATGGCCTGAACAGTGGTGCCGTAGCGCGCTGCTATGGCCGACAGGGTGTCGCCGGCCTGCACGACGCACTCGCAGCCGCCGGTTGCTGGCGGCGGCACATAGGGTGCCCCGCCAGGTATGACCAGCGTCTGACCGGCATAGATGCGGTCCGGATTGACCAGGTTGTTCGCCCGAGCAATGGCCTCCACGGTCACGTGATAGGCGCGGGCGATGGTTGTCAGCGTTTCGCCCGGCCGCACCACGTGCGCAACCGCCTGCTGGGGCGAATGGACGGCCTGCGCGGCGCCAGGTCGGGCGAGCGCTGGCACGACCAGAAGCGCCACAACAGTTCCGACAACGATGAGCCGTCGCATGACTTGCCTCCTTAGCTGCGAGCCGATTCTGAGGAATTGGGTGGCTGGCCAGCCGTGGCGCTGGCCGCCGTCCTGGCGCTTTCTGGGCGAGCTGCGGATGAGGAAGTCCCGGCCACTCGGCGTTCGCCGGCAGCGATGGTTGGGCCGCTGATCTCCCGCGACCGCAGGAACTCGCTCATGTCCTCGCGGCTGATGCGGTAAGCGGCGTCAAGCTTCACCGCCCGCAACTTGCCCGCCCGGATGTAGCGCCGGATCGTGAAAACGCTGACGCCCAGTCGATCGGCGACTTCCTGAACCGTCAGGTACTGGCTAATGTCTGCCATGCCGTGCCACCCGTTGCTACGCGCTGCTCCATCCTAGCGGTTTTAAGGTTTTCTGTCAAGTAGGCTCTTAAGGTTGGGAAGCGCTATCATGGGCCTGGTGATGGATGTTCACACCAAGACCCTGAGCGTCCTTGAGTTCGACAAGGTGCGCCGACGCCTGGCTGATCACGCCAGTTTCTCCGCTGGCCGAGAGCTGGCACTGCATCTTGAGCCCAGCGCCGATGCGGATGCTGTCCGGCTGCGCTTGTTGCGCACGAGTCAGGCGCGTGACTATCTGGACCGCCACGGTTCGCCACCGCTCGCCGGAGCTCACGACGTTCGGGCGGAGATCGAGGCGGCGGCGCGGGGTCGTTGTCTGCTGGCCTCGGAGCTGGTAGACATCCGGGACTGTCTTGAGGCCGCCGAGCGGGCCCGGCGGGCGCTCATAAGGGATCGCGGCGGCTGGCCAGCGCTGGCGGCCATTGCCGAGCGGCTGGCGGTCGTACCCGGGCTGGTGGGCGCCATCCGCAAATCGATTGACGATGAGGGCCGGCTATTCGACGACGCCAGCCCGATGCTGCGGCATCTGCGGGCCGAGTTGCGAGCGGTCCACGACCGGCTTCTGAAGCGCCTGGAGGCGATGATCGCCCGTCCCGCGGTGCGCGACTGCCTGCAAGAGCCGCTGATCACCCAACGCGAGGGCCGCTACGTAATCCCGGTGCGCAGCGAGCTGCGAACCAAGATACCGGGGATTGTGCATGACACCTCGGATAGCGGCGCGACGGTATTCGTCGAACCGCTATCACTGGTCGAGCTGGGAAATGAGCTGCGGCAACTCGAGCTCGAGGAGGAGCGAGAGGCGGTGCGGATCTTGCGCGAGCTGTCGGCGCAAGTGGGGGCCGAGGCCGAGCAGCTCTGCTCCACGGTCGAGGCCCTGGCCGAGCTAGACCTGGCTTTCGCTGCTGCTCAGTATGGCAGCACGTTGCGCGCCGTGACGCCGCTCGTCCTCGAGAGCGGTGAATCGAGGGCCAACCTGCCTCAGGCACGTCATCCGCTCATTGATCCCCAGGTGGTGGTGCCGGTTGACGTGCGTATCGGCGATGAGTTCCGACAGCTTGTCATCACTGGCCCCAACACCGGCGGCAAAACAGTGGTCCTCAAGACGCTCGGGCTGTGCGTCCTGATGGCTCAGAGTGGGCTGCAGGTGCCGGCTGCCGAGGGCGCCGAGCTCAGCGTATTTGACGCCGTCTATGCCGACATTGGCGATGAGCAATCAATAGAACAGTCGCTGTCGACCTTCTCGGGTCACATGACAACCATTATGAGCGTTCTCAAGGAGGCGACCGATCAATCGCTAGTGCTGCTGGACGAATTGGGTGCCGGTACCGACCCGGTTGAGGGCGAGGCCCTGGCCGAAGCTATTCTTGAGTACCTGGCTTCGCGCCGTATTGCGACCGTGGCCACGAGCCACTACTCGCGCCTCAAGGCGTATGCCCATGCCACGCCCGGGGTGGCCAATGCCTCGGTGGAGTTCGATCCGGTGTCGCTGCGGCCAACCTATGAGCTGACCATTGGGCTGCCCGGGCGGTCCAACGCCATTGCCATCGCCTCACGGTTGGGCATGCCCACGGCGGTTGTGGCTGCGGCGCGGCGAAGATTGTCGGCCGATGAAGTTGCCGTAGACGAGCTGCTGGCTGAAATCCGCGAGGCGCGGCTGGCAGCGGTAGCTGACCGCGAGGCGGCAGCTGCGGCGCGTCGCCAGGCTGAAGAGTGGGCGGCCCGGTTAGAGGCGGCGCTGACCAGTTTGCAGGCGGAGTCGGCGGCGATCCTGAAGGAGGCCCGCCAAGAGGCGGCAGCCGAGTTGTTCGAGGCGCGCCAGGCGGTGGCTCGTCTGAAGAGACGGGCGGAGAAAGCCTGGCCCTTGCCGGCGGCCGGTCAGATCGAGGCGGCCCGGGCCGAGCTGGCCGAGGTGGCAACGGAGCTTGACGAGGCGGCTCGACGCCTGGCCAGCCCAGAGTCCGAACGACTGCCAGCGGGTGTAGATCCGAGCACGCTGCAACCCGGTCAGCTTGTTCGCCTGGCCAGCTTCGCCCAGCCAGGCGAGGTCATCCGCGTCGGCGAAAGTGACGTCGAGGTGCGCATCGGTCGGCTGCGGCTTCGCGTGCCGCTGTCGGATGTCATTGGCCTGGCACCAGCCGAGCTGCCGGGGCGCGACGTAAAGCTGCACCGCGCAGCGCGGGCGCCGTCCGTGGTGCCGAGCGAGGTGCACCTGCGCGGCCTGCGGGTCGAGGAAGGGCTAGCGCGGCTGGAGGCCCACCTTGACGAGGCGGTGCTGCAAGGGCTTCCCTGGGTACGCATTGTCCACGGCCACGGCACTGGGGCGATGAAAGCGGCGGTCCGTGAGCTGGTCCGCCACCATCCACACGTGACCCGTAGCCGCAGCGGTGAGCCAGGCGAAGGCGGCGACGGGGTGACGATCGCCTACCTGGAGTAAGCGACAGCAAGTACGTGCTCGCGTTCACTGAAGGGTCGGATCGGCCTGGCGGTGGGGGAAACCTGATCCGGGGCGTCGGGGCAGAGCCGCGCTGGAGAACAACTCGTGCCTCTCCGCTGTCCGAGGTGGAGCGCGATCGTCGCCACTCAACAGGCCCCGCAGGTGCCCGATCCGTGCCCCTCCAGCAGGCGGAGGTGGCACACGATCCGTGCCACAACCGGGCCGAGCCGGAGGACCACCGGCGCTCCTGCACGCACTGGAAAGGTGCCCGACGACGCTGGTGAGCTGTTCCTGGGAAGCCGGCGCCCCTGCGCGCACTGGAGCGGTCCGGCCTGCGCCGGCCGGTGCAATAGGGTTCGTCCCAGACTAGAGCCCGCTGGCGACACGATCACAGTCACCTGGTGCGCCCACGCGGCTCGGGTTGCAGCTGCTAGCCTCGGGCATCGCCTGGCTGGGCGCACCGGTCGTGGTGCCCATGGCGGTGGCAGCGCGACGTTTACTTGGGTTCGCGATGCCAAGCTAGCACGCCGTCGTTCCCGCCAGCTATCTGGATTGCCATATTGTGAACGTGCTTGCTAGTTGGTCAGAGAGACACCAGCCATATCGCATACCGGCCGATTGCCAGGTGCTTGAAACGCCATCAGCCCAGGATCTTAGAATGCCAGCATGATGCACAGCATGTTCAAATGCATAATCTAAACGATGAGACAAGTGCGATATGGGGCTCGCCATGTGCCCACTCCATGGACAGTAGCGGGGCGTGTTTGCGGCGCGCATCCGAGGTTGCTGCCGGACCTTGTCGCCCGACCCTGACGCCGGCCGCCATGAGCAACCTACGGCGCAAAACATGACTCGCTTGCTGTGCCGCGCAAGCCGCGCCATGCCGCGGCGGAATCTGAAAGCGAGCGAGGCTCAGGCCCGCACCGCTTGTACCCGCGGCGCTGACCTGCCCACCTGGAGCGATCCCCCTTGGTGATTTGCCGGGATGGGGGACCGAACATCCGTTGTAGCAATGTGATAGACTAGTTAGCGCCGTATCTTGAGGGCAACAGGGCGTTCGGGTCTGTCAAGGATGCACAATGGCCGAGACTCCTGAGACTCGCCGATGGGTTTGGAAGGGTGCGCGGTGGTGGAAGTTCGACTTCCACGCCCACACGCCGGCGTCCCGCGATTACGGTAAGGGGCCCGACGAGACTGCCCTCAGGGCCATAACACCCTGCGACTGGCTACTGGCCTACATGCGGGCCGGCATAGACTGCGTCGCCATCACCGACCATAACACCGGCGCATGGATTGATAAGCTTCGGGGCGCTCTGGAAGAGCTCCGAACGGCGAGCCATCCCGACTTCCGGGAGATCCATCTATTCCCGGGTGTCGAGATCTCCGTGAATGGGGGCGTGCACGTGTTGGCCATCCTCGACTCCGAGAGGTCATCGAGTGACATAGACGCGCTTCTCGGCGCCGTTGAGTACGACGGCACCAAAGGCGATTGCGACGGGGTCACCAAGAAGTCGCTCGTGGAGGTTGTGGAGAAGATCGCGACCGCGGGCGGTGTCGCCATACCGGCGCACGCCGACGTTGAGCGCGGTCTGTTCCGTCTCGAAGGGGAGACCCTCCGGCAGGCCCTGCAGAGCCCCTTCATCCATGCAATGGAACTGCGGGCCCCGGACTACGAGCTGCCGCGGCTCTGCAGGGAGGAGAATTGCCCATGGACCGTCGTCATTGGCTCCGACGCCCACCAGCTCACCAGGGGCCAGGGGGCGCGCTCTCCGGGCAGCGGCTACACCTGGGTCAAGATGAGCGCGCCCAACCTGGAGGGGCTGCGCCTTGCCCTACTGGACGGCGCACTGTCCGTGCTCCGGTCTGACCAGGTTCAGACCGACCCCAACGAGCACGCCAAGTCATTGATCGAGTCCATCACCGTGACCCAAGCCAGGTACATCGGCCGGGAACGGGAGTTCAGGGTAACCCTGAACCCCTGGCTCAACGCCATCATCGGAGGACGTGGCACGGGCAAGTCCACCCTGGTCGAGTTTGCGCGGCTAGCGCTGAGGCGTTGGCAGGAGCTGCCCGCGTCGCTGGTCAACGGGGAGGCGAACGGCTTCAAGAAGTACCGGACACCATATGGCGACAGACGGGACACCGGACTGCTCACTGAGAACACGCTGATCGAGGTCATCTACCGCAAGGATGGGACCAGGTACCGGCTCCAGTGGAACTACCGGGACGACGCCACTCCGATTGCCTGTGAAAGCATGGCCGACCAGTGGGAGCCGGAGGAAGGGGACATCGTCCAGCGCTTTCCGGTGCGCATCTTTAGCCAGAAACAGGTGCTGGAGCTCGCGAAAGATCCGGCTGCCCTGCTCACGGTTGTCGACGACGCGCCCGACGTTGGTCGCCCCGGCTGGGCGGCACAATGGAGGGAGGTAGAAGCACGGTTCCTTGCGCTTCGTGGTCAACTACGGCAGCTCGAATCGCAACTGAAGGAGGAGAGCCGACTTCGCGGCGAGGTTCTGGATATTGAACGAAAGCTGAGGGTCTTTGAGGCGGCGGGTCATGCCGACGTGCTCACCGAGTACCACAGGCGCATCCGTGAACAGCGGGCTATTGAAGACTGGCAGCTCACGTGGGACGGCTCCGGCGACAGGCTCCGCACATTGGCCGACGAGCTTGTGCCGGCGCCCATTGCTTCCGAGGTGTTCGGAGCGGACTCAGACGACACCAGGGAGATCATCGATCTGTCCCGTCGTGTTTGCGAGCGCTTTGGGCGTGTTGCCGCGCGCTTGTGCGAACTCGCCCAGGAACTCGATGCGGCACAGGCCGACTGGGAACAGTCCAGGGATGCTGCGGCCTGGTGGAAGGCCGCAAGGGACGCCGTGAGACGATACGAAGAGCTCGCGGAACGCCTCCGACACGAGGGCGCGGGCGACCCGTCGGAGTACGGTCAGCTCGTCCAGCGTCGCCACGCCCTCCAGGTGCGCCTTCGAGATCTCGATGCTGTCAGAAAGCAGATTGATGAGCTCCGTGCCCATGCGGAGAGTGCGCTGGCCGAAACGCAGGGACTGCGCCGCGAGATCACCGAGCGCCGGAAGGCGTTCCTCGCCAAAGCACTTGACGGCAATCGTTACGTCAGGATTCAGGTCGTTCCGTACGGCGCCCGGGATGCAGCCGAACAGGCGCTGCGGGACTGCCTTGGCATCCCCGGCAGATTCGATGACGACTTCGGGGCTCTCGTGGACGAGGTTTTCACTGTCGAAGGGGACGACAGCCTGGATCGCGGGCAGGCCATCGAAGAGCAGCTGCGGGCGGTCAAGGAGAAGCTCCGGAGGTTCGCGCGGGGGGAGCACAGTGATGATCTGAGGGACCAGCGGTTGGCCCGGCGACTTCGCGAACTCCCGCCGGAGACCCTGGATCGGCTGGATGCCTGGTACCCGGAGGACACGCTGGCGGTCGAGTACAGCCCGCGGGGCGATGGCCACGACTTCCGTCCCATACTCGAGGGTTCTCCCGGCCAGAAATCCGCCGCGCTGCTGGCGTTCTTCTTGTCCTACGGCGAGGAACCCATCATCATGGATCAACCGGAAGACGACCTGGACAACAGTCTCATCTTCGATCTAGTTGTCAGACAGCTCCGGGAAATCAAGCGAAAACGCCAGGTCGTCGTCGTGACACACAACGCGAACATCGTCGTCAACGGCGATGCCGAGCTGGTGGTGGCCCTGGAGGCACATAGTGGCCAGACGCGTATGGCCTGCGCTGACGGCCTGCAGGTGCAGGAAGTGAGGCACAAAGCGTGCGAGATCCTGGAGGGCGGCCGCGACGCCCTCGTACAGAGATACCGCCGCATGGCGCTGGAGAAAGCGCATGTATGACACGCCCGAGGGACTCCTCGAGAAGATCGCGCTAGGGGAGGACACGGTCCTGGAGCTCAAGACGGTCACGTTTCGAGGCGAGAGGGTAGCCGCTCCCAGGCGGGACGACCTTGCCGACGAGCTGGCCGCCATGGCCAACACGCGAGGCGGTGTCGTCGTCTTCGGCGTGGACGACAGGAGCCGGCAGGTCATAGGCATTCCGCCGGAGAAGCTGGACGTGCTAGAGCGCTACGTCTACGAGGTCTGCAACGACAGCGTGACGCCCCCGGTCCAGTTCACGACCCTGCGCATGAGGCTGCCCGACGCCGCCGGTGCGCTGCGGCCAATCATCAAGGTGGATGTTGCGCGCAGTCTGTTCGTCCACCTGAGCCCTGGCGGCTACTGGCGTCGCCAAGGGAGCTCGAAACGCCAGATGTCGCCGGAAGAGCTGGCGCGCCTCTTTCAACAGCGAAGCCAGGCCGGGCTCGTACGTTTCGACGAGATGCCTGTGCCGCGTTCCACCCCGGCAGATCTCCACCCTGAACTCTACAGACGGTTTATCGGAGCGATAGGCGAAGACGACCTGACCAAGCTGCAGAAAGTCAACATCGTCAGGCCCGACGAAGAGGGGCGACTGCGAGCCACGGTCGCCGGGGTTCTAATGTGCGCCCTTCACCCTGAACGATGGCTGAGCAACGCCTTCATTCAGGCAGCGCGCTACCAGGGAAGGCGCCAGGACGGCAACTTCCAGATGGACGCCCAGGACATCTGCGGTCCCGTAGATGTGCAGATCCTGCATGCCCTCAGCTTCGTTCGTCGCAACATGAGCGTTGCCGCCCGCAAGACTCCGGCGCGAGAGGATCTCCCTCAGTACAGCATCCGAGCCGTTTTCGAGGCGATCGTCAACGCAGTCGCTCACCGCGACTACTCCATCTACGGATCCAAAGTCCGGCTCTTCCTTTTCGATGACCGCATGGAGATCTACTCGCCCGGTAGCCTTCCCAACACCGTTACCGTGGACAGCCTGGCGCTCCGCCAGGTCACCCGCAACGAGCTGCTGACGACACTGCTCGCCCGATGCCCCGTTGCCGAAGGCGATGCCGGCCAGGTCCGCCGAGGCTACTTCATGGAGAAGCGGGGGGATGGAGTGCCCATCATCATGGAGGAGAGTCGCCGCCTGAGCGGTCGCGAGCCCATCTACCGCTTGATAGACGACGCCGAGCTGCTGCTTACCATATGGGCCGCCGAGTAGCTCTCCCGGCCGGTATGCCCGACCGCGCACGCGGCCTCTCGGCGTAGAAAGGCTTCTGTCCCTCCTCTAGCCTGGCGATTGTCTGCTCTGTCATCCCGCTCAGACGTCTGCAGGACTTGCCCAACGTCCACACTCCGGGAAGTGAGATGGCCATTTGACGGACCTTTCTGGTCATGCGTTGCCCTCTTGGGTCCCTACGGGCTCATGTCCATCGTCGCACCAGGGTCATCGGCCGGCTCGGTATCCTGAGTGTCTCGAAGATCTGCTGGAGAATCGGTTCCGGCGTTGTGTCGCGGCTTATGCGCAAAGTCCGGCCGCTCGACGTCGGTAGTACCGCCCTCACCACCTGGTGGGTCGCTAACTGCTCCGGTAACGCCGTTGGCCAGGAGCGGCTGCGGGCCAAGGGCGTCACCAATCCAGCGACCTGCGATGGAGACGGCTTCCGGCGCGTGGAGGGACACTCGAGCGTGGAGCCTCTTGCGGCGTTCCCGAACGTCCCCTCGGAGTAGGCTCTGCAGCGGCATTGCTCGGAGGCCCCGCGGTCTGTGCACGCCGAGTGCCTGCTCGTCGACAGTCGCATCGACTACCCCTTGCAGCCGGTCTCTATCTACGAGTTCCTCGCACCGGCAGAGGGACCAGTGGGCCACCGGGAGTTTGGCTCGCGGCGCGCGAGCTCCGCGGTCCTCATTCCTCCAACAGCCGTGCCAGCTCGTCCGGCTCCGTCGTGGGCCGCCGGCAGGCGAAGTTCTGGCATACATAGGCGGTCGCGGCTCCGCCATGCCTGTGTCTGCCGGCCAGCAATGGGATCGGGGAGTTCTCACTGCCGGGACCCACTGCGACGACGCGATTTGGTCGGTAGGCAGCCTGGACGACGGCCAGCAGCGCCCGGGTGTCGGCGGCCGCGGGGTCGCCGATGATCGCGATCTCCCGCTGGGGGCCGAGGGCAGCGTCGAGCGCGCTCAGCCACTGTGCGAACGCGGTCGGGTAGGCATCGGCCAGGTCCTGAACCTGCCGCAGCGCTTCTTCGGCGACCGCGCGGTAGCCCGAGTCGCCTGTAAAGGCCGCCAGGCGCAGAAGCACCATTGTCGCCATGGCGCTGCCCGAAGGTGTAGCGTTGTCCTGGAGATTCTTGGGGCGCACGACGAGCGTCTCGTGGTCGTCGCTGGTGTCGAAGAACCCGCCGGCCGGGTCCCGATAGTGGGCCAGCATGGTGTCCGCACAGCGGCGAGCCTCGACGAACCAGCGCGGCTCGAAGGTCGCCTCGTAGAGTGCCAAGAGCCCGTTGGCCAGGCAGGCGTGGTCTTCGAGATAGGCGTTGCAGCGAGCGCGGCCTCGACGCCAGGAGCGCAGCAAGCGGCCACCCGCAGTCTGCATCTCTCCCAGGATGAACCCGGCAGCCCTTGCGGCCGCCTGGCGGTAGTCGTCGCGCTGGAAGGCGCGCGCGGCGTCGGCAAAGGCGGCCAGCGCCAGCCCGTTCCAGGCGACGAGCACTTTGTCATCGAGACCCGGTCGGGCGCGCTGGTCCCGGTGCGCGCGCAGGATGGCGCGGCATTCGGCGATAAGGCCCGCCACCTCGCCGGCAGAGAGGCCGCATGCCGCCGCCAGCGCGGCCGAGTCCCGCGCCACGTGCAAAACCGATGCCCGCTCGAAGTTGCCCTGGGCGGCCACGCCGTATGCCTCGGCGAAGAGCTTGCTCTTCTCGCCCAAGGCGTCGCGGATCTCATCAAGTGTCCAGACGAAGAACTTGCCCTCGACGCCCTCGGTGTCGGCATCCTGGCTGCTGAAGAACCCCCCGGCCGAATCGGTCATCTCGCGCAGCAGATAGTCCAGGGTCTCCTCGGCTACCCGCCGAAAGAGCGGCACACCCGTGACCTGCCAGGCATGGACGTAGACCCTGGCAAGCTGGGCGTTGTCATAGAGCATTTTCTCGAAGTGTGGCACCAGCCATAGAGCGTCGGTGGCATAGCGGTGAAACCCACCGCCCAGGTGGTCGTAGATGCCGCCCTGTGCCATTCTGGTCAGCGTGACCGTGGCCATTGTCAGCGCCTGTGCCTCGCCGGTACGCAGGTGTGTGCGTAACAGAAACTCGATGGTCATCGGCTGTGGGAACTTCGGCGCCCCGCCCCAGCCGCCGTGGACCGGGTCGAAGTCCCGCTTGAGAGTCCGGTAAGCCGCCTCCAGGACATCGGCGCTGAGCTCACCGCTTGGGGCGAGCGCGATGTCTTTGCGGATGTGCTCGAGCAGGTCGGCGCCACCGCGTTCGACATCAGCGCGGCGGTGCCGCCACGCGGCGGCGATGGCCGCCAGTAGATCCACGAACCCCGGAAGGCCGTGGCGCGAGGCGGGCGGGAAGTAGGTGCCGCCGTAGAACGGCACGCCCTGGGGGGTCAGGAACACGCTCATCGGCCAGCCGCCGCTTCCCGTCAGCGCGACGACAGCCGCCATGTAGATCTGGTCCAGGTCCGGGCGCTCTTCGCGGTCCACCTTCACGTTGATGAAGTGCTCGTTCATGATTGCAGCGATCGCCGGGTCCTCGAACGACTCGCGTTCCATGACGTGGCACCAGTGGCAGGCCGAGTAGCCGATGCTGAGGAACACCGGCCGGTCCTCGTCGCGCGCCCGGCGGAAGGCCTCCTCACCCCAGGGATACCACTCGACCGGGTTGTGAGCGTGCTGCAAGAGATACGGGCTGGACTCGTTGGCCAGGCGGTTCGCCATCGTAGATCGATTGTAGCAGGCACCGCCTCGCGAGCCTGCGCCTCAGGACTTCGATCAGAGGTGATGGCTTGTCAGCACGTTGCAGAACCGGATCTCTTGGGGTCTTTGCCCGGGCCCCAAACGCCCTCGGGCACCGGCTGATCCGCCTCGGGGACGGCGGCATTGGTGCTGAGCGGAGGTTTATCCTCGAGTGGGCGGGCGGTGTGCAATCGGTACTCGGCCCACCTCTCCCGTGCGCGGTTTGCCCGCCAGGTGGCGGGCGGTGTGCTCTCGGGCGCTGGCTATAATCTGCTATCAACATAGTGGCGTCACTCCCGGACCTCTCGCCCAAGCCACCAGGAGCCGGCCCGTGAACCGCCCCCTGTTTGCACTCTTGCTGGCTGCACTCGCCCTTGGCAGCGCCCGCCCCACCGACGCCGCCCCGTCGCCCGAGCTGCTGGCCGGCGTGAGGCGCATCGCAGCGCCCGGGGTTCCTGGACCGCTGTGCGCCTACGGCGGTGCCGAGCCGGTAGTTGTGGGTGACGCCGGCGGGGGCACGCGCCTCCCGGTGGTGGTCACCAGCCGCCTGGGCGCGGGCCGGGTGGTGGCCTTTGGCCATGACGGTTACCTGGCGCCGGCGACGCTGGCCAGCGCCGATACCGGCCGGCTCATGCTCAATGCCTTGAGCTGGGCGGGCCGCCGCTCTCGGCCGCGGGTGGCCCTGGTGGGGCAAGCGGGGCTCGCCGCCTGGCTGCGCGCTCAGGGCTGGACGGCGGACGAGGTGGGCTTCGACGGCCTGGCTGGCCACGAGGTCTTGGTGTTCGCCCCCTGGGCGCAGTCCGCCGCCGAGCTCGCGGCGGTCAGTGCCTTCGTGCGCGGCGGCGGCGGACTGGTAGCAGCGGTGACGGGCTGGGGTTGGGCTCAGCTGAACCCGGAGCAGGACTTGCGGCGTGACTTCGTTGGTAACCGCCTGCTCGCCGCAGCCGGCATTCAGTGGCCGAATGACTGGCTGGGCGAGACCGACCCGGCCGGCGGCTACACTGTGGCGGGCCCGCCGTCCGAGCTTACTGCCGGCGATGGCGCGCTGGCAGCGGCCGTGGCCCACCAGAACGGCACCCGCCGGCTATCGCCAGCCGAGCTCGCTCAAGTCGGCCGGAGCCTGGTAGCCAATGCCTTGTGCGCGCCGGACGACGACACCCTGTTCCTGCCCCAACTTCGTCAGAACATCTCGGACATTGTGGTGCCCTCCCCGGCCGACCCGGTACGACCGGACGAGGTGCTGGACCGCGTAGCGGTGACGCTGCAGACGCGCGACTTCTTCGACTTGCCAGCGGATCGAGCGCGGGCGCACCCGGCGGCGGCGGTCTTTCCCGGGCCAGTGCCCGCCGACGCGCCGCGGCTGGCGGGCGTCCGCGTAAGGGTGGATACCAGCGTCGAGGAGTGGCAGTCCACCGGGCTCTACGCCCCGCCGGGCGAGCTCATCCAGCTCACCGTCCCACCTGAGCTGGTAGGGCGGGGCTTCGGCCTCCGGATCGGCGCCCACACTGACACGCTTTGGGAGGTGTCTGGTGACTGGACGCGCATGCCTGAGCATTCACGCTGGTGGCCGTTGGCGGAGGGGGATATGCGGGTGGCCAGCCCCTTCGGGGGGTTGATCTACCTCACGGTGCCCCAGGGGGCCCAGGCTCTGGGAATTCAGGAAGTGACCTTGAGCGGGGTGGTGGCGGCGCCGGTTTACCGCATCGGTGACGACCTGGCCGTCTGGCGTGCCGAGGTTCGCCGCAACCCGGCACCCTGGGGCGAGATCGCCGGGCGGAACATATCGTCACCATGGCGTCCGAGCACCTGCGCGACCTGGACGACCCGGCCGCGGTAGCGGCGGCCTGGGACCGCCTGCTGGATCTTTGCGCCGAGCTGGCAGCCTGGCCGGCGGGCCGCAAGCGACCGGAGCGCTTCGTGGCCGACCAGCAGCTCTAGTCCGGCTACATGCACTCGGGCTACCCGCTCATGTGCCACCTGGACCAGGCGGCCAACCTGGTGGACGCGGCGCACCTGACCACCGAGGGCAACTGGGGGTTCTTCCACGAGGTGGGTCACAACCACCAGAGCGACTTGTGGACCTTCGACGGCACAGTCGAGGTGACGGTGAACCTGTTCACGCTTTACGCCTATGAGCACCTCGTGGGCATCCCGCCCCTGGCCAACAAGCGCGGCTCGGTGGCCTTCGTCCGCGAGCAGCTGGCCAGGTATAACTTCGACCGCCCCGATTTCAACCAGTGGAAGTCCGACCCCTTCCTGGCCCTGGCCATGCACGTCCAGCTCCAGCATGCCTTCGGCTGGGATGCCTTCCGGCGCGTCTTTGCCGAGTACCGTGGACTGCCGGCCAACCAGCGTCCGGCTAACGACGCCGCCAAGCGCGACCAATGGTTGGTGCGTTTCAGCCGGACTGTCGGCCGTAACCTGGGGCCGTTCTTCCAGAGCTGGGGCGTGCCGACCTCGGAGCAGGCCCGCGCCTCGGTCGCCGGTCTGCCGACCTGGATGCCGCGCGATTTCCCACCCGGCTACAGCCTGGATCCCACCCCGACGCCCAGTCCGACGATCACCGCCACCACCCAGGCGACGGCGACCGTAACGCCCAGCCCAACGCTTACCCCGACTGGGTCCGGCCGAGAGCGTCTCTTCCTGCCATTGCTCTACGCGGCGCGGCCGTAACCACCGCAATCGGCGAGCCGAGCTGGCTCTGCCCGGCCGAGCTCATCGTGGCTCGGCGGCGGTCGCGGCGCCACCCGGCCCTGGCGCTCATCGGCAATCGTCGGCCATGTCGCCGTAGCAGAACCAGTCGATCAACCGGATGGCCGCGTCGCGGAGCTCGGCTTTGTCGCCGCTGTTGCGCCAGATTGGCTGCGCCGACTGCCAGGATAGACCGCAGTGCTCCGGGTGCACCTGGTTGGTGTAGACCCGGCAAACCGAACCGGGCGCCATCTGAAAGCCGAGCGGGAAGCGAAAGCGCTGATCGCCACGCACGGACACAATCTGCCAGCCGGTGAGCTCTAGCTCCTCGCTGGCCACGTTGCGGAAGGCGATGTACTCGTCGCTCTCTGTACCGGGTTCCTGGCCATCGTAGAAGAGCTCCTCGATCAGCAGTGGCCAGCGCGGTGGGCCTGCTGCCGGAGCGGTAGGCGACGGGCCAGCAGTCGGCGTGCCCGTGACTGGCCCAATGGGCGACGGGCCGGCAGTTGGCGTGCCCGTGACTGGCCCAATGGGGGATGGGCCGGCAGTCGGCGTGCGGATCGCGCTCGTCGCCGTGCCGGCCGGCGTGCCGATCGTGCTCGTGGGCGTATGGGCCGCCGCCGTGGGAGTCCGGCCCGTCGGGCTTGGGGCCGGTGTCCGGCGGGCGGCCGTCGGAGTGGGTGGCTGTCGCGGCCCGGTCGAGGTCGGCGTGGCTCTGGCGGTAGGGCTGGCTTCTGGCCGTCGGCGCGTGGCCGTGGCTGCAAGCTGAGTCGCGCTGAGGGCGTACGGCAGCCACACGAACCAGGTGGCCTTCGCCAGCGGATCGATCTCCAGGACCACCGGATCGTGGTCCGAATCCCTGAGGAAGAGCGGCTCGGGCCGGTAGCGTGTGCGGGCTGGAGCCGCGGCCGGGAAATCGACGTTGCAGTGGACCGGCTGGAAAGTAGCTATATCGCCCCAGTCCTCAGCAAGGATGTAGTCGAGCACCTCGCTGACGCCACCATAAGAATATGTGTAGTCAAGCGGCCCCGGCACCCGTGCATGTAAGTCGAGAAGACCGCCGTCTCGCGCCAAGATGGTCAAGGCGTGGCTTGCTGGGAAGTCATTCAAGTCGCCAAGGACGACGATCCGGCTGGCGGGGTCAGACCGCCGCTGCTCCGCTGCCAGCGAGGCCACGTGCTGGGCCATTTCGAGGTGAATTCGCGCTACCAGCTCGTCGCTGCCTCGCAGCGATTTCCAGTGGTTGACGATCACGGCGATGGGTGACCCACTGGGCCGCAGGGCCAGTCGCACAACGAGTGGCGGCCGGCCGAAAAGAGCGCTACCGGCCGCACCGTCCGGCAAACGACAGGGCACCCCGGGCTCTGACAGCGCCATCTGGCTACACGCCTGTCGCGACTCGGCTGGCGCCCGCAGCCGGAATCGACGGCGGTCGTAAAGCAGGCCGACGTCAATGCCTCGACTGTCGGGACCGTCGATGAGCAGCGGCACGTACTCCGCTGGCGCCAGGGCTGGCTGGGCGGCCAGATCGGCCAGCACTCGCTCGTTCTCTACCTCCTGAACGGCCACCAGCGGCGGCAAGCCGAGGCACTCGGCTATAGTCTGGGCCCGCCGCCGGAGTGCCGCCTGGTAAGCAGAGGGCGAGAGCACGGGGTCGCTCTTGGCTGGATCGTCCATGTCGTCGAACAGATCGTGAGCGTTGTAAGTGGCGATCCGCAGGTGATCCGTCTCGCGGGCGAGCGACTCGGGCGTTGCTCCGGCTGGTTGAACCTCGACTGCCAGCCACTCGGGTGCCGGGTCACCGGCAAGCACCAGTCGGTAGCGCTCAAAGGCGAAGTTGAGAGGCCCGACGAGCTCCCTGACCAGATCGCCGTGGGCCAACAGCAGGCGGGACTGGGGCATATCGAGGCCCATCAGCCACAGTTCGTCCGGGCCATGAAAGACACGCTCCACACCGGAGCTGGCAGGAACAAGGAAAGCGGTGCCGGACTCATTGCTGGCGGCCACAACGCGCATCGCTGGCAAGGCGACGCGCATGCCTTCGAGGGACTCAAGGTAGGCCGGGATCGCAACAGGATCGGCCGGATACTCGACCGGTGCGGCATTGGGAATAGCTGCCTGGCCCGACACTGCGAGGTCGGTGGGTCTGTCGACTTTGATCTCCGTCAGGCCGTAGTACTCCGCGACAGTGCCGGTAACTTGAAGTCGGTCGCCAGGCTGAGCAGGCGTTGCCAGGCCACCCAGGTAGACGAAAACGCCATCGCTCGTCCGCGGGTCGTCATCGCAGTTGGGGTGTTGTAAGAACAGTCCGTCCAGACTGGAGCGACCGAAGACATCGGTCACCACCCCCTCGGTGGTCACCACCCGGCCTACAAGCGGCGAGCTGGGTCCCTCGCCTTGAATGGCACAAATCGGGGCATGGACGATCTGACAGGCGGGGTCGGCCGCGGCCGGGGCATACACTGCAAAGGTTGCGAGAGTGAGCGCCACGCCTGGTGCCAGAAGGCGCCTGCAAGGCCCACCGCGGGCGGTGACTCTCTGCTGGGGAAGCCTGGTTGGGCTCGCCTCGTCTTGGGCCATGGACTCCATGAGTCCTCCGCCTGAGCAGTATAGCTTGCCGCACAGACGACGACGAGGGGCTCGATCGGTCGACCGAGCCCCTCGCCTGCCGCACTGCGCCGTCCGGAAACCTGGTTTCGCCGTGAGCCAGCGCGTCGCCGGCCAGCTCACTGCGCCCAGGGTGTGCGCTTTTCTGGCTACTGCCCTTGACCGGCAAGGCTGCTCCCAGGCTTGAACAAGAAGGGCAGATAGGTGCGCAGGGCCCGCCAACAAGTTCGCAAGTCGATCCCATCCTCGGCGCCCCGCGGATCGCGCACCACGAAGCGACTGGGCACGCATCCTTCGTAGTTGGGCCGCGAGCGCAGACATATTTGGCGACTGCCCTGGCCGATGATCGTTACCTCGGGGTCTTCGATCTCCGTGACGAACCAACGCAGCGAGCTGGTGTGGTCATCGGGGTCGACTGCCTTGTCCTCGAGATCGTAACACACCGTGGCGTTCATGCCTCCAGTGCGCCCGCTAAGCAGGTGGCGCAGGATTCGCGGTGCGATATTGCTGTATTCGTCCCGGGTCTTCCAGGTGAGCGTGATCCACGTGGAGGCGGTAGCGCCGGCCGTGTCGCGGACTTCGAGGATTGCCCGATCTGAACCGGCAAAGTCGATCTGCGGATCGAACTGTAGGATCTGTCGATGCCCGTCGCGGTAGCCTGCCTGGGCGTGGATCGCCTCGCTGTTGGCCACGTACCACTCCAGCAGCTCGGCCGCGTCCTCCATGTCCGTCGCCACCCCTCGCAGGTCTACGTCGATCTTGTGGTTGACCGGGAAGGTGTATTCCTTCTGCAGCCGGTCCTCCCAGATGAAGGGCGGCTGGTTAGGCCTGTCTGTCCAGGTGATTGCCAGGGGCTGTTCGGTGCTACAACCATCGCGGTCGGCTACCACCAGGATCACTCGGACTGTGCGCCGAATGGTGATGCTGGGATTCAGCCGGAAGGTCAGCGTGGTCGTGCCCCGCCCTTCAACGGTCACGTCAGCGGTGTCCTGCTCCTCCAGACGGGCATCCCAGCTTAGTTGGTATGCCGGATCCTCAACGTCCTCGCCGTGAGGAGTCAGATTCAGGACGACCGGTTCGCCATAACGCTTCTCGGTGTCGGGGACCCGCGGTCGGATGACCGGGCAGTCGTTCACTGAGTTGACCACCACGCGGATAGTTGCGGTCGCCTCCGCCGGACCGTCTGACACGCGAACGCGAATGTTGGTGCTGCCGAACCAGTTGGCCTCGGGTGTCGCGGTGATCACGCCGTTCTCGGCCAGCTGCACTCCAGCACGCGGATCGCCTGCCGACAGCAACTCGTACTGCAGACGCTCATCCGGGCACTCGGCGTCCGAGGCGTAGCCCTTCAGGTCGAGCGTGCCCACCGTATCCTCGTCCAGCACTAGATCACCGATGGCCGCCAGCTGCGGCGGGCTGTTGTAGTCGATCGTGTTCTGGTACAGACTGCCCACCGCCGCACAGGCGTCGCCGCCCAGCTTGCGCCATGCAGACCACCATTCGGACATCGTGGCTGGCTTCTCAACAACGGCCGCTTGCCAGATCCTCACAAACCGATCGTTGTACCGGTCATAAGTCTCCACGGTGGCATCACTCTCGTGGAGATCCCAAAAGGCGCCGGCAATTCGACCGGCCACGGTGTCACCGTCCTGCCAACCAGGGCTGCCGAGAGTGGGTGCGTCCAGGTTCATGCCCCTTAGGGCCAGCGAGGCGAAGGTGGGATCGCCATAAACGGCCAGGGCGAGGAACGTAGCCGTGCCCTGGACGAAAGCGCAGGCGCGATCTGTGGCCTGGGTGAGGTTCTCAGTTGGCCCAGCCATGCAGTCCAGCCACCCATTCGGCAGGCTTTCGTAAGCGTTGTGCAGTAGGGCGTAAGCGGCCTGCTGGACCACGACGCTGCTGAAGCCGGCGTCAGCATCACGCAGGTATATGGCCCGCTCCGTCGGCTTGTAGCGGGGTCCTTCAGTGGCGGTTCGCGACCAGTACGCCTTGACCGGTCCAGGCTCCATGTCAGTGGCCTGCCTCACGTACTCCCAGGCCTCGACCAGGTTGACAAACGTCCAGAGGGCCTCCACGTCCCGCGTCGTGACGGTGACGTACAGCGGCGGCATGCCCACGATGCCGTCCGGAACGTTTCGCATCAGCCCGTCCCGAGAGTCGATGTCGTAGCTGGGCCAGGAGTATTCCTTGCGGAACACAGTATCGAGGACCTGAACCGTGCCGTTGTCAGTGAACAGCTTCAGGTAGATGTCCTGAGTGCCTTCCGGCTGACCGGTTGGACCATCGGGGTCTACGTTGAGTATGTCGGAGCTCACGAAGTAGCCGTTGGCGTCTGTGACCACGGTGTCCAGTCGCTCGCCCGGGCTCACCGATCTCGTGTCCTGGTCCCAAATCTCCAAACGCAAGCCGGCTGCCGGATGGCTGCGATCGCTATTGCGGTCCATGTAAAGGACGCGTCCCTGGACCCGGATGTGTCCGGGGGGCACAGCTGACTGCTCCGGGGTTGCGCTGCCAACGGCTGCAGGTTGGCCAGGGCTGAGGCCGCTAAGAATCAGTGCTGCCAGGACCGTAAGTCCCGCCACGGGGCGGGCCAGGCGTGGTGACATGGATAACCTCCTCTATTCAGTTTCCCGTTTGTTTGGTGCGCGGTCGCCAGATCGCCGGGCTCTGGTGGCGGCGATCCGTGCTCTTTGACGGTGGACGCGCGTTTTCGTTACGGCCAAGTCTGAAAGAGTCAGGGTATCGCCAGGCTTGCGTGGCCGATGATTTGGTCCGGCGGCAGGTGCCCGGGCGCTAGCCATTTCCGACCGACGCGTTATAATGCCGACGCCATTCGAGGCGATAGCGGCCGGGCAGAGTTGGTGGCGAGCGATGCGCATTCTCATTACTGGGGGCAAGGGGCAGTTTGGACGCGCTTTTGTGCGGCGGGCCATCGGTCACGAGGTGTTGGCCGTTGATGTGGACGAGCTGGACATTGCCCAGATAAGCTGTGCCGACGCCATCCAGGTCTGGCATCCCGAGCTGGTCGTCAACGCGGCGGCCTTAACCGACGTCGACGGCTGCGAGTCCGATCCAGACGCCGCCTTTCGGGTCAACGGTCTCGGCGCCCGCAACGTGGCCCTGGGCGCCTGCCGGGCCGGGGCGCCACTGGTCCAGATCAGCACCGACTACGTCTTCGACGGCACGAAGGGGTCGCCTTACTGGGAGTTCGACGAACCAGGGCCGATCAATGTCTACGGTGCCTCCAAGCTGGCCGGGGAGAGGCTGGTGCAGGCTGTCTGTCGCGAGGCGTACATTGTGCGCACCGCCTGGCTTTACGGGATTGGCGGCCGCAACTTCGTCACCCGCATGTTGGAAATGGCGCGCCAGGGTGCTGAGCTGGCCGTGGTCCGCACTGAGGTCGGCAGTCCCACTTTCTGCGATGATCTGGCGGATGCGATTCTAGAGCTGGTGCGGACTGGAGCCTACGGCATCTACCATCTGGCCGGTGACGGCGCATGCTCCCGCTACGACCTGGCACGTGCGCTTCTGGATCAGGCGGGCTATCCCGAGTATCCGGTGCGGGCCTTAGAACGCTTCGACCGGCCGGCCCAGCCGCCGGCCTATGCGCCGCTGCGAAACTTCGCCGCCGCCGAGCTCGGCGTGCTCATGCCGTCCTGGCAAGAGGGTCTGGCACGGTTCTTCGAGCGGGGTGGCGGCGCTCCGCCGCCGGGCGCTTGACATGAACGGCGCTCCGCTCCAGCGCGGTTCGCCGTCCTCCCCTAAAGCGAGCGTCATTGTCCCCTCGTGGAATGGCGCCCGTTTCCTGCCTACCTGTCTGGATGCACTGCGGCGTCAGGCGTGGCGGGACTTCGAGACGATTGTCGTCGATAACGGCTCGGTTGATGACACACCGGCTGTGCTTGAGGGCTACCCCGAGGTTCGGTGCTTGCGACTGCCAACGAACCAGGGCTTCGCCCGGGCAGCCAACGTCGGCATCCGGGCGGCGAGAGCACAGTTCCTGGTTCTATTGAACAACGACACCGAGGTGGAGGCTGACTGGCTGGCGGCACTGATCCGGGCTTTCGACGAGGGGGCCGATGTCGGGATGGCCACCAGCAAGGTGCGGCTATTCGATCGCCGCGAGGTTCTGCACACCACTGGGGACGTAGTGGACCTGGCCGGCTGGGCGCACAACCGCGGCTTTGGTGAGCTGGATCGCGGTCAATGGGATGACCAGCGGGAGGTGTTCGGGGCCAACGGCGCCGCCGCCGCTTACCGGCGGGCGATGCTCGACCATGTTGGCCTGTTTGCCGAGGCTTTCGGCAGCTACCTGGAGGACGTCGATTTGGCCTGGCGTGGTCGACTGGCTGGCTGGCGCTGCCGGTTCGCGCCTGAAGCAGTGGTCTACCACCATCTTGGCGCCACTGGCGGTGGCCCCATTGCCAGCTACCTGGTGGCCCGTAACCGGGTGTGGCTCATTGCCCGCAATTATCCGAGCTCGCTCTTGTGGCGACATTGGCGCAGTGTGCTCGGTGCCCAACGCCGAGCGGCGGCATCGGCCCTGGCCGCCTGGCGCGGCGCCGAGGCTCGAGCAACGTTGCGCGGTCTGGCAGCCGGTTGGCTGACCTGGCCACGCATGCTGGCGGCGCGGCGGACTATCCAGTCGCGCCGGCGGCTGACCGATGCCGAGCTCGAGCGTCTGCTGCTAAGCGGCAGCGGCCGATCGGACGCTTAGGCGAGTTTCGGCGCCGCTGGGCTCCCAGCAGGTCTCTGCGTCATGGGGCGATGCCCGCTGTCGGTGCGGTTGCCACCTGACCGTCGAGCCGCGCCAGCCACGAGCTGTTCCGCCACCGGGTCTCAACGTCGAGCCGCGCCGGCCACAATCCGTGCCACTGCCGGGCCTCAGCGGCGAACCACGCTGGCCGCGATCCATGCCACTGCCGGGCTTCAACGTCGAGCCGCTGCGGCCACGATCCGTGCCACTGCCGCTCCTCAGCGGCGAACCACGCTGGCCGCTAGCTGTGCCACTGTTGGCGCCACCGTCGCGTGGCCAGCGCCGTGATTGAGACCGTTGCCTAAAGGCGGATCGTCCGCAGCCGCAGACCGGCGGCCAGCAATACTCCAGCCAGCACCGCCAACACCAACAGATCCTGGGCTACGCTGCCAGTGGTGGGAAGCTCACTGGGCGCAGCCTTGGCCTCAGCCGTCGGCTCAGGCGTAGGCTCTGCCGTGGCCTCTGGGGCCTTGGTTGGCTGCTGCAAAGTGACCGCTGCTCCCGGCGCTGGCGCTCCGGTCTTCACCACAACGTGCCGCAAAGTTGCCTCGAACAACGAAGGACCCTGCATGGCCGTGGCGTCGGCTGAGGCCTCGACGGTGACGATCAGCTTGGCCACCACGAAGTCTGTCGTCGCATCTTCGAGCACGAGATCGTCGTCCAGCACGCCGATGTTGTGTGGCACGCCCTCCATGTCAACGGCCCAAACGACAAAGGCCTCGGCGCCCGTGTAGCTCTCTAGCTTGAGACGCTGGGCGTTGTTGGAGAGGTCTACGGACACCTTGTAGCCGCCATTGGCCTCCAAGACGTCGGCCAAGCCCCTCGATGACCCCATGGGCGCAGCCTCCGCTGGACGCAGGCTTATGCCGGTGATGCTCTGCGCCAGCGCCGGCACGACACCAATGCTCAGTCCAAGGCAAACCATCAGGACGAGAATCAGAACACGACGCATAGCTCCCGCCTCCTCATCGAATCTAGACGGCCGACACCCATTGCGGTATCGCCCTCTTAATGTTCATTTTACCACAGACGGGGTCCGGAGGCCAGTGGCGATCGTGCCGGACGAAGGGGGATCCAAGGCGGCAACATACCGGAGGGACCGGAGGCCAGGGATGGTTGCGCTCGGCCCGAAGGCGGACCAGCACAACCGGATAGCAGCGGCCCAGCGGCCGGGTAGCCGCGCGGCGCGGTCATAGCTCGCGGCCGAGATGCGCCGTCGCTTCTACGACTTGAGGCCGAGTACCTGCCGCGCGATTACCAGGCGGTTGATCTCACTTGTGCCTTCGCCGATGGCTGTCAGCCGATTGTCGCGATAGATGCGCTCGACGGGGAACTCGCGAGAGTAGCCCATTCCGCCATGGATTTGGATGGCTTCGAAGCAACAACGTTCGGCCGCCTCGCTGGCGAAGAGCTTGGCCATCGCCGCCTCCTTGGTGAAGCGGCCCTTGCCCTGGTCCTTCAGCCATGCCGCCCGGAAGATCAGCAGCCGTGCGGCGTCGAGCAATGTCGCGCAATCGGCGATCTTCCACTGGATGGCCTGGTGTTCGGCGATCGGCTTGCCAAAAGCGTAGCGTTCCCTGGCGTAGGGAATGGCCGCCTCAAGGGCTGCCCGGCCTAGCCCCAAAGCCATGGCGGCGATAGATATGCGACCACCGTCCAGCGTGGCCAGCATTTGCGCCAGGCCGCGCCCTGGCTGACCCAACAGATTCTCCTCGGGGATGGCACAATCCTCGAAGTGCAGCTCGTTCGTCACCGAGCCCCGCAAGCCCATCTTGGGCTCGTTCTTCCCCGCCGTGAAGCCAGGAGTGCCGCGCTCTACCAAGAAACAGGTCAGGCCCAGGTCCTGGCCATCGGCAAAGGCGCGCGCCGTGATCGTGAGCACGCCGGCCAGGGCGCCCGATGTGATCCACATCTTGTGGCCGTTCAGAATCCACTGGCTGCCCCGTTTGTGGGCCGTAGTTAGGGTGGTGGCCGGATCAGAGCCCGAGTGGGGCTCGGTCAGGCCGAAAGCTCCGAGCATCTCGCCAGATGCCAAGCGCGGCAGGTACTTGCGCTTCTGCTCTTCGGAGCCGAAGGCGTAGATCGGTCCGCAGCCTAGGCTAATGTGGGCGGCGTAGATGAGACCAGTCGAGCCGCAGGCGGCCGAGACCTCCTCCACGGCCAATGCGTAGCTGACGGTATCGGCGCCGCCACCACCGTATTCCTCCGGAATCGGCAGGCCCATCAAGCCCAGTTCAGCCAGCCGAGCAATGTTCTCGCTGGGAAATCGGCCTTCCTCGTCGATCTCGCGGGCTCGGGGCGCGAACTCGGCCTGAGCCACCTCGCGAACCGTATCTCGAATCATCCGCTGTTCATCGGTCAACGCAAAGTCCACGCGGCGATCCTTTATTGTGTGGGGAACGGTAACCAGACGCAGACGCCGTCGACGGCGCGGCGGGCGATACTATCATCAGATCGCCGACAACGCAATTGCTGCGCAGGGATGCCAGCCGCTACTAAGGAACTGGCGGTGTCACCGGCGGACCGGGCGGCAGTGGCGGTGTGCCGATCGGACCTGCGGGCGTTGCGGTGGGCGTCCGCGGCGCGGGCGGTCTCGGCCGCTGGTCCCCAGGACAGCGCGGCGCCGCGGGTCCGGCGAAGGGCAATGGACCGGGAATCGGCAGACCCGGGCTGGCTGCGGCTTCATCGCCCGGAATCGCGCTAGCCAGGTTCGCCTCCGAACGCTGAACGGTTATCGCCGCCAGACCAACCAGATTGCGCACCAGATGGCCCTCGTGGTCGAACACCTGGTGTGACCAGGACGTGGCACTGATGATCGCCGCGCCACGGAAACCGGGGTTCACGAAGCCCCAGCTGGCAAGGTCAACGTATTCGACCTGGCTGTTGGCCAGAGTCTGGCAAACATAGTCGAGGAGACCATTCTGATCGTAGAGGAAGATCGCCAAGTTGGTCAGACCTGGCTTGGCAACGACATTGGCGATTGCCAGCTCGCTCGTCACTCCCGACAGCTGCCCCTGCTTTATCAGGCTGGGAATGCCAATCCTACCGACACCTGAGGAGGTGCCGCCCGTTCCCTCACCCAGTGACCAGTCAAAGGCCCCATGCTCAGGCAGGAGGTTGTAAGCCATGGCTTCCTGGACTTCGCTGCGGGCAAGGTCGGAATACCGCAACAGCAAGGCAACCGCCTGGATGTTCGGCCCCGTGGTGGCTGGACCGCCTGGCGTGAACCAGTCCTGGCTCTCTACTCGCGCCGCGCCAGACCAGCGACCGGGCAGCGTGGCAATAGCCGGCAGGAAGAAGGTCCGGGCGCCCAAGGGACATAGCCAGTCGGCTACCGTTGCCAGTACCCCGCCCGACCGATCGAGGAAGTACACCTTGACCTTCGCCGAGGCGATGATGGACAGGTTCTGGACGACGATGGCGGTGTCCCAGCCTTGGTAGGCGGAGAACACCAGCGGCGCATAAGCCACCGGCGAGCCAGTGGTGAAGAGCGGCTGCCCCTCGTAGCTGTAGCTGAGCTCGCTGGGCTGAGCCGTATACGTCATGAGCACGTCTTGGCCGACCAGGTCGACCACTGCGGCCAGTGGGCCCGAGGCTCGGATCCAGGCGCTGCCCACCCAGCCCGGTGGCAGACATCTCGCCGGATCCAGCTGGGCAGTCTCGCCCGGCGCCAGGCTAAGGACATCGCAGACCCGCGGTCGCAGGCAATCCTCCTCGGCGCGGAACCACAGCTCGACCGAGGCGCAGGACAGGCCGGCGTTCTGTACATTCAGCACGGTACTGAAGCCGCCATGCTCCGTCCAGACGACCGGGGCGAAGTAGGCATATCCTCCGTAGAGCGGGTCCCACTTCCCGAGGTACTCGCCGGCCAGCGCTTCGTAGCTGCTGTGCACTCGGGCGCCGGGGCGCAGGTCGCCCGGGCAGTCACGCTGCACGTGGACAGCCAGGGGCTGCGGCCGGTCGCGGGAGAAGTCAATGCCGTTCCACCGACCGCGCTCGTCGTACGCCTGGCGGAAGCGCCGGTAGGACTCGCAATCACCCACCACGCCGCGGAACAGCGCCTCACAGAGTGCATCAGCGACTGTGTCACCCGACAGATGACCCAGCCCGGCTGAGACCACCTGGCCACTCTTGGCTCCCCAGGGCAACTGGGGGCCACCGAAACGCCAGGAGCTACCAGGCGCAAGCAGACCCGAACACTCCACCTTCAGCGGTCCGGCACATTGCGGGGGGCAGAAGCCCGGCTCGCCCCAAACAAGGAGTATGGCCTTGGCCGGTTGATCGCCGATGTTCTGGACATCCACCCAGGCGTTGCAGTCCGGGTCGGCGCCGAGGTAGCGCAGGATCGGCAGTTGCAGGGCGGCCGCCACAATGGGCCGGTCGGGGCTGGGTGGGTAGGTGGTGGCTGATGGCACCACGGTCGGTGGTCCGGGCGGCGACGGGATGCCGGTGGGCGGTCCAGGCGGGAAGGGTGGCATACCACCGCTGTAGAGGTAGCGAAAGACTGCCTGGCTGCATGGTGGCCGGCCTGTCACCCCGACAGTCTGGGGCGAAGTGCTGCCCGGATAGAGCTGCCAGGCCGGCCCAACCGTCGCCCACACTCGGTACTGGCCTGCTTCCAGGTTGGCGAAGGTTGTGCAGGCCTGAGGTCCCAGTGGCTGAACCGCGGCCGGTTTGGCCGGTGCGCCCCAAGGCGTCAAGAGGACAGCGTGGACGGTGGCAGGGTCCGGGAACGGTTGCGCCTGGCCGCTCGTCATGTCACGCAGGCAGACGGTCAGGCAGCCCAGGTCGGGCGCTTGAGTGGGCGCCGTGGCGATGGCGGTCGGCGTCGCCGCGGGCGCAGTCCAGGTGGCGCTCGGCACGTGGCTGAACGGCGTAGCGGTGGCCGTGGCACTGGGCACGTGGCTGAACGCCGTAGCGGTGGCCGTGGGCGAAGGCAGATGGCTCTGCCCCGTCGGGCTGGCAGAAGGCGCCACGGTCGCCGTCGGGGAGGCCACCGTCGGCCCACGCGTTGCGGTCATTGCTGGTGTCTGGCTCGCGGTGGCAGATGCGGTCGCGGTGGCTGACGGCCGGCTGGTCACGGTAGCCGTGGCGCTGGCCGTGGAGGGGGCCGTCGCCGATGGTCCGGTCGTGGCCGTGGCTGTGGCGGTGGGCGACGGCGGCCACCTGGTGGGCGAGGGCGTCGGCGAGGTGCTTACCGTAGCAGTACTGGTCTGCGTGTTTGTCGGCCGTGTGGTCGGCGTGGCCGTAGCTGGCACCGTCGCCGGCGGCAGGGGTGTGTAAGTGGCCGTGGCCGTGGGGGCGATGAAGGCTGTCTCGGTAGGCTGGCTGGTGGCCGTCGGCAGGGGCGTCGGCGGTAACAGGCTCAGGCACACGGAGCCCGGCGCTGAGTCGCAGGCCGGCCGCGCATCAAGACGCGGATCCTCGTCGTCGGTCGCCCAGAACAGGCAGACTTCGCCTGGCGTGTCAATAAGGCTCAGACGGACGTACACGTCGACCGTCGCACCGCAACTGGCCGTGCCGAGGCGGAACCCAATGTCCCCCGTAGTGCCCTGTGACGAGAACTGGTCGGGGCCCGTCCGACTCGACCACGCCCGACGCCAATAGGGCGAGCCAGCGCCATTGTCCGTGTACTCAGGCGGCTGACGGCGAGCCCAGTCGTCCCCCAGGAGGCCGTTGCCGTTGCGATCGTCGATAAGCGTGACTTCACCCATGCCGTCGGACGCTGGGTTGCCAGGCGCCAGACTGGGGTAGTCCTCCACAAGCAGCATGTAGGTACGGCCAGACGTGTTCAGCCACCACTTGTAGCGAGCATCACTCCAGCCGCCGCCGGGGAGCGGAAACCACCCCGGTGCGCCGGCAGTACACATGCGAAGGTGCAGGAGTTGGCCCTCGGTTGCCCAGTAGGCCGCGCTGACGTCACGGCCAGCTTCCGCCGGGCCACATCCGCCTGGCGGATCGGTATGCAGCAACTGCCAGCTACGGGGCGCCTGGGCAGGTGCGAGAGGGGGGATTCCCTTGTTAGGCGCCACGGCGCCAAGGAAAGCAACGCTGGCCACCACGGCGCAAGCCAGACCGAGGCTCAGGCCCGCCACGAGGACTCTGGCCCAGCCGGCAGCTTCCCGCTCGCGACCAGCGTTGGGTGAGACGTTGTTGCGGTTCGGAGATGTGCTCACCAGGTGCCCTGCAGCGCATAGAATTAACGGGTGCGCCAGGCATGGCGTTACTGTGAACTGTGCTCTGGTCTTGGTCCGGCGCCCGCTGCCACGGGGCTCGTCGGCGGTTGGCTCATGTGCCATGGCCCGTTACCGCGTGGCGTGCCGGCGCGCTGGCCAGTGTGCCGTGGCGCGCTGCCGCCACGTCAGCGCCCAGCCGGGGCTGCTATGGGCCTGTCTGGTCCGACGCAGCTGCCCACCTTTGCAGGCTAAAGGCCCTTCATGCCCAGCGTGTTGTCGAGCTGGCCCTGTGGCAGACGCGCGGGCATGCAACAAGGCGCTTGACGCGCGGTTATGCCTTAGGGCTCACGCGACCATCTCCCCGCGGACCCTCCTGGCTGCACCCGGGCGGGCAGGCAGCTTTTTTTGCCCCCGAGCGCGGAGGCCATATACTGGAGCGGATGCACCCAGACCAGACTAGATTTAGGAGGAACCGTACCGATGTCGAAAGAAGGCACCCGATCCGCGTCCCTGTTGAACGAGGAGCGGAGTTTCCCGCCGCCGCCCGAGTTCGCCGCCCAGGCCAACGTCCGCAATCCGGCCATCTACGAGGAGTCGGCCAGGGATCCGGAGGGTTGGTGGGCTCGGCACGCGGAGACCTTCGAGTGGTACCGCAAGTGGGACCAGGTGCTCGATTGGCAATTGCCCTGGGCCAAGTGGTTCGTAGGCGGCAAGATGAACGCCTCGGTCAACTGCCTGGATCGGCATGTCAAGGCGGGCCGCGGCGACCGAGTCGCTTACTACTTCGAGGGCGAGCCGGGTGACAGCCGAACGCTAACGTATGCCGATCTATACCATGAAGTTAACCGCTTCGCTAACGTGCTCAAGTCGCTTGGCGTGAAGCGTGGCGACCGTGTGACCATCTACCTTGGCATGATTCCCGAGCTGCCGATCGCCATGCTGGCCTGCGCGCGCATCGGTGCGCCGCATAACGTGGTGTTCGGTGGCTTTAGCGCTGAAGCGTTGGCTGATCGGATCAACGATAGCCAGTCAGCGGTACTTGTGACCGCCGATGGTGGCTGGCGTCGCGGCTCGCACGTACCACTCAAAGACCACGCCGACGCGGCGCTGGCCAACGCGCCCAGCATCAAGACGGTGGTGGTTGTACGCCGCACGGGCGAAGAAGTCCCGATGCAGCCCGGCCGCGACCTGTGGTGGCACGAGCTCATGGCTGGAGCAGCTGACTACTGCGAGCCCGAGGCCATGGATTCGGAGGACATGCTCTACCTCTTGTACACAAGCGGTACGACCGGCAAGCCGAAGGGCATCGTCCATTCGACGGCTGGTTACATGATTGGCACGGCGGTCACCCACAAGCTCATCTTCGATATCAAAGATCACGATGTCTACTGGTGTACGGCGGACATCGGTTGGGTGACCGGGCACAGCTATGTCGTGTACGGGCCACTGGCAAACTGCACCACCAGCGTTATCTATGAGGGATCGCCCGACCACCCGGACTGGGGTCGCTGGTGGTCGCTCATCGAGAAGCATCGCGTGACCATCCTGTACACGGCGCCGACTGCGGTCCGGGCGTGCATGCGGCACGGCACGGAGTGGCTCGAGAAGCACGACCTCTCGAGCCTGCGGCTGCTCGGCTCGGTTGGCGAGCCGATCAACCCCGAGGCCTGGATGTGGTACTACGAGCACGTTGGCGGCAAGCGATGCCCGATAGTCGACACCTGGTGGCAGACCGAGACCGGCATGATCCTTATCACGCCTCTGCCGGGCATCAGCACACTGCGGCCTGGTTGCGCCGGCCGGCCGTTCCCAACCATCCAGGCCGACATTCTGGATGAGGCTGGCAACTCAGTGCCGGCGGGTCCGCGGGCTGGCTACCTGGTGATATGCGGCCCATGGCCAGCGATGCCGCGCGGCATCTACGGCGATCCGGAGCGCTACCAGAAGCAGTATTGGAGCCGGTTCCCAAACGTGTACTTCACCGGCGACGGCGCCACGCGCGACGAGGAAGGCAATTTCTGGCTGCTCGGGCGAGTTGACGATGTTATGAATGTCTCAGGGCACCGCCTGAGCACGATGGAGATTGAGTCGGCGTTGGTCGACCATCCGGACGTAGCCGAAGCCGCGGTGATTGGGAAGTACCATCCGGTGAAGGGTCAGGCCGTGGCCGCTTTTGTGACCCTCAAGGCCGGTGTGGAGCCCACTGAGGCCAAGGCCAACGAGCTGAAGCAGCATGTGGCCAAGAAGATCGGGCCCATCGCCCGGCCGGACGACGTAATCTTCACCGCCGAGCTGCCCAAGACGCGCAGCGGCAAGATCATGCGGCGCCTGCTCCGCGACATCGCTGAGGGGCGGGCGCTGGGCGACACCACCACGCTGGCCGACCCGTCCGTGGTTGAGGGGCTGCGCGACCCGTACTAGAACGGAGCGAGGGCCAGGTCGCGGCCAGCAACAAAGGGCAAAACGCTGGCATCTCCCGTGAGGAGTTGCAGGACGACGGGCCGGGCTGATTCCAGTCCCGGCCCGTCGCCTCTTGCCGTCTCTGGCGTCCAGCTCACTGGCGGAATAGCGCTGGCAGGTGGGCCAGCCAGGCGGTGCGGCGCAGAACAACGCCGTCCATCGGTCCAAGGGTGACACTTTGGGCCGGCGAACCGTCGTTGTAGCGCGCCAGGGAACGCAAGTGAATAGCGTCGGCTGCGCATGGCGCGCCGGCACAACGCAGTCGCACATAGGGACTGGTGGCGGGCTCCAGCTCAGCGCTCCCCACCAGCTGCCACACGTCGCCGCCGACTCGTTGGTCGAAAGTCCGAGCGGCAACAACCCGATCCCCAGAAACCATCTCGTATGTAGCTGCCGCCGTCCAGGGCGCATCTGGTAGCGCCGGCCACCAGGCGGTCACGGTGTAGACGTCAGCGGAGTCGATTGGCAGCGACCAACGGGCCTCGCCGTCTGGCTCGGCCAGCTCGTGACAGCCGCTCCCCCAGTCATGGTAGAAGGGCCCGCTGGCCTTCCATTCGCCGGAGTCGTAACTGGCTGGGCGCCAGACGCCAGTGAAGTCAAAACGGAGGCCCTCGTCGTCGAGGATGACATCGGTCCGCGGCGCCTGAGAGCCGTGGAGCCGCGCATATCCGCCTCCCACGGTCACCGTCTGCGGCGATCGGGAGGCGTTCAAGAGGACCAGTCCGCGCTCGAACTCGCGCCGGAACGCATCCGGACCCCTGAGGTGGAGGCGGACATCGTCGAGCCAGACTGTTCCCGTGACCGCGCCGACCAGGAACTGCAGACGCGACTCGTTGGTCGTCTCGGTGGCTTCGAAAGCCACGCTGTAGTGCTGCCACTCAGGCCCCAACGTGACATAGCGCCACAGGCCGTAATTTCGCCAGTCAGGGCTCCCCTTCTGAGCGCTGAGGGTGATCTCGCGCTCGCGATCGGCTTTAGCCCAGAACGATAGTTCGTAGCCGGTGCCTTTCTGCCAGGACCGGTTGAACTGGGCAAAATCGATATGCCACACCTCGCCTGACGTGGCGGTGATGTCCAGCCGGGCCGAGGCCAGGCCACTGACATGTTCTTCCTCATCGCGATGCACGCTGGCCTGGCAGCCGGCGGCAGTGTTCACCCACAGTCGCCAATCGGGCGCCAGCTCCAACTCGAAGTCGCCATTCGCGACCAGATTCGGCCCAGGATCGACGAAACCTGTCAGACGCTCAGCTGGCCCCAGCGGGTACCCCAGCTCGTAATCCAACTCGTCGTACCACCAGTCGTTGCCATGCCAGGTATCTCCCCACTCATGAGCGAAGTAGCCGTCGTCAAGCAGGGTGAGGGCAAGCCCGAAGCGCATGTACGGATAGAACGTCCGGCCGAACTCGATGGTCTCGGGTGGTGCGTTGCGCCATGGCTCATAGTCGTATCCGTAAGCCAGCTGGTCGGGCGGCGAGGATTCGATCATCGTAATGCGCGGCGGTCGAGCGCGTGCCATCCAGGAGGTGTAGTTGCCCCATAGAGTGTCAAAAGCCAGACGCCCTTCGATCACGTCTGCTGTCTGAAAGCCAATACTGGTGCCGTTGAAGATATCGGCCATCCCAGGATCGTAGATTCGCTGCGCGTGACCCGAAACGATCGCGTGAGGCATAAGCTGACGAAACAAGGAGAGCTCATACATGACTCCGGCCTTCCACGCCGCATCCAGCCAGGTCGGGTCATCGGGCTGCCCGTCTTCGTTAGCATCAATCTGTACCGGTCGGCCGTGGATGTCCCGGCTCTGCCATGACTGGGTGGTGAACACGTTATCGAAGAAGCAGCCGTCGAACTGCAGGTCGGAGTTGAGTATCAGCTCATAGGCATAGCGTGCCTGATGCTCGGCGACGTAGGGCTTCGTTAGGTTCAGCCGATGAACACCGGGCCAGACCTCTATTCGCTGACCCTCCGTGTCGTGCAAGTAGTAATCCTCAGGCAGACCAACGTGCTCGACTGCGTTGATGGAGGTCAATACCCGGATGTCCGGATTGAGGCGCCGCAGGGTGCGGATCTGTTGGGGACTGAAAGCCGCGCCCAGCCACAGGTCGATGCGGGCGGCGTAAGCCATATCCCGCACGATGAACTTCGAGGATCCCCACAGGTTTCCGGTCCGTGGGAATGAGGGGTTGGCCTGGGAGAGTGCCCGATAGCGGAGGGTCACCAAGTAGTCGGGGTGCTCGGCGCAGCGGACAAAAACCCTATTGGTGCGGTTGGGATCGGGGTCCAGACCCCACACGGTCGTGCGGTGCTCGGTTGAGGGCGTGGTCTCGCCGAACGGGGTCATTCGTTCGAGGGGCAAGGGCTCATCGATTGCCCAGGCGCAGAGCGTGGGTCCCAGGGTGCGAACACTTAGCTCGAGGCTATCGGATCCCGGCGGCAGCAGGGTGCTGGGCGGGTCTGGGTACAGGACGGGTATGCCCGGATACTTCAAGACGGGGCTGCGGCAGACCGTGCTCTCGCCCCGTGAGTCGGCAAGCGTGACCTCAAAGGCTACGCCCGCTCCGGGCTCCAGGTCGTCGGTGGGGCGCCAGATCTCGTTGGCGACTGGCGGTTCGAGGCGTCTGGCGCGGGCGGCGGTTTCTGCGGCGTCCATGGCGCGGCCGGAGACGCGCAGCTCGTCGATGCGCAGCGCGGCGGCGTTACCCGCCGCATCCCCGCCGACGGTGAAAACTACGCCGTCGCTGGCCGGCGGCCAGTAGTGGCGCTCGTTCGTGTCGGCCACCAGCTGACCGTCCACGTACAGGCGCATGAAGTTGCCGGCTGCCGAGAAGGTGGAGACCACGTGATGCCACTCGCCCGCTCGCCAGTTGCGGGTGGAGCGGCCCCAGGCGCTCTGCCACTGGCCGCGGGTCTGTCCGCCGGCGTGGAGCATGCCCTGGGTGCGGCTGATAGCCAGCCCGATCCAGTCGCCGCCAGGGCTGCGGTATTGCCAGATGACGTGGTTGCGGTCCTCGTATGCCGGGTCGCTGCCGTCGAAGCTGAGCGCCAGCCATACTTCGACCGTGCCTTCATTCAAGTCCAGGTTGTGCAGCCGGGGGTAGCCCAAAGTGCCGCCAGGGGTTAGGGTTATCCCCTGGGCCCAGCGGCCCGGCGCATAGTTTGTCCCGCTCGCCTGGAGCGGTTCCTCGCCGTTGCGGCCCCGCAGCGTCCCGTCGAAGGACAGTGACAAGAGCTCGGCGATCGGTTCTTCGTCTGAGGCCTGGCCATTGACCAACCAGCGATAGCGACTGCCGGCCTCCGTGTCGCCGTCCGGGTCACTGTAGTCGACGCTGCCGATGGCGTAAGCGTAGTCGGGCGTCAGCCTGACTGCGGGATTGCCGCACTCCGGTGGCGCCGCCGGTCGATTGTCGGGAGCCGACCAGGCCCAGGCCTGGCTGGACGCGGGACCTGGCGCAGACGCAGCCACAAGGCCGGCCAGCGTCCCGGCAAGGAGAAGCCTTCGTCGTCGATGGCGGACCCAAGAGATGCCCATTCTCAACCTCCGCAGATGCCAGGCGTCCGAATCGGTCGCACGGCGGGGAGCGTTGCCGCCCCCGGCCGGCTGTAGCCTACACTGGCAGTGGCCCGGATTCAACCGGTGGCCGCCGCCGTCACTGGCCACAAGCCGGCACCTGAGCGCAAGCTGGCGCCTTCGGCGGCCGAGACCCTGCCAGGGCCGGCACCTGAGCGGAAGCTGGCGCCTTCGGCGGCCGAGACCCTGCCAGGGTCGGGCCTAAGCTTGCGGCGGCGTCAGCGACCGAGACGCTGCCAGGCCAGGACCTGACCGTGGCCGGGCGCCTTGGACCACCGAGACGCTCGTGGGCGAGGACCTGAACTTGCGGCGGCGTCAGCGACCGAGACGCTGCCAGGCCAGGACTAGCCGGTCCGCCCCGGGCGCCACACGGCCGGTAGCGCCAGGCGATAGCTGGCTTCCCACGGGCCGGTCCAGGTGCAGGCCTGAGCCTGCGGTGGCCAGGAGCCGCGATTACCGGCCCGATCCCAGGCTCGAACGCGAAAGCAGTATGTCTGGTCTGCCAGCACCGGCCCGAAGCGCCCTGAGGTAGCGCTGTCAAAGTTGCGCCACGGGCTCCAGATGCCGTCCCACTGCCGCTGCACTTGTACGTCGTATGCCCAGATGCCGGCGGCGTCGTCGCTGCCGGTCCAGGAGATGTCAATCGCCGGGGGCGGGCTCAAAGGTGGCAATGGCTGAATCGTCGCCGTCGGTGGTACGGTGTCCTCCTCCAGCACCAGGTACGGTTCGCCGCCGATGATGTAGTCATTCGCCGAAGCGCCCAGGTTCGCCGTGGCACCCGGCAAGTCGAGGCGGTAGAGCCCTTCCGTAGCTCGAAGCGGCTCGCGCTGGCCACGGACGTTGATGAGCGTCGCGGTGGGCAGTGTGGCGGGATAGGCGAATGTCAGTGTCCCGGGGCGCGTGTTCCACAGCACGCTCACTTTGCCGCGTGGCGTCCCCCACAGTGTTACGCGCCGAGCGCCATCGGAGTAGTTCACGCTGGTCGTCATGGTCGGCGTCACCAGATAGGTGGCGGCTATCTGGAATGCGGTGTATGCCGGGCGTGGAGTGAGGTCGTTGCGGAAGAGGCCGAAGTACTCGGTCATGTCGGCATCGTTGGTGCGGAAGAAGAAGTAGCGCTCCACGCCCGCCGCCCAGGCGTTGGCGTAGGACTGGATCACAAATGCCGCCGCCTCGTTCTCGCGGGCGGCCCAGCGATAGGGTGTCGGATCGGGGTCGACAGCGACGTCGTCCCACACCGGAACGCCGGTCTCGGTAAGCCAGATAGGGTGATCGCCGGCCAAGGCGCGCAGCCGCTCGCGGATGCTCAGTGTAACGTCGTAAACGCTTGATGAATGGCTGTACAAATGGATTGACATCACATCGAAGTAGTAGCGATGCTGCGACGCCTCGGGATCGCCAGCAAGAATGCCGAGGACGCGCTCATAGAACGTGGGATCGTCCCAGTAGTGAAGGCCTCCGAAGAGGACCGTGCAGTCGGAGCAGGCGGCTTTGACGGCGCGGTAGCCGACCTGCAACAGACGGGCGTAGTCGGCTTCGCTGCCCGTCCAGAATACCTCCCACTCTGGTTCGTTCCATAGCTCCCAGGTCTTGACCGCGTGCTGATAGCGGGCGACGACGGTGTATACGAACCGGGCCCAGTAATTGTCAGGATGGTCCCACGGGAGACCCAGGTTCCGAGGTGGTCGCGACCAGGCATTCGGCGTTCTGGCGTTTGGCGCGAGGCCGGGCACTGGCGCGTACCAGCCCCAGGGGCGCGCGGCGGGCGCTGAGCTGGTACCGCTGACCGTGCTATCCGGCCTGCCCGGCGACGGGACACTGCGCGACGCGGGCAAGGCAGATTGGCGCGTGGCCGGGTGCGGGATGCGCCTGACCGTGCCATCCGGCCAGCCCGGCGCCGGGGGGCTGTGCGGTGCGCGCGAGGCAGATTGGCCCGTGGCCGGGTGTGGGACGATGCTGGCCAGGCCACTGCGGTCCCTCAGCGCCAGGCCGGCGGTCGAAGGGTACGGCCTCGCGAGCCGGCGGGCACTGGAGGCGTTCGCTCCACCCGCGGCCGCCCAGTCGGGCGTCCACAGTAGTATGCCGACGATGTTCATGCCCGCCGAGCGCAGGTCGGCTACCAGCCGGTCGTGGTTATCGGACTCCCACTGGTCGTGCGCGGGTTGGATGACCGGCCAACTAAAGTCGAAGCGATCCCAGCGAGCACCGGCGCTGTGAATGAGCGGCAGGTACGGATGGCCGGGGTCGTTGGGGTAGTACGTGTAGCAGGCCCCAGCACGACCATCGGGCGGTATGCCAGATGGCCCGGCTGCCTGCAGCGGCTCTCCGCAGGCCAGACGTGCGAATAAGAGGGCTGGCCCGAGCGCGCGGAGGGCCGCTCGCGCCTGGCTACCGGAGCCGAAAGCGCACTTCCTCATGCCAGCCCTGACGCTCTCGCTACCGACCCGAAAGGCGTGGACAACAGGGATCATGGCGTGCTTCAGATCGCCGCGGCGACCCCTGGCAGACGCTCATGCAGCGCCTGCGAGGCCGGGCGCCCGCAGCCGGACGCACGCGGTCTGGCTCCGGAGTGCCCGTCATGCGCAGGGAGATGCTCATCCTCTGTCCCCGGACTCTGAGCTTGCCCACAGATCGGCCATATGTTAGCTCCTCACTCGCGCGCGAGCAGGCACGCCATGTTCGTCTGAATCCCAAGCCGCGTCTTTGCTGCTGAGCTCTCGCATGCTCAACGAAAAGCCGAGCACCCACAGTCCCGTCGTAGCAGGCTGAGCCAATAGCACGATATGGTCCAAGGCGCGGGGATACGCCGTCCTGGACACGCGCAGCCGATGGCTCGCTTTCCGGCTCGGGTCGGCATTGACCTGCTTGCTCCTGGCGGCAGCACGTCGCCGCCTCTTCGGGCGGCGTAGCCAACGGAGCGCCGCTGACCGCCGATGGAGCGACTTGCCAGAGCGCCGCCAGGGCTGCCGGGCGACTAGACCGCGACACATGCCAGTTGGCTGAACGCGGTCGAGATATGGACCAGCACCCTCAGCTGAGCCGGCTTGCGCGGCGCCAGTTTGTCCGGGTCCGAGGGCTAGTCCAGGCCATTAGCCGCTTTGTCGCGGCCCACAACAAGGTCGGGGCTCTCTTCGAGTAGACCAAGGGAGTCGTCGACTCTCCCGGTCAGCACCAATGTCACGCGAACTCATATGTCGGTAAGTACTGGCGGCCTGGCTGGCCCAGGTCTCCAGCGAAGCAGACCTTCCAGGAGCAACTATCGATGGAAATGCGCTGATATGGCAGTGCCTAGGGCGATGGAGCTTGCCGATGCCAAGTGCCCAAAGTGCGTGGCGAGATGACAAGAGAGGATGAGTATCGCTGTAGGCTCGTCCAAACAGAGATGGGCTAGAGATGGCCTCATGGTGCGTACCAATGACCCGGTGCTCACGTCAGGCGAAGCCGCTTCAGGCAAGGGGAGCACCGAGCGTCCCCTGGCGTATCTGTGTCGCGTTGTGATGAGTGGCTCTGCCATTCGGTCCAGGCCTGGAGAACATGGCGCATGGAACACGCACTGATTCTCGGCATCATCGGGGGCGCGCTGGTGTTGTTCGCCTTCGAGGTCCTGCGCCCGGACATCGTGGCGCTTGGGGTGGCCCTGACACTACTGTTGACACGGACACTGACGGTAGACGAGGGTCTGGCCGGTTTCAGCAATCCTGCGGTCATCACGGTCATTTGCATGTTCGTTTTGAGCGCCGGTCTTGTCCGAACTGGGGTGTCCGATTACGTGGCTTCTGCAGTCCTCCGCTTTGGCGGGAGCAATCCGGTCCTTCTGACGATTGGGGCGATGCTTGCCGTGGGGACGCTGTCGATGTTCATGAACAACATCGGCGCCACCGCCGTGCTTCTTCCGGTGATGTTCGCAGTGGCGCAGCGCTCCGGGTATCCAGCCAGCAAATTGCTTATCCCTGTATCCTTCGGGTCGCTGCTCGGCGGGATCGTCACGCTGATCGGCACGCCGCCCAACCTCCTCGTGTCGATGGCGCTGCAAGAGGCTGGTTTTGAAGGCTTCAGGCTTTTCGACTTCGCACCGACCGGATTGGCAGTCATGGCCACCGGAATCGTGTACATGGCCTTGGTTGGTCGCCACCTGATACCGGAACGTGAGCCCGAGGTGGATCGCACCCGACGCTTCAGCATCGACCTATACCTGACGGAAGTCGTCTTGCCTGAGAATTCGCCGTTCGTCGGCAAAACGGTGGAGGCGACTGGAATCCGGAGAGATCTCGGTCTGCTCATCGCTAGCCTCAGGCGCCGATCTGAGGACGGGAAGGACCTCAGCTTCGTTCCGGCGCCGGACACGGTCCTTCAGGGGGGCGACCGGCTGATCGTGGAGGGCAAGTTCGAGGATCTGCTGCGCGCCAAGGAGGGTGGCAAGCTCGAGATTCATGCCGAGCGCAAGTTCGGCGAGGAGGACCTGACAGGATCAGGCGTGCGGCTGGCTGAGGCAGTGGTCGCGCCCCGCAGTCGGCTGCTTGATCAGCGGATCAAGGATGCGGACATCCGTCGACGGTACGGCGTGCTGGTGCTGGCTCTGCGGCGCCGCGAGCGCACTGTGCGGGACGACTTTGTCTCGATACCGCTCCAGGTCGGTGACGTGCTCCTTGTGCAGGGGACATCGAAGGCCATTGCGGAGCTGGCCGGCTCGGCCGACTTCTTGGTCGTACAAGAACTGGCCCACGCACCGCGCGATTTGGCGAAGGCGCCGCATGCGCTCGGGATCATGGTCCTGGTGATGGCCGCGGCCGCCGCCGGTCTGCTGCATATATCGGTGGCTGGGCTTCTTGGGGTCCTCCTCATGGCGGTCACTGGCTGCGTTCCCGTCCGGGGAATGTACGGTGCCATCGAATGGCGGGTGATCTTCCTCATAGCTTTCATGATGCCACTGGGTATCGCCATGGACGGCGAGCACGTCGGAACCGCGGCCTGGCTGGCGGGGCACATCGTGGATCTCACCGGTCACGGTGCTCCGCTGCTGGTTATGGCCGCCCTGTTCCTTTTCACGACGCTGATCACCGAAGTGATGTCGAACGCGGCGGCGGCCGTACTGCTCGGACCGATCGGCTTAGCTACTGCCTCACACATGGGGGTAGATCCCCATCCTTTTATGATGGCCATCGCCATCGCCGCTTCGACCACCTTCCTTACGCCGATCGGACATCAGGCCAACGTACTCGTTTACGGCGTGGGAAACTACCGTTTCACGGACTTCCCCCGCGTGGGGGCGGTGCTCAACGTGCTGGTTTTTCTGGTCTCTATGATCGTGATCCCCTGGGTATGGCCGTTCCAGGCAGCAGCGCCCTGATGCGGCGCCCGATCTGTCTATCGTCAGCTTAGCGCTTGCCCCAGAAAGACCTCGCCGGGCAGCCGATCCGGTAGGCGATGGCGCCGTAGATGGCGGCCAGGTCCTCGGGATCGGGGGTGTAGTAGTAATGGTCGGCGTCGGTAGCG
>FWPV01001233.1_pt1 | contig 72592 bp, 46 predicted proteins | sample 2228371 | NCBI WGS metagenome assembly FWPV01 (sample SAMEA103939776, study PRJEB20133) | metagenome
GAAGGGTTCCTTTCCAGACCTTCCTGCGACGAGCTGCATGGCCCATTCTCGGAAGGTCTGGAAAGACTCGGTTGCTGAACCTACAAGCCGTGGGTGATCCCGGCGAGTGTCAGCGAGCCGGGGAGCCCACGGTGGCGCGTAATCGGAATGGCGAGCCGCGGCAGCGGCGGCCGAGCCCCGGAACGCCTGTCAGCTGCGGGTGACCTGCAGGCCGGTGCGGGAGACGCTCGCGGCGACGAAGCGGGCGCGCGGGTTCGGCGGGCAGGCGGCGAGGTGCTCCTTGATCCGCTGGGCCGCGGCGCTGTCGCGGGCGAGCATGAGCAGGTAGCCGCCGCCGCCGGCGCCGAGCAGCTTGCAACCGGCCAGCCATGGGGTCAGGGGCTCCAGCAGCGCGGCGATTTCCGGGGTGTTGGTGCCGGGGTCCAGCGCCTGGTTAAGTTCCCAGCTCCGGGCGATGCAGGCGGCCATTTCCGGGTAGCTGCCCTCCTGGAGGGCGTCGCGCAGCCGCACGGCGTTCTCACCGATGCGCTCCAGCACGGCGAGGCGCGGGCCGCTGTTGAGGAACATGCCGCGCACGATCTCCCCGAGCACACTCTTGGCCACGCGGGTGATGCCCGTGTAATACAGCAGGATGTTGGGCTGCAGGGACGGATCGGTCAGCGGCTGGTCGTCAAGCCAGTGGATGCGCGGCGCCTGGTCGAGGCCGGGCCGGGTCTCGAGAAACTTGAGCCCGCGGCAGATGCCGCCGTACTGGTCCTGCCAGCCGCCGCCGCTGGTGAGCATCTGTTCCAGGACGAGGGTGCGTTGGGCGATGACGAAGGTGTCCCAGCCCAACTGGCAAAATTCATTGAGCACGCCGAGCACGGTGGCGGCGAGGATGCTGCTGGTGCCCAGGCCGGACCCCTTGGGCACCGCGCACAGCAGCGAAATCTCGATGCCCGCCCCGAAGCGTTCGAGCAGGCCGGCCAGTGTGTCCGGACAGCGGCCCGCGTGGAATTCGGGCAGGAAGCCGCACAAGGCCAAAGCCGCCTTGGGGATGGCGAAGCCGGAGCCGACCTCCGCGTAGGAGCGCAGGTCGTCGTAAGTCCGCAGCTCGACCGACACGCCCAGGTCGATCGAGCGCAGGATGATGCCGCCGCCGGTGCGCGGGCGCACGAAGGCCTGGATAGGCGGCTGGCCGTTGAGTTCGACCGCGACATTGACGACCTTGCCGCCGTTGAGGAAGCAGTAGGGCGGCGTGTCGGTCCAGCCGCCGGCGAGGTCGAGCCGCACCGGGCTGCGGCCCCAGATGATCTGGTCCTCGAGGCAGTGGAGCACGGGGCGGACCGGATCATCCATGGCGGCGCGGACGAGGGCGGCGCGCAGGGCGGCGAAGGCCCGCGCCTCCTCGGCGGAACCGTCGCCGCCGCGCCGGGCCAGCACGCAGGCGCGGAACATCGCGTCCCGGATGTGGCGGAAGAGGTCGCGCTCCGGGTCCGGGCGCGCCTCCGGTAGCGGATAATCGCTACCCGCGTAGAGCCCGCCGAGGTGCTCGAGGTCGACCTGGTAGAAGACGCTGCGGGCGGCGTGGCGGGCGAGCACCGGCAGGGACTCGCGCAGCCGGGCGGCGCGCTGGGCGCGCAGGGCGGCAAGGTCGGCCTGGCCGGCCAGCATCTCGGCCGAGGCGCGGGGCATGGCGCGGAAGCGGTCCGCGAAGGACCGTCCCTCGCCGGTGAGCAGCCATTGGACGAACGGTCCCTCGATGGGGCCCTCGACCAGCGGGAACAGCGGCGCCTCCTGGATGTCGGTGGCGGGGTCGATGCCCAGCTCCGCGAGACCGAGCCCGCGGTCGGCGAGCCATTCCACGAGCGGCCGGCCGCAGTAGCGCGTGGCCGGGTCGCCGACGGCGCCGCGGAACGGGTCGCGGAAACCGTAGACGCGCACGGCGCGCGGGCCGCCGCGCAGGGGCAGCACCTCGAGGCAGGCCCCGGGGGGCAGCCGGAGGGTCCAGTCGTTATCGGGCACCCCGGTGATGATGTGCTCGCGCTGCAGCGTCCAGGTCTCGGGGACGCAGCTGTTCTCGATCCAAATGTCGGACTGCCGCTCGGAGAGCAGCGAGCGGCCGAGCCGGCTGTTCTGGACGAACAGGGAGGGGTGTGGCTTGATGTTGGTGGTGGCCAGACGCCGCTGGTCGATCACCCGGTTCTGCAGGCCGAGGGTCGAACGGATCAGGTCGGGACCGCTGCCGAAGTGATAAAACTCGCCGCCTTCCAGGGGCACGACGGCCGCGGACAGCGTCGAGATGTCCGGGTCCGGTCGGCGCGGCTGATCCCCCAACGCGGCCCCGAACGCGCCGTACAGGTCGTACGCGTGGATTTGCGCGTCGGCGGCCGCCGCCAGCGGGGCGCCGCCGAGGCACTTTGCCGCCAGCACCGCCACGGCCCGCGCGCTCAGCAGCCACAGGCCGGAGTCCAGCAGGAAGTAATGGTCGCGGGCGCAGGCGCGGATTTCCTCCAGAGCGGGCTTCTGCAGCATGAAGGCCAGCGCTTCCGGTCGTGCGCGCGGCGTGAAGAACACGCCGTGCCGGGTGGCCGTGTCCGGCTCGCCCCACAGGCCGATGCAGACCACGTCGGCACGGGGCAGCCGGCCAGGCATCCGGTCGGCCATCAGCAGGACGTCGCCGCTGGCAACCAGCCAGCGCGACTGCCCGTCGGCCGCCGCCATCAGGCGCTCGAGAAAGGGCACCTGCAAATCAAGCAGGGTCTGGTCGATCCGCTGGCCGGTCGACCAGCGGAACACGGGGACGGGTATGAGCGCCTTCCCTTCCGCGGCGTAGGCCGGCAGCCGCCGGCTTTGGCCGCCCGCGTGCAGCAGCAGGCCGCATTCGCGGCCGAGCCACTCGGCGAAGGAGGCGTCCCGGCCGCCGGCGCGCCAGGCCTCCCGCAGCAGGTGCACGGTGCCGCCCCCGCTGCCAAGTTTGCGGCCGGCGGGATCATGCGTGCAGAACCATTCCGGCGGCCGTTTGCCGGTCAGCTCCGCGAACGCGTCGGCAACCGAGGGGGAAAGGCTGATCAGTTTGCGCATTTTGGGTGTTGGGGGTTGCTGACAGTTGATGGGTGACGGGTGGCGGGCGGTTAGCGCTCGAGGAGCGGGACAAGGTGCTCCCAAGTGCGGTCAAGGGCGCCCCGGTTGGCGACGAACCAGCGGTGGGCGGCCTCCTCGCAGTGCCGGCGGCGCTGCGGGTCGGTCAGCAGCAGCCGCAGCACGGCGGGCAGCGCGGCCGCGTCGGGGACTGGCAGGGCGGCGCCCTCGCGCAGCAAGGCGGGGGCGATATCCGGAAAACTGTCCATCCCCGGGCCGAAGACCATGGCCTTGCCGTAGGCGGCCGCCTCGATCGGCGTCTGCCCGAGCCGGTACGGCGGCAGCGAGTTGCCGATGAACACGGCCGTGGCCGGCTGCAGGAACCGCCGCAGCTCGCCGATTGTATCGGCTATGTAGATACCGGTGCCGGCGGGCGCGCCGCCGGGCGTCTCGGTGCGCAGGACCGCGCCCGGGTCGAAGCGGCGGGCGAGGGCCGCCACCTCGCGGCGGCGCTCGGCGTGGCGGGGAACAAGGAGCAGCCGCAGGCCGGGAATGTCCTCGCGCAGCTCCGCCCAGGCCCGGGCCAGCGCCTCCTCCTCGCCCTCCCAGGTCGAGGCGCCGACGATCAGCGGCGGCGGGGCGGCGGCGCCCTCGTCAAGAAACCCGCACTCCCGCAGCAGGGCGCGCCGCTCGTCCTCGCCCAGCAGGGGACGGGGATCGAAGTCCACCTTGAGGTTGCCGGTGACGGCGACCGGGGCGGCGAGGCCGAGGGCCTCGAAACGGCGCGCGTCGACCGGCGAGGCGGCCAGCACCCGCGCAAGGGGCCGCAGCAGCGGCCGCACCACGGGCAGCGCGCGCCGATAGCGGGCAAAGGACCGGTCGCTCAGGCGGGCGTTGACCAGCACCACCGGCACCCCCCGCCGGGCCGCCTGATGGAGGTGCTCGGGCCACAGCTCGCTCTCGACCAAGACCACGAGGTCGGGCCGCAGGCGCCGCCACGCGGCCGCGCTGCAGGGCCAGAAGTCCAGCGGAAACCCGCAAATCCAGCCGGCGCAATCGGCCAGCCGCCGCCGCGCGAGGGCCAGCCCCGTGCTGGTGGTGGCGGTGAGCACCAGCTCGGCCCGTCCGCCGGCGTGCAGCCGGCGCAACAGGGGCTCGACGGCGTTGAGCTCGCCGACACTGACCGCCTGCACCCAGACGCGCCGCCTGCCGGCGGCCGGCGCGGGCAGCCGCGGCACCAGGCCGAACCGGTGGGGAATATCCCGCCGATACCCGCCCCGCCGCCACATGCGCCACAGGTACCATGGCAGCGCCGCCAGCAAGCCCGGCAGGAACAGGACTCGATACAGCCAGATCACGCCAACGGTTCAAGCATTGCGGCCGCCGCTGGCAACACGCAAACGCGGAGCGGCCGGCCCTGCGGCCGGTCCGGCCGCATCCGCCGCGCTGGCGCAGGCGGGGCTTGCCGGCCGGCCGGATTTGGTCAAGGATCCCGGCAGCTTCAGGCGGGTCCAGCCATGCCGACAAACGCTGTCTTTTCCGTGACCCGCGCGCTCCGGCGGATGCTCGCCGCCGCCCTTGCGCTGCTGGGCGCGGCGCCCCCCGCCGCGGGCGCGGAGAGCCGGTCCGATCGTAGCGGCGTTTTCACTGCATTCATCGAGGCGCTGGACACGGTCAACTATGACCTCCACCGGTTCCTGCAGCGCCGCGTGGAGGCGGTGGACACCGCGTTGCTCGCCGCGGATGCGGAGCGCCAGCCGACCCCGCCGGCGCGCTTCCGGCTGGGCCCCCTTGTGACCTGGCGCGACCTCGAGGGCGGCAACGCCGCCTTCAAGGCCGAACTGGCGATCGAGGCCGAACTGCCCAACCTGAAGCGCTGGCTGGCGGTGTTCGTCGAGAGCGGCCGCACGGACAGCCTGCCGGGCCTCGGCGCCGCCGAGGCGGAGCGGAGCAGCCTGCTGGGGTTGCGGCGCTTCTGGGAGGGGCGCGGCTTCAGCGCCGACCTGGGCGTCCAGTTGCGCGCCCCGCCGGTGCTGTTCGCGCGCGTCGAATGGCGGGACGCGTGGAGCCTGCGCAAGGTGCTGTTCCTGCCCCGCCAGCGGCTGTTCCGCGACACCCGCAACGGCTGGGGCTCGCTGACCTCGCTCACCGTCCACCACTGGTTCGGGGCCGCGCAGGAGGCCTTTGTCCAGGCCGTATCGGCGGCCCGCTACACGACCCGCACGACGGACGGCTTCGAGCTGGAGCAGAGCCTCATCGTGGGCCGCGTGCTCGAGCCGCTGGAACCCGGTTGGAACTGGCGCAAGGTGCCCGGCACCGGCGACATCGCCCGCGGCCACACCCTGCGCCACAGCGTGTTCGCCCACGCCGGCTCCAGCGAGTGCGTCGTCGACCGCCACCTCATCGCCTACACCTACCGTCAGCCGCTCTACAAGCGCTGGGTGTACCTCGAAGTCACCCCCGGCCTCGAGTGGGCCCGGGCCGACGGCTGGCGCACCCGCCCGCGCCTCGACCTCGGGCTCGACCTCCTGCTCTGGGGCACCCGCGAGCGCTGAGAAGGGGTCAAGCGCTGAGAAGGGGTCAGGTCAATAATTTAAATGTCGGGGGGATGGGGAGCCCCCCAGGTGGCGGGATTCAATCCTTGCTCGTGCTCGTGCTCTTGCTCCCTTGCTCCTGCTCGTGCTCCTGCTCGTGATGGTGCGGATGCTTTGGGCAAGAGCAGGAGCAAGGGAGCAAGAGCACGAGCAGGAGCAAGAGCAGGAGGAAGAGGAGGGGGGAAAGGAGTACGAGTAGGAGTACGAGTACGAGTAGGAGTAGGAGTTTGTGGGGGGGATTTTAGGGGAAGGGGTGGCCGACCTTGTCGGGGGGGATGGCTTTATGGGAGCCGTCGCAGAAGGGGGCGTTGGCGGTGGCCTTGCACTGGCAGAGGTAGGCGGTGCCGTCCTTTTCGGCCTTGAAGGGCTTGGGGGCCAGGCCGCTGCCCTTGTGGCTGCCGTCGCAGAACGGCTGGCTGGCGGACTTGCCGCAGGTGCAGAAGTAGTAGGTTTTCCCGGCCTCGAGGTTGACGGGGACAGGGCGGTTGGCGGCGACGATGGGTTTGCTCATGGAGTGAATTCCTTTCTGGCGGCGGAGGTAAGCGGTCGGGGGGAGAGAATCAATTCATTTCGCGGATGGCGGCGCCGCGGATGAAGCGGGCGAGGTTGTCCTTCTGGCGGGCGAGCTGGGCGCGGGCCGTGTACATCATGTGGCCGGCCTCGTAGTAGGCGACCTCGATATTGGCGCGCAGCTCGGGATGCAGCAGCAGGCGGTCGAGGGTGTAGTCGGTGGCGAAGTAGGGCGTCGCGAGATCGTAGATACCGCTGCAGACATGGACGCGCAGGTGGGGGTTCATGACGAGGGCCTCGCGCAGGCGGCGGCTGACGTTGACGTAGCGGGCGGCGAACTCGTCGCCGAAGTTCCACGGCCAGACGTTGGCGATGATCTCGTAGGGGAGATGGCTTTTGAACGCGAGCTCGCGGCGCATGTAGTCGTTGAGGGCGGAGCTGTAGGCGCCGTAAATCTGGGTGTAGCTTGGGTCCATGGGGCCGTCGTCGCGGCGGGACTCCCATGGGGCCGGGGCGATGCCGGTGTAGCGACCGTCGAAGCGCCCCACCCGCTTGCCGGAGTCCTTGAGGAGCAGGTCGAAGAAGGCGAACGCGTCGAGGCGCAACCGGCGGGACTCGATTTCGGCTATGGGAATGCCGGTGTAATCGGCCAACTGGGCGGCGATGGCGGCGGCCTGGGCAGGCTCGAGGCGGTCGCCGGCAAACAGGGCCGCGCGATAGGGCCCGATGGCGAACTGCTCGACCTCGCGCAGCAGGTCGGGCAGGAGCCGCTGCTGGTGCGCGGCAGGCAGGCGCTGGTGGTACCATGCCGTGGCCGCCAAGGAAGGAAGGAACAGCACAAACGGCAGGTCGTTGTCCTCGCTGTGGCGGAGGGTCGCGAAGTCGAGTGCGGCGGACACCAGCATGACGCCGTTGAGGTACATGCCGTGGCGGCGCTGCAAGTGCAGCGCGAGGGCGGCGGCGCGGGTGGTGCCGTAGCTCTCGCCGATAAGGAACTTGGGCGAGGACCAGCGGGCGTATTCGGTGACATAGCGGCGGATGAAGTCGCCCACCACCTCGACGTCGGCCTCCAGCCCGTGGAACTGCTTTTCCTTGTCGAAATCGACCGGCCGGCTGAAGCCGGTGCTGACCGGGTCAATGAACACCAGGTCGGTCTCGTCGAGCAGCGAATACTCGTTGTCGACCAATTGGTGGGGGGGCGGCAGGGCGAAGCCCTCGTCTTGGAGGAGGACGCGGCGCGGCCCCAGCAGCCCCATGTGGAGCCAGACTGAGGAGGAGCCCGGACCGCCGTTGAAGGAGAAGGTCACCGGTCGGCGCTCCGGCGCCTCGCCGTCCTTGGTGTAGGCGATGAAAAAGATGGCGGCGGTCGGTTCGTCCTTGCGGTCCTTCAAAAGGAGTTTGCCGGCCCGGGCGGTGTAAGCGATCTCACGACCGCCGATCACGACGCTGTGCCGGGTCTCGACCACCTCGGCGGGCTCGGGGGAGGTGGCCGGCTGGACGGCGCCGGCCTCGGGCTTGGGGTCCTCGCCCAAGGCGGCCGATGAGACCAACCCTGCCAACGCACCGGCCAGCAATGCGCGAGCGGGCACGAACGGGTAACAACGGAAGCGTTTGGACCGTGAACGGGCTGCAATCATGCGCCCGAATCAGCCCGCGCCGCCCGCCCGCGGCAAGCAAAAGCATCAGAACCGCAGGTGGCGGACGGAGTCGCCCTTGTTGATGAGCTCGAGCAGGGCGTCGATGCCGATGCGCAGGTGGTCGGCGGCGAACCGGGCGGTGACGGCGGAGTCCATCTCGGCGGTCTTGACGCCCTCGGGGACCATGGGCTGGTCTGAGACGAGCAGCAGGGCGCCGGTGGGGATGTGGTTGTGGAAGCCGACCGAGAAGATGGTGGCGGTCTCCATGTCGACGGCCATGATGCGGTTGCGCTCGAGGTATTCCTTGAACCGCTCGTCGTGCTCCCAGACCCGGCGGTTGGTGGTGTAGACGGTGCCGGTCCAGTAATCGCGGTGGCGGTTTTGGATGGTGCGGGAGATGGCCTTTTGCAGGGCGAAGGCGGGCAGGGCCGGGATTTCCGGAGGAAAGTAGTCGTTGGAAGTGCCCTCGCCGCGGATGCCAGCCAGCGGCAGGATCAGGTCGCCGAGCTTGTTGCGCTTCTTCAGCCCCCCGCACTTGCCGAGGAACAGGACCGCCTTGGGCATGATGGCCGTCAGCAGGTCCATGATGGTGGCGGCCGCCGCGCTGCCGATGCCGAAGTTGATGATGGTGATCTCCCCGGCGGTGGCGGCCGACATCGGCCGGTCACCGCTGATCATCGGCACGCCGTGCCACTCGGCGAAGGTCCGCACGTAGTATTGGAAGTTGGTCAGCAGGATGTGGGTGCCGAACTGCTCGAGCGGCATGCCGGTGTAGCGCGGCAGCCACTCGCGCACGATTTCCGCCTTGGATTCCATGTATTCCACCCAAGGCCGGTGCCCGGCTGAACTCAAGCCTGTCCGCCACGCGCCCGCCAAGCCGGACCCATCCCACCAGCCTCAGTTCGGCGCATTGCGCGCCGGCCGGAAGCCGACGTCGTTGCGCACGAATGTGGGCCAAAAGAAATTGCGGTAGGCGGCACGGGCATATCCTGGGGTGCTGCCGAAGTGGCCACCCCGGGTCACTCTCCCAGCCACTTCGGTAGCTCCGGTAGGATCCACAACGGGACCGGATGGATACGGACCATAATAGTCCCAGCACCACTCCCAGACGTTGCCGTGCATGTCATAAAGTCCCCATGCGTTGGGCTGCTTCTGGCCGACCGGATGGGTGTTGTTTCCCGAATTGGAATTAAACCAACCGGCAATCGCCAAATTGGGATCGTTGCCGGTTTCAGTCGTAATCTCACCGGTGTAGAACGCCGTGCTGGTTCCCGCGCGGCAGGCGTATTCCCACTCCGACTCGGTCGGCAGGCGGTAGCCGTCGGCATCCATGTTCCAGTCCGGGACATGGTTGCCGGTGCGGTAAACCTCGCCCCCCACCGTGTAGACGGGCGTCAGGTTCTCCATCTCGCTCCGTGCGTTCAGCCACTTCAGCACGGCATACCAGATTACTTCCGTCACCGGATGCTGCCCGCTGGCGTCGCCGTTGTAACCGTTGCGGCCAGTCGGCAGGTCAGTGTAGCCGTGGGTCAGCGCCCAAGTGCGCACGGCGTTCCACTGCGCCCAAGTGACTTCGGTGCGCTGCAAATAGAAATTCCGGGTCAGGGTAACCTGGTGCTGGTCCTCGTCATCCCAGCGTCCCAGCTCGTCGGTGGGACTGCCCATGATGAAGGTGCCGGACGGAATCAGCGCGAAGCCCTCCGGTGTGCCATTATACAAATCCGCTTCGACCCGGTAAAACTCCTTCGGGTCAAGCGGCCGGTTGCCGGGAGCGACCGGCGACCAACTTTGCAGGTCGCCGCTCGCCGCCAGCGTTACCTGCACCTGGCCCCCGCCCGGCGGCAGCGCCACCGCCACCGGGTTGCCGCCCAGCACCGGCAGCCCGCTGCCCGCCGGCACCACCGTCGCCCGAAATTCCGCCAGACCGCCACTCACCGAGTGCACCCCCGGCGCAATCGCTTGCCAGGCCCCCCCGTCCGTGCGCATCTCCAACCCAACCGTCACTTCCGGCCCCTCCGCCCACGCGACGGCCGGACCAACCACTCCCCAGATCCATCCGGCCAGGCACAGGCCGGCAACGACAGCAGCATTCTGTTCTTTCATAATCCCCATAAATCAAGGTTATCCCCAGGACAACCCGGCGGCGCCATGAGTTCAATCCCCCAATGGTAAGAAAGTTATCAAAAAAGGGGTCAGGTCAATAATTTAAATGTCTGCGAGCGGACATTTAAATTATTGACCTGACCCCTTTCAGGCACACGGAGGCGGTCTCGGTGGCGTCGCCGATGCCGGAGCCGCCGCGGCTGATGGCGGCGAACAGGTGGGTCGGGCGGTTGGCGGGGTCGAACAGCAGTTGGGGGCGCTCGAAGTTGCCCAGCAGCTCGGTGGAGCCGTCGTCCCAGCGGATCGACTTGCCGTGGAAGAACGGATCGGCGGGGAATTCCCACCGGCGGGCATCCGCGCTGCGGGCCTGCACGAGGCAGCCGGGCTCGCCGCCGATGCGGCCGGTCATGTCCTTGAGGATCATGCGGAACGATTGGCCGTCATGCCACAGGCAGGCATCCTCGAGATCGAGGCCGGGGAACAGGGGCTGGTCCATGCTGGCGCGGTAGGGGCCGTCCCAGCGGGGCGCCTCGGCGAGCCCGAGCAGGCGCGGCCCGTCGGGGACGGTGCGCGACTTGTAGACCATGACGGCGCGCCCGTCGGGCAGGATCCAGGGCGCCGGGTTGGTGGTGGCGATGGCGTCCCAGTGGCCGGGGCGCGGCTCGAGCAGGGGGCGGTCCGGCCGGTGCCACGGGCCATGGACGCTGTCGGCCCATGCCAAGCCGATGCGTTTGCGCGCCCATGCGGCCTTGTAGAAGGGGCTGCCGGGGGGCTGGGTGCGCGGGTCGCCCTCCCCTTCCGGATAGGTGCTGCCCATGTAGAACAGCAGGTAGCGGGTGCCCACTTTGCGAATACAGGGGTTGTGGCAGCTGCGGCCGTCGAAGAAGCGCGGGTCGCGCGGGCCGAGGACGACCTCGCGGAACGTGTAGGGGCCGTGCGGGGCATCCGCCTCGGCGCGGACGATCTGGGAGGCGTACAGCCAGCCCGGGTGGAACGGCAGCGACTTGGGGATGCGCGAGGCGAACAGGTGATAGCGGCCGTCCTCGCCGCGCACGGGAGAGGCGCACCAGACCCAGTGGTCCGGCTCGCTGTAGCCGCCGCCGCGGATGGCGGTCAGATGGTCCGCACGGTCGCGCCCTCGATCCATGTTCCCTCCAGTAGGATAAGTTTACGGGTTTCCGGCAAGCCCCGCTCGTTGCGGATCATCTGGCTAGTGAGCAGGTCGATGCTGGCGGAGCCGACCTTCTCGGCGCATTCGTCGATGCCGCTGAGGCGGTCGCGATTTTCAGCGTGGGTGGAGAGGGAAATGAAGCCGATGTCGCCCGGAACGGCATAGCCGGCCTCCTTGAGCCAGTAGTAGAGCAGGTTCAGTCCGCTCACCACCACCTCGACCTGGTTGTCACGGAGCCATTTGAAGAAGCGGTCCTTGGCGATTTCCGCCTCGTACAGGACGGGGACCCGCTCCGCGGCGGGCTGCTGGCTCTGGAACCAGTAAAAATAGGAGAGCGTGTTGTGGCTGCTGCGGATATCGAGCTCCTTGTTGACCACGTGGCCGATGCGCTTGTAGCCGTGCGCGCGGGCCTGCTCGAGGGCCAGCTGGGTGATCTGGTGGCGGTTGTTGCACACCTGGTTGAAGCCGAGGTAATCCGAGGTGTAGGAGGCGGTGACCACGGACAGCGAGTCCCACGGGAGTTTGAGCGGTGCCATCTCGACGGGCAGGGGCGGGATCAACAGGCCCTCGATCGAGCGCGCGCGCAGGACCCGCGCGAAGGTGGTCTCGGTCAGCCCCTTGGGGTTGAGCCAGAACAATTCGACCCGATAGCCCAGTTTCTCCGCGCGGGCCTTGGCGCCGGCCAGCAGGCGGCCGTTGTAGGTTTGCCGTTGCGGGACCTTGGTGTCGCCGGCGTGCAGATACGCGAGCACCGGAATGTCCCGGGATTTGTGGCGGCTGCGGATGTAGTGGAGAAACTGCGCCATCTTGGGATCCGGCACGTAGCCCAAGCGGCCGGCGATTTCGCGGATGCGCTTGCGGGTGGCCGGCGGGATGCTCGGATGGTCGCGGAACGCCAGCGACACGGTCATCTGGGACACCCCGGCCTCCGCGGCGATGTCCTTGTAAGAAACGTGCTTGCGCGCGTCCCCGGGGCCTCTCAGCGCCCCGAGTTTTCCTGTTTCCGTTTCCGCCATGCCGACATGCGTTCCCGGGCCTTCCGGTAGGCCGGGCTGACCAGCGGGCCCTCGAGCAGGGGGTCGCTGGTCTGTTCCATCCAACTGAAGAGCCGGTCCTCCATTTCCGCCCGGACGCCGTCGTACGCCGGAAGCCCGGCCAGGTTGTGCAGCTCGCCGGGGTCTTCCTGCACGTCATACAGCTCCTCCGGCCGGCGCGAGCGCAGAAAGCGCGCGCCCTGCTCGCAGTGGTGGGGCGTCAGCGCGTAGTCCGGCGCGGTCGAGGGGCCCGGATTGCCCTCGAAATTGCGGATGTACTTGTAGCGGCTGGTGCGCACCGCCCGGATCGGGTCGTAGCCGCCCGAATAGTTGTTCTCGCTGAAGACGGCGTCGCGGTGGGCGGCCGCCTGCCCGCGCAGCACGGGCAGCAGCGAGCGGCTGTCGGCAACCCCGTCCGGCAGCGGAATGCCGGCGGCCTCGAGGAAGGTGGCGAACAAGTCGATCTGGCTGACCAATCCCCCGAAGCGCCGGCCGGCCGCCGTGACGCCGGCGCCGCGCGCGATCAGGAACACGCCGGTGCCGGCGTCGTACAACGTGTCCTTGGCGCGCACGAACGGCAGGCCGTGGTCCGTGGTCAGCACCATCAGGGTGTCGTCGAGGCAGCCGGCCTCGCGCAGCGCTGCCTCGATGCGGCCGACCGCCGCATCCACCGCCTCCATGATGCCCTGCAGCTGGGCGAGCTCGCGGCGGACGCCGGGCCGGTCTTCGAGGTGCGGCGGCACCGTCACCCCGAGATCATCCGACTCGGGGAACCAGCCGCGGTCCCACGGGCGGTGCGCCTCGGGGCATCCGATCTGGCAGTAGAACGGCTGGCGCGCTTGCCGCCGCGCGAGCAGCTGGCGGAGCTTGTCCGGGGCCTGCACGAGGGAAAACCCGACATCGACATGCGCGAAGCCCAAATCCGCCGGGTCGTCATGCTCGTGCTGCAGCCCGAGCAGCCATGTGGCGTGGCCGGCGTCAGCCAGCAGCCGGCCGATCCGCCGCTCCGAGTCGTGCAGGCGGAACGCGTTGACGCCGTGGGTGATCGACAGCACGCCGTTCTGGTGCGGGTAGCGGCCGGTGATGACGGCGGCGCGGCTCGGGCTGCACTTGGGGGCGACGGCGAAGGCGTTTTCAAAGAGCAGGCCCGCGGCGGCGATACGGTCGATGTTGGGGGTCCGCACCGTGCGCACCCCGTGGCAGCCGAGGTAGCGGCCGGCATCGTGCAGGGTCAGCAGGAGGATGTTGGGGCGAGCGGGCACGGCACCCTCCACTATGCGGAATGTCAGTCCGCTTTCAAGGCGGTTTGCCCGATGGCCAGCCATTCCTGGTGCGCGCGCGCCGCCAGCCCCATGGCAAACGCCGCGATCACCCGGTAGGAGCTGACCTGCAGGGCCTCGCCGCCGCGATTGAGCTGGGCGCAGCCGCGCAACAGGCCGTCCGCGCTGATGTAGCCCTCGAGGGAATGCACCCCCGCGCCGATGCGCGGGACGGCGTCCATCTCCAGCAGGCCAAGCGAGCAGGCGATGGCGAGCCCCGCGAGCATGGCCGCGCTGCCCGAGGTGTCGGGCTCGAGGTCGCGGTCGATGAAGACCGACCACAGGCCGGAATCCAGCTGCCGCCAGACATGATGGGCGGCGTGCCAATCGGCGACCGCGCGCAACTGGGCGCGGTCGGCCGGCTCGAGGTGCTGGACCTCCATCCAGGCGAGCGGATGGCCGACCAGCGCGACCGCGTACAGCCATGTCACCGGGTAGCGCTCCGGCGCGAACGGGTCACCGGCGTACTTGTGGCGGTTGCGCCGCGGGTTGAGGAACTCGATGTGCAGCCGCTGCGCGGGCACCCAGCGCGCGAGCTGCCAGACGTTGCGCAGGGTCCGGTACGGGTAGTAGTTGCCCCAGTCGGTGTAGCGGTTTCCATGAACAGGACGCCGTGGCCGATCTCGCGCAAATAGCCCGGGCGGATTTCGGCGGTGACGTCGAGCACCGGCACGATGGCGCCGCCCGAGCCGCGCCGCAGGGCCTCGAGGAGCCGGCCGAAACGCTGCTCGCCGAGGCGCGAGCGGAGCTTGACCCCGTCCAGCTTGACGGCGCGGATGCCGTGCTCGCGGTGGAGGCCGAGCAGGATGGCGGCGTCCTTTTCCCAATTGGCGAAGTCCGCCGCGGAGTCCGGGCTGAACCACAGCGCCAGCTCCCGGCCGCGCCGCATGGCCGCCGCGACCACCGGACCGAGCCCGCCGGGGAACTTTTCCGGGTCGATTGTCCAGAACGCGGAATCCGCCGCATGATAGCCCTCCCACAAGCCGCCCTTGCGCAGCTTCGAGTTGGCGGTGCGGCCGGCCTGCCAGCCGTCGTCAAGCATCAGCCCGCGGATGCCGGTCTCCTCCAGCGCCGCCAGCTCGCGCTCCACGAAGGCCGCGTTGATGGCGGCGTCCTGGTTGCGGTCGCCCCATGTGTTGGCGAGGCAGAGCGGCCGCGCGAACACCGCCGGCTGCATGCGGCCGCGGTAATGCGCGCGCCAGCGCCCGCGCAGCTCCCGCTGCGGCGCCGCCAGCAGCACAAGGCCGTAGGATGGCACGACCTCCGGCAACCCCGCCGGCGGCTGGTCGATGCCGGTCCCGTAAACGCCTACCCCGAGGCGGTCGAGCCACTGGAAATCCGCGCCATGCAGCCGGGTGAACTCCGCCTCCGGGGTCGGCGCCAGCCGCGCCAGCAGCAGGCTGTCCCCGGTGGCGGCGTTGACGCATTCCAGCAGGTTGCCGGACAGGGAATGGCAGCCGAGGTGGCCGGTGTGCAGCGACCGCTCCTCCACAAGGAAGTCCTGGTGGTCGGTGATGTCGTGCAGGTGCACGGCGGTGAGACGGATGTGCCGTGCCTCCACGGCCAGCGTCGCCAGCAGGTCGTCGCCGCGGACCGCGCGCCCGCCCGGCCGGTTCGACTCGACCGCCGCGTGGCGCGCGGCCCGCCCCGGCTGGGCGGCTGCGGAATTGCGGGGCGCCCGCCGCCCGCTCGTGCGCGCCGTGGACCGGCACCGGCGCGCCCTGCCAAGGCAGCGCCTCCGAGCCCGTGTCATCGCCGAATCCCGTGATGGCCAGCCGCCCGCCGCCAAGGGTGAAGCGCGCCCGCAGGCCCGCCGACCGCAGCTCATAGCCGTCGTCGCCCGAGGCGCGGACAACCACCCCCGGCCCCTGCAACACGATCGACTGGTCCCCTGAGCCCTTCATAATGGCCTGCTCCCGCCGCCGCGCATCGGACTGCACCGGCCCGCGCGCGTCAAGTCCACGCCGCCCCGCTGCGAGTCGCGCGTTCACGCGCGCGGACCCGCGCCGTCCGCCCGCGGGAAACCCCCGGTCTTCGCGCCTGAAGGCGCTACTCGAAGGCGCCACTCGAAGGCGCCACTCGAAGGCGGCGGATCGAAGGCGGGCGACGTTACTTTCTGCTAAAGTGGCGGCGGGCTTGCGCCGCGCACCCCGCTCTGCAACGTCGCCAAACAATTCCCGCGCACGCCGCGTGGCGCGCGCATGAAAATCGACCGATGAACAGCCGAAGGACCCTTCTGACCCTTGCCGCTGCGGCGCTGCTGCTGGCAGTTGCCGGCCTCAGCCTGCGCAACGCCGGCACTGTCCGCCATGCACCCGAATCCGGGCCCACGCCAGCGCCCGTCCGCGCCGCGGCCGCGTCCCTCGTGCCGGCGCCCCGCCTGCCGGTAGTGCGGGCGCCGGGCGCGTCCGGCGTCACAGCGGCATGGGACAGCGCCGTGCCCCAAGGGGCGGCCATCGAGTGGCGGGCGGCAGATGGCTGGCTGGGCGCCGAACCGCGCGAGGAGTTGCCCGGGTTGTGGTTGGGCTCATGGCAGGCCGTCCTGCCTGATGGCGCTTCCCTGCACGCCGACATCTACCAGCCGGACGATCTCCCCTACCCGATCCGGCGCGTGGTCTTGCTGGACCCTTACGGCCGCGAGCAGTCACGCTCGGAGGCCGTGGCCAACCGCGTGATCGTGCGGCCGCTGCCGGGCGCGCAGGACCGGGTGCTCGCCGCGGCCGAAGCGCTCCATGCGCGCGCCGAGCCGCTCGGCGCGACCGGACTGTACCGGGTCACCTTCCCCGGGCTCACGCCCGACGGCGTCGAGCGGGCCATGGCGGCGTTCGCCGACGCGCTCTATGCCGAGCCGGACTACATCGCCTACGCCTGCGCCACGCCGAACGATCCGCGCTTTCTGGACGGCTCGCTGTGGGGGCTGCACAACACGGGCCAGAACGAGGGCGTCGCGGGCGCCGACATCGACGCCCCCGAGGGCTGGGACATCCGCCATTCCGCGGACAATGTGGTGGTCGCGGTCATCGACTCGGGCGTGCGCTACACCCACGAGGACATCGCCGCCAACATGTGGATCAACCCCGGGGAGACCGGGCCCGATGTGTTCGGCATCGACCGCAGCGTCAACGGCATCGACGACGACGGCAACGGCTACATCGACGACGTGCACGGCATCAACGCGTACCTTGGCAACGGCATTCCGATGGACAACAACGGTCACGGCTCCCATTGCGCGGGCACAATCGGCGCTGTCGGCGACAATGGTAAGGGCGTGGTCGGCGTCGCATGGCGGGTGAAAATCATGGCGCTGAAGTTCCTCGGCTCAGGCGCCAGCGGGTCGCTGTCCGACGCCATCCTGTGCATTGATTACGCCATCGCCCATGGCGCCGCGCTCAGCTCGAACTCGTGGGGCACCAACGACTTCTCCCAGTCCCTTTTCGATACCGTCGCGCGCGCCCGCGATGCCGGACTGCTGCTCATCGCCGCCGCCGGCAACGATCGGTCCAACACCGACCAATTCCCCTTCTACCCCGCCTCGTTCCCGCTGGAAAACGTCATTTCCGTGGCCGCCACCAACCGCCGCGACCAGCTCGCCAGCTTCTCCAACTATGGTCCGGGGATCGTGGAAATCGGCGCCCCCGGCGAGGCAATCCTGTCCTTGTACAGCGACTCCGACTCCGCTTACCAGTTGCTCAGCGGCACCTCGATGGCCACGCCCCATGTGGCCGGCACGGCCGCCCTGCTCCGCGCCCACTTCCCTGAAAGCGACGCCTTCGGCATCCGCAACCGCCTCCTGCGCGGCGGCCGCCCGCTCGACGCCCTCACCGGCAAAACCAACTCCGGGCGCATCCTCAACGTGCCGGGCGCGCTGGCCACGACCACCGACGCCCCGCTCAACGACCGCTTCGCGGACGCTCTTCCGATCCTGCAGGATCCTGGCACGATGCGCGGCACCAACCGCCACGCCTCCAGCGAGCCGGGCGAGCCCCTGCACGCCGGCCATAACGGCGGCTCCGTCTGGTTCCGGCACACGCCCAAGACCCCGGGCACCACGGTCGTCAGCACCCATGGCTCCCGGTTTGACACGGTCCTCGCGGTCTATACCGGCGACGCGGTCGACGCCCTCACGCTGGTCGCCGCCAACGACAACGACGGGGCCTACACCACCAGCCGCGTGACCTTCGAAGCGGCCGAGGATACCACATATCACATCGTCGTGGCCGGCAAGGGCAGCGCCCGCGGCTACTACGAGCTGCACATTTCCGGACCGCCCCGCGAGGACCACTTGCGGAACGCCTACGTCGCCGAATCCTTCCCGTTCACCTACGCCAACACCAATACCAACGCGTCCCGCGAGCCGGGCGAGCCTCTCCACGCCGGCCAGCCCGGCGGCGGCTCCCTCTGGCTGCGCCTGCGCCTTGCCGACTTCGGCGCGGCCTCCCAAAACATCGTCCTGACCACCGCCCGGTCCGCGATCGACACCCTGCTGGCGGTCTACACCGCGGCGGTCGCCGAGCCCGGCTATGCGGATCTCGTCCCCGTGGTCGCCAACGACAACGCCCCGTACGGCAACACCCAGTCGGAAGTCTCCTTCTTTGCGGTCGCCGACCGCACCTACTGGATCGCCATCGACGGCAAGAACAACGCCCGCGGCAATGTGCGGCTGTGGGCGCATTTCAAGGTGGTCAACGACGATTTCGCGGACGCGATCGCCCTGCCGTCCGAGCCGAATGTCACCCTCGAGGTCGCCGCCGCCACCCTGATCCAGGCCACCCGCGAGCCCGGCGAGCCGCGCCACGCCAACGCGGGCCTTGGCAATTCCCTGTGGTGGACATGGACGCCGCCGGCCGAGGGCGCCTATGTCCTGCGCACCAACGCCAACACCGCCATCGGGGTTTACACCGGCACGGCCGTCAACGCGCTCACGCTGGTCGCGCCCGACCAGAACCCCGGCAGGTCCACCAGCTACGTCCTGCTGGGCGGGGCGCGCGCCGGCACGGTTTACCGCATCGCCTTCGACGTGCGCCCAGAAGGCACCAGCCTGCAGTCCATCAGCCTCTTCATCGAGCCGCACGAGGTCGTCACTTACGACCGGCTCGCCGCCGCCGCGATCATGGAGGGCATCCCGTCCGCCGCGACCCCCCTTGTCTTCACCGGCTCCAACCGCAACGCCGGGCTGGAGCCCGGGGAGCCGGCCGGCGATGGCTTCATGCACCGCACCGTCTGGATCAAATGGACCGCCCCGGTGTCCGGGCAGTTCGCCGCCCACACCCACTGGACCGCGTTCGACTCCACCCTTGCCGTCTTCAGCGGCCCAGCCCATGCCACCGCCTTCGATCAGCTCGCCCTGATCGACATCGACTGGGACGACGGCATCTTCAACGACGCATGGCTGCGCTTCGAGGCCGTGGCGGGCCAGACCTACTACTTCCAGGTCGGCGGCAATACCGTCGCCGATTTCGGCGAGTTCCGGCTGGCCGTCGAGCCCTTCACGCCGCCGCCCAACGACCACTTCGCCAATGCCGAGACCCTCACCGGCTTCTTCGTCCAGCGGGTGGTGCCCAACTTCGGCGCGACCCGCGAGCCCGGAGAGCCCGATCACGCCACCAACGACACATGGCACAACGACACCACCATTTTCTACTACACCGAGATCCCGCGCGCCTACCAGACGCTCTGGTACAAGTGGACGCCAGCGGACGCCACGCAGGCCCGGCGCACCACCGCCAGCACGTTCCACTCCGGCACCTACACCATCGTGGCCGTGTACGAGACCACCGCCGCCAACCCGACCTTCGCCGACCTCACCATGGTGACGCCCGGCGCCAGCATGATGTGGGGCTCATGGTGGCCGTGGGGCGAGATCAGTTGGAATGCCCAACTCGGCAAAACCTACTACATCATGCTGGGAACCGATCTGGTGGACAACTACGAGGAGCTGGCCTTTACCTTCTGGCAGAACCCGAACGACAACTTTGCCGAACGCCAGATCATCCCCTCCGAATCCACCATCAGCATCTACGGCGCCAACTACGCCGCCACCCGCGAGAGCGGCGAGCCGGTCCTCAGCAATCCGTACAACCACTTCGGCGGCCGCTCCCAATGGTACGAGTGGACGGCGCCCGCCGACGGCGTATATTCGATCGACACCTACGGCTCCCACAGCAAGAACTACTTCGGCCGCTCCTCCCCCGCGCCCGCCCGCGAGGTGATGCAGATGCTGCTCGGCGTCTACTCCGGCGATTCGCTGGACAGCCTCCGGGTCGTCACCACCAGCGGCGGGCAGTCGATGTGGGATTTCAACGCCCGCGCTATTTTCAACGCCGTGGCCGGAACCCGCTACAAGATCGCGCTGGACACGCGGGTCGGCCCGGGCTCGATCATCAACAAGCCGCGCACCCAGTGGGTGTTCCGCACCAGCACGCAGCTCAACATCATCCGGGGCAGCCTGCCCAACGACCACCTTGCCGACGCCAAGCCGATCCACGGCGTGCAGCACAGCGAGTTCATCGACATCAGCTTCGCCACGCGCCAGCCGGGCGAGCCCAGCCATGGCGGCCGCGCGCTCAAGTCCGCGTGGTGGAAGTGGACCGCGCCCGAGTCGGGTACGTTCTGGGTCGCCACCGCCAGCGACATCTTCGCGGACAACCACAACCGCAAGCCCGGGATCGCCGTCTACGAGGGGCCGGCCCACAACCCCGGATTCAGCCAACTGGTCAAGCTGGCCGAGCACGGCGGCGGGCCCGACCGCCACAACCCCGCCCGGACGTCCTTCTGGGCCGACGTCGGCCGGACCTATTACATTGCTGTCGACACCGGCGGGCCGGACGCCGACTTCTACGGTTACGGCACCGGGCTGTTCCTCGGCCGCCGCCCGTCCAATGACGACTTCGAGAACGCCACGGTGGTCACCGGCTCGCGCCGGGTCGTGACCGGCCACAACATCGGCGCGACCGAGCAGCCGGGCGAGCCCTATATCGACCCGTCATGGAGGGATCCCGGGACCAAGAGCTGCTCCGTGTGGTGGCGCTGGACCGCGCCGGCTTCCGGCCGCACCACCATCGCCAACAAACCCGGATCCTTCATCTACACCGAGCTGGGCGTTTACACCGGGGAGTCAGTCACCGCCCTCACCGAGGTGGCCAAGCAGACCAGAGGAATCCACTTTGACAACGGGAAAACTTACGAGGAACGTGTCAACCTCGGCTGCCGGTCGGTGACCTTCAACGCGGTGGCCGGGACCACCTACCACATCCAGATCAACGGCAGCGGCTATTGGAAGACCTCGCAGGGCCTGATCACCCTCACCATCGAGGGCCAGCCGGGTGTGCCGTTCCCGCCGGAAAATCTCGTCGCCCGCCGCGTCAACGCGGCCCGCGTCGACCTGGCATGGACGCCCGCCGCCGTCGACGCCGCCAGCTACGCGGTCGAGCGCGCCCCGCGGCGCTCCGGCCCGTGGCAGCGGGTGTTCGATTCCGGCCATCCCGACACCGCCGCGTGGAGCGACCTCGACGCCGGCGAGAATGCCTTTTACCGCGTGCGCGCCGAAGGGCCCGGGGGCGTCAGCGATTGGGTCACCAGCTTTGCCTTGGGCGGCACCGGTGATGCCGACGGCGACGGCGTGCCCGACCTGCTGGAAAACGCCTTGGGCTCCGACCCGCTCGACGCCGATGACCGCGCCCTGCCGCGGGTCGGCCTCACGCGCGATGCGGGCCAGCCGCGCCTCAGCCTCGCCTTCACCCCCGCGGTGGTGGACGGGCTGCGCTACTACATCGAGACCTCTAACGACTTCGCCACCTGGACGCCCGCGGCCGACCTGACGGCGCTGCTGCAGCCCGGCCAGCCCTTCCTGCACGTGGACCCGGCCGACCTCGCCGCCGGCCCGCGGCGCTTCCTCCGCCTCATCGTCACGCCCAGCGTCGAGTAGCATCCCCTGCCGCCGCCTTAGCGTAGCGCCTTCAGGCGCGAGGACCGTCGCCTTCGAGTAGCGCCTTCAGGCGCGAGGACCGCCACCCGGCGCAACCCCGGTCCTCGCGCCTGAAGGCGCTACTCGAAGGTGGGCGCTACGCGAAGGCGGCGCTACGCGAAGGCGGCGGGATGCGGAGAGGCGCGGCTATTCGGGGATGGACGCGAGGGTGACGTCCATGCGCGCGGTCACGATGCTGAAGAAGGTCTGCTCGGCGGCGCCGTTGGAGAAACTGGGGGCGCGCGGGTCGGCCGCGCGCAGCAGGACCAGGAGGTGGGCGGCATCCCGCGCCAAGCCGGTCTGTCCGGCAATGTCCGCAAGGTCGATGGTGTAGGTGCCGTTGATGTCGAACCCCGCCGGCAGGGTCGCGGCGGTCAGCAGCGCGGCGCCGTCGTTGACGCGCGCATACAGGTCGGCGTTGCTTGCCAGCGGACCGGTGAGCGGGCTGACGCGGACGTCGACCGCGCCCGGGAACGGGTTGGGGGCGAGGCCCTTGCCCTTGGCCTCGATGACGAGCACCCAGCTCTGCACGGCGTCGAGCGCCGCGGCCACCTCGGCCATGTTGAACACCAGCACCAGGGCCAGCTCCGCGTTGTTGGCGTTGTCGCCCACCTGCAGGTTCGGGTTGCTGGCGTCGGTCTTGCGCAGGTTGGACAGCGGGCCGCCGGCGTCGTTGTTGGCGGTGTTGAGGCGCCCGCTCCAGTTGAGGTCGGCGAGGACGGTCACCGGCTCGATCACGACCCCGCCGCCGATGGTGACCGGGTTGAGCGCGGCGTAGGTGAGGCCGCCGTCGAGGGAAATCTCCACCATGACCGGCTCGGCCGACTCGATGAAATCCACAAGGAACACCGCCTCGGCGGCGTGGTTGGCGATGTCGTAGCGGTGCAGCAGGTCGTTGGTGAGGTGGCTGCCGGCCACCCGCAGCAGCGCGCCGTCGGGCAGGTGCAGGCCGGGCGGCATGCCGCTGACGCCGATCGCGCTCAGGCCGCCGACGGTCTCGATGAAGCGCGCGGACAGCCGGGCCGGGTCGGGGGCGGTCCAGAGCGCGCCGGCGACGGGGAACACCTCGCCGGGGCCGATGGCGCCGCGCGGCGGGTCGGCCAACAGCGGGGAGTCCGGCAGCGGCCGGAAGTCGAAGGCGGCGGCGTTGAACAGGCGCGGGTCGCCCGAGGCGCCGGGATGGCCGCCAGGCAGACGGGTGAAATTGTCTAACAGCTCGAGCACGGTGCTGGTGTTGCTGTGCCGCGGGACGAACGCGTCGCTGTAGTTGCGGACAAACGACACGCCGGTGACGTTGACGCCGTTGCCGGCGGAGGCCAGCACGCCGCCCACCGAGTTGTTGTAAACGGAAATTTGGGCGTTCCCGTAGTTGACCTGGCCGGCCTCGAGGCCCCACATGTTGATGCCGTCCCATGTCGTGTTCCAGACCATGTTGTGGTGGACCACGCCGTTGGAGACGCCGGCGCCCCCGCCCGAGTCGAAGCGGATGCCCATGCCGCCGTTCCACACCAGCGGCCGGTTGCGGTCCAGCACGGCGACGTTGTCGTGCACCATGTTCCATGCGATCTCCATGCCCCCCATGTCGCCGCTGCCCCATGCGTTCAGCGCGGCGATGTCGGTCACGGTCATGCCGGCCAAATAGGCGCGGTTCGAGAAATACCGCGATCCGCGCGCGGTGATGCCGATGTTCTGGCCGCCGCTCAGGTACACGGTGTTGTTGCGGACGAGCAGGTTGCGGCTGCCGGCCAGCGTGTGGATGCCGGGACCGGCGGTCCAGCCGATGACGTTGTTCGCGATCAGCGCGCCCGGGGCGCTGACCGCCACGCCGGCCACCGAGCTTTGGTACACCCGGCTGTCGCGCAACACCATGCCCTCGCCGGCCAGCGAGACGGCCCCGTCGTAGGTGGTGCCGCCCATGGCATAGACCCCTTCGACGCTGATGTTCTCGAAGTGAATGTCCCGCGCGGTCGCGGTGGCCGCCACCGCGCCGCCGTCGAAGCGGATGTTCCGCACCCGCCAGTGGCTGCGCCCGGCGACCCGGAACCCGAAGGTGTGGCGCTTGACCTCGACCCGTGTGTTGTCCGGGCCCTTGCCGTCGGGGAACTTGACGTACAGCATGCCGTTGGGTCCGTCGAGGCCCGCCACGTCATGGAAGAACTCGCCGGGCCGGTTGATGGCGGCCTTGCGGCCCAGCAGGAAGAAGGTGTCGCCGGCGCTGGCGGCGTTCCAGCCGCCGCCGAAGGTCGCTTCGGTGTAGGTGTATTGCACATACCCGTTGCCGGAGGCGGTGACGGTGGTCACGCCATCGGTCCAGCCCTTGCCGGGCAGGTAGATCATGCGTGCGCCCCGCCACGCGTCGGCGGGGTAGCCGGCCAGCCCGGCGTGGTGGTAGCGGACGGTCTTCTGCTGGCCGGACTCCTCGACGACCGTGACGCTGTCGGCGCTGGCGCGGTCGCGCCGGAAAAAGGCGAAGCTGGTGTCGGCGTCCGGCCACCGGGCGTCGACGCCGTCGACGCCGTCCAGCCGCACCAGCAGGCGGTTGGGGACGGTGCCGAAGCCGGCGGTCAGTTGGATGCGGTAAATGCCGTCGCCCTCGGCCACCCACTGCCCCAAGCCATCCTGGCCCGGCACCAATGGCACATAGGCGCTGACGACCACCTCCTCCGGCTCGCCGCCGGGGGGAGCATAGGCTTCCAGCGTGACCGGGAAATACGGTTCGCCCGACACGCCCGGCAGCAACTGCTCGCGGTAAACGCCGCCACGCACGCGGATGACGTCGTTGGGCCCGGCCACCGAGATGGCCTTGGCGATGGTCGCGAACGGCGCCTCAAGGGTCCCGACCCCGGCATCGTCGCCCGTCGTGGCGACAAACCAGTTGCGGGACTCGGGCGTGCGGCGCCACTCGCCGCGGTTGAACCACCAGCCGGGCGCCTCCGCCCCACCGGGATAAATCCAGCCCTCAACCCGCGGCGCATAATCCCAGCCGCCGGTCTGCGGTTGCCGATGCTGCCAGCCCAAGCCGTAGGCGAAAGCGTACCACCAGAACCCCTCCGTTTCGTCCAAGCCGGCGGGCGCATACAGCCAACCGTGCTCGAGGGAATAATGGTAGGGAGCGGCGGAATCCTCCACGAGCCCGAGCAGCCCCTCGCGCCATGCCCCTTGCAGGCACAGCGCGGGGACCGCGCAGGCGGCCAGCAGCGACGGCAGCTTCATGGTGCTACTTGACCAGGAAGAACCATGCGTCGCCGCCGGAATACACGTAGGCGCCCAAGTCGAAGACGTACACCCAAGGATAATGCTTGAGGTACACCCAGCCCAGCCATGCGCCGGTGTCCGCCCAGAAGTCCACGACCGGGTAGTCGTTGAAGGGCCCGTAGTCGGGCGGCGGCGGCTCGTCGAACGACAGCGTGAAGAACGACTGGCGGGCGGCGAAGATGGTCATGCGGCCCATGTCCACGAAGTCGACCGGAATCTGGTTCGGGTCGAAGTCGTTGTACTCGGTCTGCAGCAGTCCGATGGCGAAGGACTTGCCGGAGACGATCTGGCCGGCGGCGAGGGCGGCCTTCACGGCGGCGGTGATGTCGATCTCGATGGTGAGGTGGGACGGGTCCATGATCTCGATGCCCCATGCCGACTCGGGATTGGTGAAGGGCTGATTCCGCGGGATGTCGGCCACCTTGACCGCGCCCGGATAGTTCGGGAAGCCATAATGCTCCCACGTGGGCAGGGCCCCCTCGGGCACCGTCAGGTCCGGCACGAAGTAGACCCCCGCGTCGGCGCCGCCGTCGGCGCTTCTCACGGCGTTGGTGGTCTGCTTCCAGACGATGCCGGTGGTCCATGTGATTTTGGTGGCCTGCTGCAGCTTGGCCATCGGCACGAAGGTCGTGTTGCCGAGCCCGTAGGCCTGGTCGACCCCCATGCGAACGAAGCCGCGCCACGGGTAGCCGGCGGTCGAGAAGCCGACAATCAGCGTGTCGCGCCACTGCTGAAGGTCGATGTCGTCAAGGAACGGACCGATGCGCAGGCGCGAGGAGCTGAAGGGCCCGGCCTCGTAGATTTCGGGTGCCTGGGCCGGCAGGGCGCCGGCGGCGAGAACGCCCGCAAGGGCGGTGAGGAGGATGCGTGTGTGTTTCATGATCGTTTCGTTGATTTAGGGTTTGGGTTGTTGCAAGCGTCACCATTTGACCCGCAGGGAGAGCATCCAGCGCAGCGGGTCGGCCGGCACGACGTTCGGGTGAAAATACAGCTTGTCGAACAGGTTCTTGATATTGAGCTGCAGCGTGTAGTCGGTTTTGCCGCGGCGGAACTCGTAGCTGGAGAACAGGTCGACCTGGGTGTAGCCGTCGAGGATCAGGTCGCGGTTGCTGCCGGAGCCGAGGAAGTCGGAGAGGTGTTGCAGGCCGCCGCCGAAGGCGAAGGTGCTGGTCTGGCCGACCGGGACGGCGTAGCGCCCCCACAGGGTGAACTGGTGCTTCGGCACGCCCACGCGCCGCTGGCCGCTCTTCTCGATGGTGTAGCTGCCGTCGTCGTTTTCCACCACCGAGTCGCGCCGGGTCTCGAGGTAGGCGTAGCCGAGCTTGACCTGCAGGCGCTTGACCGGCTCGGCGACGAGATCGACCTCGACGCCCTCGGAGTAGGTGGTGATGGCGATGGTCTCGGTGAAGACGTCGTTGGCCCCGGGCCCGTAGCGGACCGGCGCCGAGCCCTTCTCGTTGTTGTTCTGGAGCTGGAAGTAGGAGACGGTGCCGCTGAGGCGGCCGCCGAACAGGTCGAGCTTGAAGCCGGCCTCCTTGCCCACCCCCTGCTGGGCGGGGAGGAAAAACAGCGTGCCGACCGACGGGTTGGCCGGGTCAAACTTGCGCCCGGCCTCGCGCTGCGGCTTGAACGACTCGCTGTACAGCGCGTACACCGAGAACACCTCGTGGAAGGTGTACAGCGCGCCGCCCTGCGGGGTCCACGCCTCGTTCTCCTGCACCTCGGTGGAGGTCAGCCCGAGGGGCGTCTCGACGAACCACTGCTCCTGCCAGTCGTAGCGGATGCCCCACAGCACCTTGAGCCGGTCCTCGAACGCATAGACCAAGTCGGACAGGTAGAAGGCGTACTGCTTGCGGTCGCGGTAGTCGTAGAGGGCGGGGTCGACCAGCGGCAGCGGCTCGTGCTGCAGGATGCGGTCGCGGCTGAAGAACGCCAGCTCGGGGGGGTAGCGGTCGATGAACGCGGGGTCGCGCACGAAGAAGATTTCGGCGCGGTCCTGGCGGTCGGGGTAGTCGCCGCGAAATTCGCTGGTCCAGTACTCCGCGCCCAGCAGCACGGTGTTGCGTACCGGGCCGAGGGAGAAGCTGCCGGTCAGCTCGGCTTGGTTGACCCATTCCTTGTTGTTGAAGATGTTGGCCTGGCGGGCCATGGTGATGACCTCGCGCGAGAAGGCAAGGCGGTTCGGGAACTGCACGCGGTAAACGTTGGACGGCTCGGTGTAGTTCATCGTGTAGCGCACCGTCCAATCGGGCGTGATGCGGTGCTTGAATTCCACTGACAGGATTTCCGTCTCGACGAAGCGGATGTTGTCCCACGAGTTGATGTTGAGGCTGGCCGGCCAGTTGAGGTCGACCGCGTCGGTGCTGGTCTGCCGCACGGTGAAGCCGCCGCCAAGATCGGCGGGAATGCGGTAGGCGCCGACAAAGGGCGAGCGCCACGCCAACTGGCTCTTGAACGCGCCCTCCGGCAGCGCGTCCCAGAACTCCCACGCCGCGGTGTTGTAGGTCGGGTGGCCGGCATAGGCGCGGCCATTGTCGCGCAGGTACTCGTACTGCACGAACACGCTGGTGCCCGGGCGCGGAAGCCACTCGAACGCCGGCGAGATGAACTGCTTGTCCGAGTCGGTGTAGGTGCGCCAGCCGTCGTACTGCTCGTACGAGGTGTCGAGCCGCACGTTGAGCCGGTCCTTGATCACGGGCGTGCTCAGCTCCAGCTCGCCGCGGTAGTAGCCGTAGTTGCCGGCGGTCACCTGCACCCGGTACAGCGGCTGGGCGAGCGGGCGCTTGGTGATGTAGTTGACGATGCCGCCCGGCTGCGTCTCGCCGTACAGCAGCGAGGCCGGCCCCTTGATCACCTCCACCCGCGAGGTGTTGGTCAGGTCCTGCCCGTACAGAATCTCGATGCCGTTGCGCTTGACCCGCTGCACCGCGAAGCCGCGCACGTTGAAGTTGCCCTGCTCGCGCTGGTTGCCCACCAGCGTCACCCCCGCCGAGAACCTGATCGCGTCCTCCAGCACGTACGAGAAGGTGTCCTCCAGCAGCTCCTCGTTGATCACCTGCAGGTTCAGCGGGATTTCCTTGATCGGGATGCTGAAGCGCGTGCCGCCGATCGATTGAAGCACCCGGTAGCCCTCGTCGCCGCTCGTGTCCACCACGAACGGGTCCAGCTCGTACACCGGACCGGCCGCCTCCTGCGCGGCCGCCCCGGCCGGCACCAGCGCCAGCGCCCATGCGGCAAGCCGCCGCGCCACGCGAAATCGTTGGGGTTTCATGCGCATCCTGCTGGGGTTTGAAAATTAACCTCCCCACTTTCCGGCCGTTTGCAAGCGGCGTCACCCGCCGCCGGATGCAACGTTGCAGGGGCGGGGCGCCGGGTCGCGCCCGCCGCCTTCGGGTCGTCCGTTCACGGACGAAGGACGCAGTAACGGGCGGCGGTCCTCGCGCGTGAACGCGCTGCGCGAAGGCGCAGAAACAGCGGCGCCCCGGCCCGGGAGAGGGAGGCCGGGGCGCCGTGCAAAGGCGCGGGCCGGCGCGGGGCGGCACGGGCCCCGGCGCCGGCGCCGCGGAAGGGTTACTCGGCGAACTCGGCGATGACGCGGTAGAAGACCTTTTGGCCGGCCGCCGGCTTGCCGCCGACGTCGGTGAAGGTCAACAGGCCGCCGGTGCCGGCCTGGGGCCCGGCAAGGTCTTCCCATGCGGACAAGCTGCCGCGGGAGACCTGGACCCGGTAGCTGACGCCGTTTTCGGACATGAAGGAAATCTCCATGTCGGCGCCGGCGGGGGCGACGAACACAGCGCCCGGCGCGGGGGCCTTGCGCACGGCGGTGGCGCGGTAGCCGATGTTGTGCCCGGTGTTGGTGATCACCAGGTAGTCGCCCGGGTTCTGGCGGGCGACGCGGATTTCCGTGGTGTAGTAGCCGCTTGGGTACACCGCCTCGAAGCTGTCGACGACGTCGTCGAGGGCGTCGTACAGGGTCACGTTGAGGATGTGGCCCAGGAGGACCGCCGGGTTGTTGTAGTTCCAGCCGTCGTTCCACCAGTGGTAGACGGTGACCCGTTCATCATCGACCAAGTCGACCCGCGTCTGCAGGACGGACTCGGTGGTGTTGCTCCAGCCGGTCCATGTGACGCCGTAGTAATTGGAGGCGGACAGCGTCGGCGTGCCGTCGGACCATGCGAATACGACCTGCCACGGGTCGGTGTTGTTGGCGCCGCCGGAGAAGGTGTCCAGCGTGGTCGCGGTGAGGTATGGCCCGTCAATCTTCTTGGCGCGGGTCCACGGCGCGACCGAGCCGGAGTTCTTCGCGATGCGGTAGTCGACCCAGCCGGGGCCGGAGACGTCGATCTGATAAGCGGGGAATCCGGGAGCGGACTTGGCCTGCCAACCGAAGCCGCCATTGCCGGCGGAGGTGGTCTCGACCTCGAAGAGGGTGGCCGGTTTCGGCCCGGTCACGGCTGTGCCGGCATAGAACAGCCCGTGCCCCTCATTGGTGATGACAAGGTAGTCGCCCGCGGCCTGGCGGCTCACGGTGATGACGGACGTGTACCATGCCGGGGTGCCATCCCCAGCGTAGGCGGCGAGGAACTGGTCCTGCAGGACATTGGCCGCGTTGTAGCGGGAAACCGTGAGCAGGTGGCCCGGCAGGGTGGCGGTGCCGAAGTAATTCCAGCTGTCGCCCCACCAGTGCAGGATTTGCACCGGCCCGTCCTGAATCAGGTCAACGCGGGTCGAGAGCGTCGCGGTGGAAGACCCGCTGGTGGCGCCGCGCGACACGCCATAGTAATCGTCGCCGCTGGCGGCGGGCGTGCCGTCGTTCCAGTCGAACACGACTTGGGTGTTGCCGGTGGCGTCGGCGCCGCCGGTGAGGGCCGCGACGGTCGAGGCGGTGATGAAGCCGCCGCCGGCCTTTTGGGCCTGGATGCCGGCGCTGCCGGTGTTGCGCGCCACGAGGTAATCGCGGAACGGCGCACGCGACAGGTTGAGGACCTTGAGGGCGTTCACGCCGCCGCTGACGTCCTGATAGCCGAACGGCGTGACGCCGTCCGCGGTCGAGGTGGTGTCGACCGTGAAGGTCGCGGCCAGCTTCGGTCCGGACACGGCCGTGCCGGTGTAGCCGAGGGCATGGCCAGTGTTACGGATGACCAGGTATTCTCCGGCAGCGGCGCGCGTGATCTTGATCACGCTGGTGTAGTAGCCGGGCAGGCTCGTGGCGGTGTGGACCGTCTGGGAGACGTCGACCAGCTCGTCGCTGGCGTTATAGCGCTCCACAGTGAGGACGTGGCCGGGCAGGGAGCCGCTGGCGCCGTAATTCCACGGATCGTTCCACCAATGGATAATGGTCAGCGGGCCGTCCTGGGCGAGTTCCACCGTCGTCTCGAGTGTGACGGTCGTGGACGCGGTGCCGGTCGCCGTGGCGGTGCCGTAATAGTCGTTGGCGCTGGCGGTCGGGTCGCCGTCCGACCAGTCGAACACCACCTGGAAGTCGTCGGTGTTGTCGGTGGCGGCGAGGGCGGCGACGGTGGAGGCGCTGATGAAGGCGCCGCCGGCCTTGTGCGCCTTGATGGCGGGCGCGCCGCTGTTGGTCGGCACAAGGTAGTCGAGATACGGTATCGCCGACAGGTCGAGCACCTTGGCCGCGTTGACCCCGCCGCTGATGTCCTGGTAGCCGAACGGCGTGCCGTCGTCGGACGACTGGGTCGTCACGCTGAAGGTGGTCGGGATGATCAGCAGGCTCTGCCCGTACACCTTGAGCTGCGTGCGCGGCTTGGCGAACAGGGTCTGGTCGGCAAGGCTGTTGGACCACTTGGCGTCGCTGTAGTCGCGGCAGCGGGCGATGAAGAACAGGTGGTTATTGCCGCCGCTCAGGTCGGCCGAGGCGAGCACGCTGGTCAGATCGAAGTAGTAGTCCTTGTTGAGCGTGTTGGCGGGAATGACGCCGAGGTCCACCCGGCCGCCGCCGCTGTTTTCGTAGGCGTAAACGGCGTTGTTGTCGGCCGGTGCCGGGCCGTTGCCGAGGTAGCTGACGGTGATGGGCGCCGGGGCCGGGCCGTTGGCGCCGTAGGTGCCGTCCGGGCCAAGCACCAAGGTGACCGGGTTGCCGGCCGCGATCTCGTCGACCACCGCGGAGGCGTCCATCGTGAACAAATAGGCGAATTCGGCGTTGCTGGGGTTGTCGCCCACGCGGATAGGCGTGGCCGTCGCGAAGTTGCCGATGCTGGTGCCGGGGGCATTGTTCGCGGTGTTGACGCGGCCGGAGCGGGCGTCCACCTGCGTGGCGCGCTTGGCGGTGTCGACCATCAGACGCGTGCGGCTGAAGATGAAGCGGGTCTGGTCGGCGGCGCCGTTGCTCCACAGCGCGGACGTGTAGTCGCGGCAGCGCACAATGAAGAAGGCGTACGGGTTGCTGCTGCCGAGCGTGGAGCCGGCCACGGCGGCGGTGGCGTTGAAGGTGTAGGTCTGCTGCACGCCCGTCGGGTTGGCCGGGACCGAGCCGAGATCGACGCGCACGGCGCCGCCGTTCTCGTAGTCGTAGAGGTCGGCGTTGTTGGTCGGCTGGGGGCCGGCGCCGATGAAGGAGACGGTCGGGGGAACCGGGGCCGGGCCGTTGGCGCCGTTGACGCCGTTGGTGGTCAGCGACACCGTCAAAGCCGCCCCGTCCGCGATGGCCCCAAGGTGCTCGGAAAGGTCGAAACTCATGATGTAGGCGAATTCCTGGTTGGAGGGGTTGTCGCCGACAATCATCTCGTCGGCGCTGGTTACCTTGACCAAGTTGCCGATGGTGCCGCCCGGAACGGTGGTCGTGTTGACCCGGCCGCTGTAGTTGGCGTCCTGCTTGACGCCCTTGGCCGGATCAATGATCAGCCGCGTGCCGGAAGTGACGAACAAGAGCTGGTCGGCGAGGTTGTTGGCCCACAGGCCGGAGCTGTAGTCGCGGGCCCGCACGATCAGGATGATGTGCGTATTGGTCCCGCCCAAGGTGAGGGCGGCCAGCGCGTCGGTGAGGTTGAAGGTGAGCACGCGGCGCGCGGCCGGAGGCACCTGCACCGGGATGGCGCCGACCGTCAACGGCGCCGCGGGCGCCGTCCCGTTCTCGTACGCGTACAGCTCGGAGTTGTTGGCCGGCAGCGGCCCGGCGCCGAGCACCGACACGTGCAGGGACGCAGGAGCCGGGCCGTTCGAGCCGAAGGTGCTGTCCGTCTCCAGCTCGAGGGTGGCGGTGGCCCCCTCCGCCAGCAGCTCGATGGCGCTGGAAACATCGAAGGTGATCATGTAGGCGAATTCCTGGTTGCTCGGGTTGTCGCCCACCCGGATCGGCGAGCCGGTGGACAGCGTGCTGACCGCGCTGTTTCCGGGGGTGCTGGCGGTCACGCGGCCGCTATAGGTGGCGTTCTGCGGGATGGCGAGGGTCTGGGCCTGCAGGGCCGAACCGGCCAGCAGACCAACGGCAAAAGCGGACAGCAGCGCCAGTCCGCGCAATGACACGATTGGGGTCGAGTGTGTTTTCATGGATAGGATAGTTCTGGGATGAACGAGGTGTTGAGAATTGCCGGCCACCTTAGCACCCGCCCCCCGCCGCACGAAGCCCCGGCCGATGAGACGTTGCATTCGGGGGGATTGCCGCGTCCCCGGGCAAGGCGACAGCGTGTTCCCTAATGATCGCGATTCGCCCAACAATCCTGCGCACGGTCTGCCCCGCCCTGTTGGCGCTGCTGGCCCCCCTCGGCCTGACGGCCGCCAACTGGTATGTGTCCCCGACCGGCAACGACGGCTACCTCGGCAACAAGTCCAATCCCTTTCGCACCATCGGCCGCGGCATCCAGGCCGCCGCCCCGGGCGACACCGTCCTGGTCCGCGCAGGCGTGTACCGCGAGGTGATCCAGCCGACCAACGCCGGCGCTCCCGGCAACCCGATCACCGTGCGGCCGTACGCCGAAAACGGCGTCTACGAGCACGTGCAAATCCGCGGCCTCAGGGTCATCACCCCCGGCAGCGGCGGCCTCGGCACATGGCAGGTGCACGACGCGGCCAACCATATTTACAAAATCCAGCTCACTTCGGCGTGGGACCTGTTCGTGCAAAACGCCAGCGAGCGCAGCAACCAGCTGTTCCTTGACGGCGAAATGCTGGTCGAGGCGCGCTGGCCCAACATCACCGGCTACGCCGGCCTGCGCGAGACGGACCTCGCGCTGGGCACCGGCGGCTACAGCGGCGCCAGCAACCCCTACAGCGGGGTCTATGCGGCGGCCGGGCTGGACGCCTTCGCCGACAACGCGCTCGCCGGCACGACCATCGTGTTCAACCCGGGCCAGCGCTGGTTCACCCTCGAGGGGGCCGTGACCGGCAACTCGGCCGCCGCCGGCGAGGTATATTTCACTTTCAACAAGCATCCGTTCACGCTCGGCTTTCATTTCCCCGACGCCGGCGACCGCTTCCACCTGAAGGGCTCGCTGCTGCTGCTGGACGCGCCGGGCGAGTGGTTCTTCGACGCCACGGGCGCGCACGGCCCCGCCTACACGCTCTACGTGCGCCTGCCGGACGACGGCAACCCGGCGACCCGCACGCTCGAGATGCGCGCCCACGACCGCACCATCGACCTGTTCGGCACCTCGTGGATCACCTTCGAGCGGCTGGAGCTGTTCGCGGCATTCGCGGCCAGCGGCGCCGGCAATCACGGGTTCACTTTTGACAAGGTCACCTTTGTCCATTGCGGCAACGGCGGCCGCCGCCACGGCCTCAACCTGCAGGGCAACACCAACACGGTGCGCGGGTGCGTCAGCCGGATGAATCCCGGCACCGCCATCCGCATGGCCGGCGGCAGCGGCAACGTGGTGGAGGACACGCTCATCCTGGACGCGGGCTATCTCGGCTACGACGGCGCGGCGCTGATCGTCGAGGGGGCCGTGCGGGTGGCCGGCAACACCGTGCTCAACGTCGGCGCCCACGGCATCACCGTCAAGGGGGCCGGCGCGGTGGTCGAGCACAACCGGGTCGGCTGGTTCGGCGGGATGGTGCAGGACGTCGCCGGCATCAACCTGTTCGGCGGCGGCAACCAGGGCGGGACCGAGTGGCGTTACAATGTGGTCCACAACGGCCTTGCGCCCTACCTCGACTACCCCGGCCACAACGGCAGCCTCGGCATCCGCCTCGACAACGGCGGCGCCATGCCGGCCGGCTACAACCTCGTCATCCATCACAACCTCGTCTGGAACGTCACCAACTCCGGCCTGAATGTCTGGGGCGTGCGCGACGCCCAGCTCCAGTCCGGCGACACCCAGGACAATGTCGCGATCCGCGTCTACAACAACACTTGCGACGGCGACATGAAGCTCGTCGGCAGCAGCGCCGAGTTCCGTTTCACCGGCGTCGCCGTGCGCAACAACATCGTCACGGGAACGCTGACCGGCACCGTCGCCCATGCGCTGACCGAGGCGACCATCCTCGACAACCTGCTCGCCGCGCCGGCCCTCGCCGGCAACCTCACCGGCAGCGCGGCGTTCACCCATGCCGCGGCGCGCGACTACACGCTCGCCGCCGGCTCGCCCGGCATCGACGCCGGCGGGCTGCTGCCGCCCTACACGGACGGCTTCGCCGGCGCCGCCCCGGACATCGGCGCCTTCGAGACCGGCACGGCCGCATGGTTCGATTCGGCCGCCGATTATGTCTCGCCGCAGGCCGTCGCATGGCGCCTCGCCCACTTCGGCGCATGGCGCAACACCGGCGACGCCGCTGATTTGGCCGACCCGGACCGCGACGGCGTCGTCAACCTGATCGAGCGCGCCCTCGGGCTGGACCCGCTAGCCCCCTCTGCCGCCGGCCTCCCCGCCCTCGCCTACGACCCCGTCAGCCAGACCTTCTCCTTGGTCTTCACCCAGAGCCCCGCTGCCAGCGACCTTGTCTGCACCGTCGAGTCCTCCGCCGACCTCGCCGCATGGAGCGACGCCCCGCCCGCCGGCAACCGCCAGTTCCTCCGCCTGCGCGTGGTGCCCGATTTCGACTAGCGTCCACCTTCTAGCAGCGCGTTCACGCGCGAGGACCGCCGCCCCCGGGAACCACAGTCTTCGCGCGTGAACGCGCTACTCGAAGGCGGGCGCTACTGCTCGATACTCTTTCCGTAGCTCGCGATCGGGAAGCAGCGCCAGATATCCAGCGCGTGAGCCCGCCCGTACCGTTCGATAAACTCCATGGCGCTGTGCGTCTCCCACTCCGCCCAGCGTTTGCAATACCCGTGCTTCACCGCGTTGTGGTGGATGTAGTTGAGCGTGCGGTAGTAGTGCTGGCGCGAGCGGATCGGCCGCTCGAGGCTGTGGAACCAGCATTGCCGGCCGGGCGTGCCGTCCTCGAGGTTCCACTGCCGGGAGGTGCGCCCGTGCAGCCTGCCGAACTCCGGGCGCAGGTCCGTCGGCCGTTCCAGTTTCACCAGGATGTGGTAATGGTTGGGCAGCACCGTCCACGCGTGCACCTCCGCCGCCAACCGGTCCGCCAAAGCCAGCAGTGCGACACCGAACCGCCGGCGCCGCTCCAACCCCTCCATCAGCGGGCGGTGCTCGAAGCAGGTCCCCGTCACGATCGCCAACCCCTCGAGGTGACGGTAATGCGGCGGCGCATGGTGCGGAACGCGGGCCTTGCGCCGCTCCGCCAGCACCCGCCAGCGCTCCGGCTCGCTCATCTTCCGCCATTCGTACACGCGCCCCAGTCTCCCGCACCGGCCGCCGCCGCGGAAAGCCCGGCGCTTACCTGAATTTGGGTGGCGCCCACCCCGAAAAATCAGCGGCCCGCTTCGAGTAGCGCGTTCACGCGCGAAGCCGCCGCCTTCGAGTAGCGCGTCCACGCGCGAGGACCGCGGGTTACCCCGGGCGCCGGTCTTCGCGCCTGAAGGCGCTACTCGAAGCGGGGCGCTGCGCGAAGGTCGGAGCTGCGCGGAGGCGGCGGGCAGCGTTCCCAGCCACCGCCTTCGAGTCGCGCGTTCACGCGCGAGGACCGCGGGGTTTCCCCGAGCGCCGGGCTTCGCGCCTGAAGGCGCTACTCGAAGCGGGGCGCTGCGCGAAGGTCGGCGCTGCGCGGAGGCGGCGGGGGACGGCGCCGGCCGCCTGCAACGTCGCAGCTGCGCGGGGTCGCGCCGGACGGAACCCGGCTGCTGGATGACGCCCTCAACCTCAGCAAACAGCATGCACACCAAGACTATTCTCATTCTCACCGCCCTCCTCGCCTGCGCCGCCGCGCAGGGAGCCGTTATTGTTTCAGGCGCCGACGCCCTCACCTGGTACGATGTGAACACAATTTCCGGGCATGGTTCATCCCTGAGCGGATCCACATTGAATGTCACAACATCCACCGCCACCGACGGGACAAACATCGCTTTCGCCAACTTCACCCCACAAACGCTCGGCGTAGGCTATTCCATTATCCTCTCATTTGACCTGACTGTTACCGCGGTTCCAAATCAGGACAACAATTTCCGGTTCGGCCTGTTCAATACAGGCGGCACCTTGCGAACCTCCGATGCGACCGGCAACAACCCGCCGGAACTGCGCGATGACCTCGGCTACAAGTACCGCATCGCCTCGGGCAGCAACACCCAATCGCGCTACTACTTCACGAACGGCGGAGGATCCTACACCGCTCTCACCAGCAACCTTGGCACCCAAACGCAACTGGGATCGGATGTTGTTAGTTCCTTCCCCTCAAACTCCACCAGCTCGCTTAAGCTGGAGCTAAAAAACTTGAATGGAACTGATATTTTTGTGGGCGCCTACCTCAATGGAAATCTGCTGGACTCGGGACGCACTGCGACCGCGGCGACCTTCACTTTCGACGAGGTGGCCTTCAGCATGAGAGCATTCAGCGGCAGTGCTGGCTACTCTATCAGCAATCTGACCATTTCCGTCGTCCCCGAGCCGTCGACCGTGGCGCTGCTGGCCGGTCTGATTGCCCTCGGCGGGGTGCTGTGGCGGCGCCGGCTGCTGCAGTAGAATTTTCAAAGAGGAGTGGGGTTTAAGGAAAGCGCGGGCAGGGGGTTGCCCGCGCTTTTTTATTCGAGCAGCGCTCCCGCCTGCAACGTTGCACGGCGGGGGCGTCGCGTGGGGGCGGCGGGCGGGCAAGGGTGAGCGGCCGATGTTGTATCCGCAGAACAACGCCACGCGGCAGGTGCTGAGCCTTGACGGGCTCTGGCGGTTCCGGCTGGACCCGATGGCGGATGCGGCGGGCGCGGACTGGGGGGTGGCTGGCGTGCCGGCGGAGGGGGCGTGCGTGATGGCGGTGCCGGCCAGCTACAACGACCAGAGCGCGGAGGCGCGGGTGCGCGACCATGTGGGGTACGCATGGTACGAGCGGGCGTTCACGGTGCCGGCGGACTGGGCGGGCAAGGCGCTGGCGCTGCGCTTCGACAGCGTGACGCACCACGCCAAGGTGTGGCTCAACGGCGAGCCGGTGCTCGAGCACGCGGGCGGCTACCTGCCGTTCGGCGGTGACGTCACGGCGCGCATCCGTTGCGGCCGGCCCAACCGCCTGACGGTGCGGGTGGACAACCGGCTGAGCTGGGAGACGATCCCGCCGGGCGAGGTGGTGATGGAGACCGATTCGGACGGCAACGCCTACCCCATCCAGCAGTACCACTTTGATTTTTTCAACTACGCGGGCATCGACCGGCCGGTGCGGCTGGTGGCGACGCACCCGGTGCACATCGAGACGCTGCGGGTCGAGCCGGCCGAGCTGGGCGGCGCATGGCGTGTCGACTACGCCATGACGATCGCCGGCGCGCCGGCGGCGGTCGAGGTGAGCCTGCTCGATCCGGACGGCGAACCGGTGGGCGCGGCGGCGGGTCCGGAGGGCTCGATCCGCGTGCCGGCACCGCAGCTGTGGCAGCCTGGCGCGCCGCGGCTGTACACGCTGGTCGCGCGCCTGCGCGACGCGCGCGGCGGGCTGCTCGACGAGTACGCGCTGGAGACCGGGCTGCGCACCGTCGAGGTGCTGCCGGACGCGTTTCTGATCAACGGCGCGCCGTTCTATTTCACGGGCTTCGGCAAGCACGAGGACTTTCACATCCACGGCAAGGGCCTTGACCTGCCCCTGCTGGTGAAGGATTTCGAGCTGCTCAAGTGGATCGGCGCGAATTCCGTGCGCACCACCCACTATCCCTACAGCGAGGAGTTCCTGCAGATGGCCGACCGGGCCGGCATCGTCGTGATCGGCGAGTGCCCGGCGGTCGGCCAGAACACGTTCCGCGGGGCCGACCCGGTGTTTGTCGAGGGGCGCATCAACGGCCGCTCGCTGGCGCAGCACAAGCGCGCGCTGACGGAGATGATCGAGCGCGACCGCCACCACCCGTGCATCGTCATGTGGAGCCTCGGCAACGAGCCGGCCTCGGGCGACCCGGGGGCGGAGGCCTATTTCGCGGAAGTCACCCGGCACGCCCGCGCGCTGGACGCGTCGCGCCCGCTGACGATCGTCGAGACGGTCTGGTGGAACGCCACGCGGGTGGCCAAGTTCTGCGACGTCATCTGCATCAACCGCTACTTCGGCTGGTACCTGCAGACCGGCCACCTTCCCCTGATCCAGAAGGAGCTGAAGAAGGACCTGGAGGCGTGGCATCGCGCCTACCACAAGCCGGTGCTCGTGGCCGAGTACGGGGCCGACACCCTTGCCGGTCTGCACCAGCACCCGCCCGTCATGTTTTCCGAGGAGTTCCAGGAGGAGTTCCTGCGCCTCTACCACGAGGTGTTCGACCAGTGCCCGTGGGTGGTCGGCGAGCACGTCTGGAACTTCGCCGATTTCGCCACCAAGCAGGGCACCACGCGCGTCGGCGGCAACCGCAAGGGTATCTTCACCCGCGACCGCCAGCCCAAGGCGGCCGCCCGCCTGCTGCGCGAGCGCTGGCTGAGGAAAGCCGCCGAGTCGGCCGTTGACGGCCGGGGAGCGCCCGCCGCCGGCTCGGCCGTTCACGGCCGGGGAGCGCCCGCCTTCGAGTCGGCCGTTCACGGCCGAGGACCCGGGCCGGGCGATCCGGCTGGTCTTCGCGCGTGAACGCCCTACGCTGAGGCGCCGTTACATGAACCTTCCTGCCTGGGGCCCCTACAGCAAACGCTACATCGGCATCTCGCACGTGCCGGACGAGGCGGCGGGCTTGCGCTTCGACCTGAGCGTGTTCCCCGGGCTGTACCGGCGCGACGTGTTCGTCCCCAACGTGCGCTGGGACACCGGCTGGATGCCGGTCGAGGCGGCGGCCGACCTCGCCTACTACAGGCTGCGCCACGGCATGCCGGAACTCAAGGAGTTGTATTGCGACATCGACTACTGCCGCGTCGAGGAGGACGCCGTGCTGATCCGGGCGGAATTCGTCAACCGCACCCCGGCGCCGGTGAACGCCGCGCTGCACCTGATGGCGTCGGTGCATTTCCCGCCGCTGGCGCCCAACTTCCCCGATCCGGTCGCGCCGTGCCGGGCGGAGCTGCCGCACGGGGCCGTGTGGATCGACGCGCTGCTCGACTACGCGGAAATCCATGAGACGACGCTTGAGCCGCGCACCCACCTGCCGTGGAGCGGGCGCCGGCGCGGCGAGGTGAGCGGCCACGGCTTCACGGGCGGCCAGGGGCTCGGCGCCGGCGTGCTCGGCAAATCGGGCGACCGCGTCGGCTACCGCGTGCGCGTGCCGGCGCCGCTGGCCGACGCCGTGCTGCTGGTCCGCTACCGCCTGCCGGCCGGCCATGCGTGCGCGCTGGCGTGCGCCAAGGTCGAGGGCGGATGCATCCGGCTCACCGGCGGCGAGGGCTTCGGCCTCGCGCAGGCCCATGTCGGCGCGCTGCCGGCCGGCGAGTGGGCCTTCACGCTGGAATCCGCCTCCGCCGCGGACCTGCAGCTCGACGGCTTCGTCCTGATCGAGCGCGCCGCGGCGGTGGGCGTGCAGTTCATTCCCGTCCGCTGGGACCCCGTCCCGCGGCTGCGGCAAGCCGGCCGCGCGCTGCTGCTCGCGTATCCGGATTTCGCCACCACCTACGGCCTGGCGTGGGGCCATCCGCACACGGCCGTCCGCCAGTTCCGCCACGGCGAGCTGGACAGCTATCTGCGGGAGACCGTGCACGACCATGTCCGCGACCGCTTCGACGGCGACGGCAAGGGCCACTTCACCAACGTCTTCATGCGCCCGGTGACCGTGCCGGCCGGCGGCGCCTGCGCGCTGTTCGCGCTGGCCGCGTGTGGGAACACCGAATCGGTGCGCGCCCGCGTGGAGGCCTTCGACGCGGCCGACCCGCGCTGGCCGGCCGCCCACGCCGCCGCCCGCGCGCGCGCCCTGCGGCTGCCGGCAAACCAGGCGGGCGAGCCCTTCCGCGCCAGCCAGGAGCGCATGGCCGCCACCGTGCTCACCGGCGTCGTCTACCCGGTCAAGCGCCGCAGCCGCTGGATTCGGCACTACACGCCCGGCCGCTGGTGGGACTGCCTCTACACATGGGACGCCGGCTTCACCGCCCTCGGGCTCGCCGAACTGGACCCGGAGCGCGCCGCCGCGCACATCGCCACCTACCTGACCGAACCGGACGACCCGGACAAGGTCGCCTTCGTCCACTACGGCACGCCCGTGCCCACGCAGTTCCACGCCCTGCACGCGCTGCAGCAGATTCGCCCGGACCCCGCGGCGCTGCGCGCCTTTTATCCGAGGCTCGTCCCCTACCACCGGTTCCTCGCCGGCCGTCACGGCAGCTCCACCACGGCGCGCCTGCGGTCCGGGCTGCTGACGACATGGGACTACTTCTACAACAGCGGCGGCTGGGACGACTACCCGCCGCAGGTCCACGTCCACCAGCACAAGCTCACCGCCACCGTCGCCCCCGTGTGCACCACCGCCCACGCCATCCGCACGGCGCGCTTCCTCAAGCTGTGGGCAAGGGAGCTGGGCGAGCCGGACGGCGAGTTCGACGCCGACATCGCGCGCCTCGCCGAGGCGCTGCAGGCGCACGCGTGGGACGAGGAGGCGGGCGTGTTCAGCTACGTCATCCACGACGCCGACGGGCGCGCCTGCGGCATCCTGCGCGACCCGTCCGGCGGCAACTTCAACCGCGGCCTCGACGGCTTCATGGCGCTGGCCGCCGACATCTGCACGCCCGCGCAGGAGGAGCGGCTCGTCGCGCAGTTGTTCGACCCGGCGCGCTACTGGACGCCGATCGGCCTGTCCACCGTCGACCAGTCCGCCCCCTACTACACGCCGGACGGCTACTGGAACGGGGCGGTCTGGATGCCCCACCAGTGGCTGATCTGGAAGGCGCTGCTCGATTGCGGCCGCGCCGGGGAGGCTCACCGCATCGCCGACACCGCCCTGCGGCTGTGGCGCGACGAGGTGGAGCGCTCCGGCCGCTGCTTCGAGCACTTCATCGTCGCGGGCGGGCGCGGCGCCGGCTGGCACCAGTTCGGCGGCCTGTCCTGCCCGGTGCTCAACTGGTACGGCGCCTACCACCGCCCCGGCCGCCTCACCGGCGGCTTCAACGTCGCGTTCGACGCGCTGCAGATCCTGCCGGATGGCGCCGGCCTTGACGCCCGGCTGCGGGTCGGCGGCCAGGCCCGCCACGCGCCGGCCCTGGTCGCGGCCCTGAACCCGCGCCACGCCTACGCGGTCTCGTTCAACGGGGCGCCGCTGCCGGCGACCGTGCGCCACCCGGGCACGCTCGAGGTCCGCCTGCCGGCGGGCAACCCGTCCGGCCGTCTCGTCATCCGCCCCCTTCCCCCAACCGCATCCCCATGACCCCTGAATTCGAAACCGCGGACCAACCCGTCCCCCTGCGCCGCATCGCCGAGGCCTGCGGCGTCTCCCGCACCACCGTGTCGCGCGCCCTGCGCGGCGATCCGCGGGTCGCCAAGGCGACGCTGGAGGCGGTCCGCAAGGCCGCCAGGCAGCTCGGCTACCAGCCCAACCCCAAGCTGGAAAAGCTGATGGCCGAGATCAAGCAGGCCCAGCGGCACCGCTTCGTCGGCAACCTCGGCGTGCTCTGGAACCAGCCCGCCATCACCTTCCGCAAGAACGAGAACGAGTTCAACAAGCTGATGCTCCACGGCGCGCACGACCGCGCCATCGAGCTGGGCTACTCGATCGACGTCATCAACATGAAGGAGCGCGGCATGACGCCCGCGCGCCTTGACAAGATCATCTACAGCCGCGGCATCCTCGGCATCCTCATCCCGCCGCTCGGCATGCGCGACCCCATCCCCGAGATCGACTGGAGCAAGGTCGCCGTCATCAGCCTCACCCGCCTCACCGAGACCCAGCGCTTCCATTCCGTGCAGCCGCACACCTCGCGCGACGTCATCCGCCTGTTCGAGCTGATCGCCAGCCGCGGCTACCGGCGGCCCGGCCTGGTCATCCATCCCGATCTCGAGCGCCGCCGCAACACCCACACCATCGCGCGCTACCTGCAGTACTGCCGCGACGTCTTCCGCATCGAGCCGCTGCCCCTGCTGGAGCCCCTGCGCGACGAGGACTTCCGCGAGTGGATTGCCGCCAACCGGCCCGATGTCGTGGTCGGCCCGGCGGACTGGTGCTATGACGCGCTTGCGGACCACCTCGGCCTGAAGATTCCCGAGCAAATCGGCTACGCCGGCTACATCGACAATCCCGCCCGCGGCCTCTCGGGCATCCTGCAGCGCCCCTACGAGATCGGCGCCGCCGGCGTCGACCTGCTCACCGCCCACATCATGCGCTCCGAGAAGGGCATCCCCCCCTACACCAAGAACGTCCACATCGAGAGCCTCATCATCCCGGGCACCACCCTCCGGCCGCCGGCCGCCATGCCGTGAGCGCGTTCGCCCTGCACACCACCCGCCACCGGCCGGCGCGCGCCTTCGAACAGGACGGCTGCCGGGTGTTCGACTTCGGCGAGCTGATGGTCGGCGCCGCCTCCTTCACCACGGCGGCGGATTGCCCGGTTGTCGTGGAGGCGCATTACGGCGAGCACCTCGCGGAGGCGCTGCGGACCCGCGACTACACCTGCGGCTGGTACCGCCTCCCCAAGGACCGGATCGCCGTCGCGCCGGGCGCCGCGCGCCACACCACGCCCGGCCGGCGGGCCTTCCGCTATCTCGCGCTGCGCCTTGAGCCGCGCGCCGCGCCGGTCGCCTTTCACGACGTCGAGGCGGAATGCCGCCACTACCCCGTCGCCGCCCGCGGCGCGTTCCGCTGCTCCGACCCGCTCCTCAACCGGGCGTGGGAGCTCTCCGAGCGGACCACCCGCCTGTGCATGCAGCAGTACTACGAGGACGGCGTGAAGCGCGACGGGCTGCTGTGGATCGGCGACTACCGCGTCCAGTTCCTGTGCAACAGCCTGCTGTTCGGCGACACCGCGCTGGCGCGCAAATCCCTGCAGCTGATCGCCGCCTCCGTCCGCCCGGACGGCATCGTGCCCGCCTGCGCGGTGGTCGGCGGCGCCCACCAGCACGATGCCAACATCAACTACATGCCCAACGTCCTCGGCAAGCACAGCCTCGACACGCTGGTCATCCTCAATTACGTCACTGACTTCATTTGCGCGGTCCGCGAATACCTTGAATTCAGCGGCGACCCCGGCCTGCTGCGGGAGCTCTGGCCGGTGCTGAAGAACCAGATACGCTTTGTCGCGGGCCTGACCGCCGGGCAGCCCGTCCTTCCCGAGTACGGCCACCACGTGGACGTGCACAACGGCACCTGGCACAGCCGCGGCGTGCTCGCGTTCCAGTGCCTCGAGGCGCTGCGCGACGCGGCGTGGCTGGCCGCCCGCATGGACGACCGGGAGACGGGGTCGCAAGTCGCCGAATGGACCGCCCGCCACCTCGCGTGGATCGCCGGCTCTCTGCATATCCCCGGCCGGCCGCCGCTGCTGCGCAACGAGCCGGGAGAAGACGCGACCGGCCACCATGTCCACACCCACGCGTTCCTGTCGGGCTACCTTGCCGACCCGCAGGCCTTCCTCGCGGCGCAGCGCCTCGCCGCCGGGCGTCCGGAGAGCTTCGCCCCGCGGATCGGCATGGCGCAGTTTTATCACCTCCTCGCCCTGTGCCGGGCGGGCGACATGGCGGCGGCTCTCGCCTTTATCCGCCAAGTAGCGGAATACCTGCTACAGCACGATTCCACCACCTGCTGGGAGATCATCGACCCCACCCACGCCGACAAGGGCGGGTTCGACAGCGACACCGTGGCGCGGTCCTACTGCCACGGCTGGTCCGCGGCGCCCGCCTACCTTTTTCCCCGCTTCCTCCTCGGGGTCGAGCCGCTCGCGCCGGGCCTGCGCTCCGTGCGCGTGCGCCCCCTGCCCGGCGGCCTCGAGTGGGCCGAGGGCGCCGTGCCCACGCCGCACGGCGACCTGCGCGTCGCGTGGAAGCGCTCCGCCAGCGGGCTCGACCTGCGCGTCGACGCGCCGCCGGGGGTTGAAATCGTCCAGCCATGAGCACGCCGCGCCCCAACATCCTCATCATCCACTGCCACGACCTCGGCCGGCACCTCGGCTGCTACGGCGTCGGGACCGTCGCGACAGCGCCCCAGAGCAGCTCCTCGCACGCCTCCATGTAACGGGAACCCATCCCGCGGAGAACGGCGTGATGGCACTGTGCAACCCATCGCGCGGCTGGGACCTGCGGCCGGACGCGCGCCACCCCGGACAGATCCTGCGCGACGCCGGCTGTCACACCTTCGGGGGCGGCACCAGCGCCGGCGGCGCCAAGTTGGAGCGCACCAAGGGCCAGCGCGCCATCGTCAACGTCGACGACAAGAGCTTGTGGGCGAGCCGTACAGGCGCATCCACTCGAAACAGCGGAGCGCCAGAAACAACCCCCGAGAGCACAGGGATTACGCGAGGTCCTCCAAACGCGTGGCCCGGCGGGTGAGAGGCTGGGCAAGGGGCGTGCGCTGGCTGGGCGGGCGGGGTCCGCAGGCGCGCCAATCGGGGAGGGCAATGCCGTGGGCGGCCAACCGTCGGCCGAGCAGGCGCTTCCAGTCGGCGGCGGCGGGGTCGGCAAGCGCCGCGGCGGGAATCGGCCCGAGCGGGAACAGGCTGCTGAGGGCGTCATGGCCGGCGGCGGTCCATTCCCGCCATGGGCGCTTGCCGGGCTGGCTCCAGCGGACCTGCTTGAAGTGGAGCGGACGGCCTTGGGGACGGCCGATCAGATTGCCGGCGCAGCGGAAAGAGCGGCCAGGGCAGCCGGCGTAGCCGCCCGAATACACAAGGCCCTCCACGGGAATGAACACATTTTGCAGGAAGGTGGCGGCCGTGTGCGGCTCGCTCAGGTCGGTCGAGGCGATGCCGCCGGCGCCGCCAATGAAGAGGTTGCCGCGCACGATGTTCCCGCGTCCGAAGTGGATATTGAAGCACGGCCCTTGGACGTCGTGGACGAGGTTGCCCTCGACCAGCAGGTGGGACGAGCCCTCGTCGAGGTAGACGTCCCAGCCGCCGTAGGCATGCAGCCGCACCCCGGAAATATGGTTGCCGGCGATGACCGTGCCCGGCTGCACGCCGAGCACACAGATGGCGCCGAGGTCGCTGAGCAGCCCCTGGCCGACGTCGCGGATGCGGTTGTTGAGGATGAGGTTGTCGCGCGCGACGGTCTCCTTGTAGCCCCAGCTCCAGCCGACGCTGATGCCGGAGTAGAACAGGTCCTCGATCCGGTTGTGCGCGATCACGTTCTCGAAGGCGTTGCCGATCAGCACGCCGACCGAGCTGTGGAAGACCCGCCCGGCCCGCCGGATGATATTGTCGGTGATGGAACAGTGGCCGGTGCGCCCGTGGGCGGGGCCGTCCAGCTCGCTGCCGTCGACGTAGACGCCGCCGCCGCCGAGGTCCTCGAGCGTGTTGCCCGTGGCGCGGCAGCGGCGCGCGCCGGGCCCGAAGCGGATGCCCGCGGCGCCGACATGCGCGATGCGGCAGTCCTCCACCGTGCAGTCCTCCGCCTGCCGGAACTCGAGCGCCGCGGCGATGGTCGCCGCCGCCTGCACGCTGCCGGTGAGCGGCTTGACCGGCGTGTCCAGCCGGTCATGCTCGAGGTAGCGGGCGTGCGGCTGGCGCCAGTCGGCGTGCTCGAAGCGGACGTCCCGCACCGGCTCGCTCCCGTGGATGTCGCCGGCGACCTTGCTCTGGTTGTAGCGGTTGCCCGCTACCTCGACCAGCCGGGTCGCCAGCGGGACCACCACCTCGGCCGTGGCGGGCTTTTCGCCGGGCAGGGGCAGGTACACGAGGCGGCCCTCGCGCTTGGCGTAAAACCATTCGCCCGGCTCGGTGAGGGCCTCCCGCAGGTTGTCGATGTAGTAGCGGGCCGGCTGCGTGCCCATGTCCTCGGTCAGGCGGAAGACGCTTTGGCGCGCGCACTCCACCCAGCCGGTGGCTAGGTCGAGCCGCGGGTGCGTGAGCCGCTCCTCGACCCATAAGTGCAGCGCCACGATCTCGGCGTCGTGCAGCCCCGCCCAGTCGCGGATGTCGCCCGGGCGCGGCCGGAAGGCGTAATCCGCCCCGGCGAGGAAGTTGGGGCGGTCCATGCCGCGCACCTCGGCCATGCGCAGGACGTTGGCCTGCCCCTCCGGGGTGTAGCCGAACTTCGGATACCGGGCGCGCGGCCGGCGGCGCCCGTTGACCCACAACTGGCGGAAGTCCAGCTGGCGCGCCCAGCCGTCCGGAAATTCCGCCACCCATGCGCGCCGGCCGCCGAGCCGCTCCTCGCGGAACGACTCGACCCGCAGGCCGCCGCTGACCACGGTGCGCCCGCCGGGATCGCCGATGATCGCCAGCCCGCTGTCCTCGGGGCCGAGCCGCAGCGGGGCTGAGAGCCGGTGCGTCCCCGGTGCCAGCCGCAGCTCCACGGGGCCGGCAAGCCGCCCCGCGCGCCGCAGCCGGCGGATGTTTTCCACCGCCCCCGGCAGGCTGCCCCAGGGTCCGAACGGCCGCCGTTGGCGGTGTCCATTCCGGACGGATGCACATGAAAGGTCGCCGTGTGTTTCATGTCCTTCCCCTACCCTGCCGGCCGCCGATGGCCAGACCAATCCGCGCGCCGCCATCGCTCCGCTGTGCGATGTCGCACGGCGCCGGCTGGTACGCGCCGCCTTCGAGCAGCGGCTTCAGCCGCGAGGACCGCCGGCCCCGGAGTTACCCCGGTCTTCGCGCGTGAACGCGCGACGCGAAGGCGGCGGTTCGAAGGCGCCGCCTTCGAGTAGCGGCTTCAGCCGCGAGGACCGCCGCCCACGGAGTTACCCCGGTCTTCGCGCGTGAACGCGCGACTCGAAGGCGCTCGCGGGTGCCGTCCGCGGGGCGGACCTCACGGGATACGCGCCCCGACGCGGTGGAAGCGGGGCTGACCGGGCGCGGGGCCGGCGACGGGGACCTCCATCACGGCGCCGGTGCCGGCGGTCCAGTCCTGGACCGCTTCCCAGACGGCGCCGGGCGCCAGCGAGCCGCTGGACTCGACCCGGTACTGGCGGCCGATGATCGTCGGGAAGGCGAGCACCGCGCCCCCTTCCACCGTCACCAGCTCGGCGCGGAAGAAGGAGGCGCCGCTGTGCGGGTCGGTGCCGGCGACATGCTCGTCGTAGTCGGACTGGCCGTCGCCGTCGCTGTCCTTGTCCGGCGAATACACTACCGGCCCGCCGGAGGTGATGGCGATGTTGTCGAAATGGATGTCCGTGGCGGTCGAGCCCCACCCGAAGGCGACCGTGTTGAAGGTCGTGAAGGGCGCGACCGCGTCGGTCACCGAATAGACGGCGGGACCGAGGTCCGAGACGAGCTTGAGCTCGACGCCGCCCTCGACCCGCGTGAGCGTGAAGACCACCGTGAGCGGCAGCGTGCTTGGCCGGGGGTTCGCGCCGCTGGGGAGATAGATGGCGGCGTTGCTCACCGCCAGCAACTGGCCGGTGCTGGCGTTCTGGTTGTCCACCAGCCGGTTGGAGGCGATATCGGTGTCCTCGCGCAGGCGCAGCGTGCGGTTGGTCTGGCCCTCGGCGGGCAACTCGGCCGTGTAGCCGAGCGCGGCGTTGAAGGCGGCCGGACCGTAGTTGTCCGCCGTCGGGATGGCGGCCGGATCGATGTTGAAAAAGCCGATGCGGATGTTGCTGTGGAAATTGTCCGCGCGCGTGCGGCTCAGGTCGCAGGCGATCTCCAGATAATCGCCGACGTTGGTGAGGGTGACGGCGGACGGCAGGGCGGCGACGATCATCTGGTTGGTGGCGGGCCGCACGTCGGCGCCGCTGCCCATGGTCTTGGTGAGGCCGGCCACGAATTCGCGCACGGCGATTTGCGAACCCGTGCCGCTGTACCACCATGCGAGGTCCTTCGGGTCGGCGCCGTCGCTGCGGCCGCCGTCGTCGAAGGCGTCAACCACGGAGACGGTGTAGCCGTCGTCGTCCTCGATGGTGACCACCACGCTGGAGGGTGCGCCGAGGCCGGCGCCGACGGGGTTGCCGAGCGCGAGCGTGAAGGTCTCGGTCGGCTCGGGATGCGCGTCGTTGATGAGGAAGATGGTGACCGGCTTCTCCTCGGTGTCGCCGTCCGCCCATGTGAGCGTGGCGGCGACCGGGTGGAAGTCGCTGCCGGCCAGCGCGGTGCCGTTGAGGGTGGCCACCTCGACGCTGGCCGGGCCGAGGCTGCCGTCCGCGCGCGCCACTGTGAAGGTGATGTCGCCGGAATGCTCCGCGACCGTCGCGTACTTGGCCACGATGCGCAGCACGCCGGCGTACTCGTCGTCGGTGATGCGGACAATGGCGGTGGCCGGCTCGCCCAGCTGCAGGCCGACGCCGTTGGCCAGCCGCACCTCGAAGGCCTCGGCCCCCTCGGACAGGGCGTCGTCGAGGATCGGCACGACGATCTGGCGCGGGCTGCGGTCGCCGTCCGGCCAGTTCAGGGTGCCGCTGACGGGCGTGTAGTCGGCCCCCGCGGTGGCGCCGCCGGCCGCGACGGTGGCATACTCGACGCTGACCGCACCGGTGACGTTGCCCTCGAGTTGGACGGTGAGGGTCACGCTGCCGTCCGCCTCCCCGACGGTCCACTCCGCATGGCTGAAGCGCACTTTGGCGTCGCCCTCCTGCACCACCACCTCGAGCTGCTGGATCGGCGCGCCGTGGTAGCCGGGGTCCGCGCTGGCGGCGGCATGCCGGATCAGCCCGGCATGGGTGCCCTCCGTGACCGTGTCGTTGACCGCGCTGACGGTGACGGTCTGCTTGGTCGCCCAATTGGCCGGCGTGAAGGTCAGGCTGGCCGGGCTGACGGTGACCTGGCTGTCCGGTAGCGGCGTCACCACGACATTGGCGGCCGGCTGGGTCTTGAGCCAGACCTCGTAGCTGTCGCCGGCGCCGTACTCGACCACGACGGTCGTCCCGTCGGTGTGGCGCACGCGCACGCGCGGGCCGCCCTTGCGCTGGCTGAACATCCAGCGGAACAGGGCATAGTCGTCGTATGCGTACTGGTTGGTGTAGGCGCCGTGGCCGGTGTCGCCGGTGAACTTGGCGATGTGGGCGACATCGGCCCCGAGCAGCAGCAGGCGGTCGCGCGACCATGGGATGCTCTGGTCGTCGTTCATCAGCCGGATCGGGATGTCGGCGGCGGCGATCGCCGAGCAGGTGTCGGGCGTGCCGCCAAGGTAAACCGGCAGGCCGGCGGCGAACAGGTCCGGGCGGCGCGCCAGCAGCTCGAACACCCCGCTGCCGCCCATGCTCTGGCCGACCAGATACACGCGCGCCGGGTCGATCGCCGGGGTGGTCGCCAGCAGGTGCTCGACCAGCTCCAGCACCATGCGCCCGGACGGGGTCGGCTGGGCCGCCATCGACTTCGTGGCCGGGTCGCCCCACAAGCCGAAGCTCTGGAAGTCGCCGTACTCGTTGTTTGCCCCGCCCCCCTGCGGCAGCAGCGTGTACGACTTGAAGTTGGCCCGCACATAGGGGTCGAGCTGCGGCGACCCCATGGGGAGCTGGGCGAGGTTGTCGGTCCCTTTCCCGCCCAGCCCGTGCAGCACCACCAGCAGCGGATACTGCTGCCCCGGCACCGCCCCCTCCGGCGCCATCAGCCGGTACGGCATGGTGCCCGCGACCGGCGAGGTGAAGCTGTACGGCGCAAACAGCGTCTCAAGGGTCTGCGCGGCGAGCGGCGCGGCCACCGCGGCCATGGCCGCCGCAAGGACCGCGCCCCGGCGCGCCAGTCGAAGCGGGCCCCGCGCGCGAAGGCGGGTCCTCGCGCGTGACCGCGCGACGCGAAGGCGCTGCAATGAGTTTTTCATAGAAGAAGGGCCGGCGCGCTCCCGCGCACCGGCCCAAGGAAAAAGATTCAACCCCTCCCAATGCTTACGCTTGGCGCCGACGCCACATCACCAAGCCCAGCGCGCACAGGCCCAGCAGGAACGCGATCGTAGCCGGCTCGGGGACGATGACCACGTCGTTCCATGAGGTGGCGATTACGAGTTCGTCAGCCACGGAGCGCGGGCCACCCGTGGTCGACCCGGCGCGGACCACGAGATGGGTGAGGGAGGTGATGTTGTTGCCGGAAATGCTGATCGTGGTGCCAGGACTTGACATCACGTTGGTGGGATTCACCCAAACGTCCAAACTTGTGAACTTTGAGAGATTGCTATCCCACGTCATGCGACCCACGAGGAGATAGACATTGGCGGTGGCGGTTCCGCCAAAAATGCTGGTCGGCAACGTTGCTCCGGATAACGCGGCTGAGTTGTTCGCTGCGAAAAAGTGGTTCGCCTCCCGACCATCCGTTCTGCCCGGGCCGCCGGCATGAATGCCAAAGCCCGGCATGAAGTTGTTGTTGTTGTTGGTCAGGTCATTATTGATGACCACTTGCACACCACTGACATGTGTCCCCGTCGGCACCGCGTCGAGTTGGGCCAAAAACCGGATGTAGACGGTTTCTTGGATGGCGGAGGCCAAGGGCACATTGACTTGGCGGTACTGGTAATTGCTGCCTGTGTAGTCCAGTGCGCGCGAACCGCCATTGATCGTGCCATTGGCATCAGTGTAGGAGAGCCCGGTGCCCTGCCATGACCAGTTGCCACCACCCCACGTGCCAGTGGCAATACCGACATCACCCGTCGCCGGGGAAGTCGTTCCAGCCACATTGCCCGAGGACGGGTAGCCTTCCAGACCAGTGCTCACCAAAACGACACCCAGCGCCTGCGCGGCGGCGCCCAAGAAGAGGAGGGGGAGGAGAATCTTTTTCATAGGCTTTTAGCATACCACAACCGCCCCTGCCGGCGCCGGTCACTTTTGGACATTGGGGCGCCATTTATGGACTCCGCTGCGCGCCGCCTTCGAAAGGCGCCGCCAGCCGCGCGGCTCGGCTTGCCATCCGAATCGCGCGGAGGCGGGTCCTCGCGCGTGAACGCGCGACTCGAAGGCGCGGCCCGAAGGCGCGGCCCGAAGGCGCGGCTCCCAAGGCGATGGACCGGCGCGAAGGGGGGAGGATCAGCGCACGGGATTGAACACCTTGAGCCCGGGGAAGCGGAGAAAATCGGTATCGGCGGAATGGACGGTGGCCCCGAGGCGCAGGGCGATGGCGGCCAGCTGCGCGTCGGTGGTGAGATCGCCCCCGGCGCCGGCATGGCGCAGCAGATCGAGCGCCGCGCGCAGGTCCTGCAGCTCGACCGCGACATACCGGACCACCCGGCGTTCCAGCCAACTCTCGACGTGGCGAACCGCCGCCTCGACCGGCAGCGGGTTTTCATAAACGCGCGGATGGGTTGCCAGGCGGACAAAGGAGGCCAGCACCAGCGGACACAGCGCAACCGTCTCTGTGCCGGACAGGCAGGCCTCCCACCATGGCCGCGCCTTGCGATGGAACGGGCTGGCCGCATCATACGCGAACAGCAGCAAATTGGCGTCGGGAAGGATCATCGAAGCGGGGGTTCAGGGACGGCCGGTCATGGAGAATTCCGCAATGTCCAGCTCGGCCTCCAGCTGCGCCAGACGCGCCGGATCGATGCCCGCACGCAGCCGCATCGGCGTGGCCTGCACCTGGTAAGGCGCCTGCTCTTCCGCCGCCCCGGCAGCGCCCAAGCCGCGCCGCAGCGCCTCATTGAGCACCCGCTTGAACGGCCGGCGGGTGCGGTGCGCCAGCTCCCGCAGCCGTTCCGCGTTGTCGTCGTCAAGCGTGATGGTCGTGCGCATGATACGCATCAAATCATCATGTCCGATGATGTCAAGATGGCTGCAAATCTACCGGAACCGCTTCCGGTACGCCGCCGGCGAGACGCCCTCATGGCGGACGAAGGCGCGGGCCAGCGTGCGCACATCGTTGAAGCCGCTGCTGAAGGCCACCGCCTCGAGCTTCTCATGGGTCTCGCGCAGCAGGCGGCGGGCATATTCGACGCGCCGCTGCAGGATCAACTCATGCGGCGTCTTGCCGGCATGGGCATGGAAATGGCGGTCGAGGGTCTTCCGGGACACCCCCAAGTGCCGGCATAGCTCATCGACTTCGGCACCCAGCACCGCATGGGTGCGAATATACTGCAGCGCCTTGCGGATCAGGGGGTCGTCTGCCGCGGTGTGCTCAGTGGACAGCCGCTCCACCACCCCGACGGGCGGGATCAGCCGCACCGTGCGCGGCCACTTGCCGGACGCGAAACCCGCCTGCACCCACTCACCGGCCGCCCGCCCGATCGCCGCCCCGTCCAGCTCGATCGATGACAGCGCCGCGTTGCCCAGTTGGCACAGGTAGGGGTCGTTGTCCACCCCGAGGATCGCCAGCTGGTCCGGCACCTCGATGCCGCGCAGCAGGCAGGCGCGCCGCACCTTGTAGGCGGTCCAGTCGCTGTCCGCAAAAACCGCCGCCGGAAATTCCAGCCCGCCTATGAACCGCTCCAGCGCCTGCGACTGCTCGGCTGAAGACAGCGCCGGGTCCATCCAGTGCAGGGCGACGTGATCCGCCTCCACCCCCGCCCGCCGCAGCTCGTTCCGGTAGCCCTCCAGCCGCTGCTCGCTGAACCGCGCCCCGCCCATCCCGACACCCGCAAACCGCCGGAAGCCACGGTCCAGAAAGTGCCGCGCCGCCAGCCGCCCAACCGCCGCGTCGTCCGTCGTCACTTGCGCGTACTCCGGAAACGCTATCCGGTTCGACACGTTCACCACCCGCGGCCACCACGGCCGAAACACCTCCCCGTGCTCCGCTTGCCCCATGAACGCCACCACCGCGTCGTACTCGATCGACGCCTCCCGCCGCGCCGCTCCCCAGCCCGCCGACACCGGCCACAACACCCACTCCGGATGCCCCAGCGCATACCCCGAAAACCCCGCCAAAATCCGCCGCCCCAATTCCAGCGCCGGACTCACGAACAGCCCAATGTGCCGCACCACGCGGCCCGCCTGCGGCTGGGGGCCAACCATGCCCATACCAAGCCAGCGAAAAGGGGTCAGGTCAATAATTTAAATGTCCGCTGCGGCGGACATTTAAATTATTGACCTGACCCCTTTTACCCGCCACAGCGGGGGGTGGATGAAATTGGACGAGCGGGCGAACGACCGGGAGCTGACGCCGGCGGACTTGCGGGGGATATTGAAGTATGTGCCGCAGTGGCGGGGGCACACGTTTGTGATCGCGCTGGACGGGGCGGTGCTGGAGGAGGAGAGTTTTGGGAACCTGATGGTGCAGCTGGCGGTGCTGCGGAACCTTGGGATTCGGCTGGTGGTGGTGTATGGGATTGGGGCGCAGGTGTTGCAGCTGGCGCAGGAACGGCATCAGCGGGTATCGGACGCGCGGGGCTACGGTCCGACGGACCATGCGACGCTGGAGCTGGCGATTGCGGCGAGCGGGCGGGTGGGGCATCGGATCGAGCGGGGGCTGACGCAGAACGGCCTGCAGTGGGTGCGGGTCAACGCGGTGCGGGCGACGGACAAAGGGATCATCAAGGGGGTGGACCAGCTGTTCACGGGGAAGGTGGACAAGATCGACACGTCGTTGCTGGAGCGGCTGATGGAGCAGGAGCTGGTGCCGGTGATCGGGCCGGTGGCGTTCACGCGGGACGGCTCGGAGCGGCGGATCAACTCGGACCAGCTGGCCTCGGACCTGGCGGTGGCGCTGCGGGCCTCGAAGCTGATTTTCGTGCTGCCCTACCCCGGGCTGACATACAAGGGGCAGCTGCGGTTGAACGCGGACGTGGGGGAGGTGCAGAAGATACTGGAGACGCAGCCGGAACTGATCGACGAGCCGGTGCGCTCGAAGGCGATCTATGCGGTGAAGACGATCGAGGGGGGGACGCCGCGGGCGCACATCATCGATTGCCGCATCCACGACGGGCTGCTGACGGAGGTGTTCTCGAAGGTCGGGATCGGGTCGATGATCCACTCGAACCCCTACTCGCAGATTCGCAAGGCGCGGCGCAAGGATGCGGGCACGATCTACACGCTGACGAAGGCGGCGGTGCGGGAGGAGACCCTGCGGCCGCGCTCGCGGCAGAGCATCGAGGCGGACATTGGCGAGTATTACGTGTACGAGATCGACGAGAGCGTGATCGGGTGTTTTCGGCTGACGCGTTACCCGCGTTCGCGGACGGTCGAGCTGGGGTCGGTGTACGTGCATCCGGCCTACCAAGGGCGGCGCATCGGCAAGGCGATGGTGGACTTCGCGGTGAAGGAGGCGGCGGCGATGAAAATGAAGCGGGTGGTGGCGCTGACGACGCAGACGGCGGCGTTTTTCCGCGACAAGTGCTTGTTTCAAGCGGGCGACGCCAGCCATTTGCCGCGGGCGTTGCGCGAGCAGCTGGAGCGCAGCGGGCGGCACTCGCAGGTCTTCTACCGCGACCTGTAAGGGGGGTGGCCCTTCCCGCGGCGGCGGCTTCGCGTCGCGCGTTCACGCGCGAGGGCCGGGGGCTGGGCGCCGGGGAGGCCGGTCTTCGCGGCTGAAGCCGCTACTCGAAGGCGGCGGCTTCGCGTCGCGCGTTCACGCGTGAGGGAGCTGGGCGCTGGGCGCCGGGGAGGCCGGTCTTCGCGGCTGAAGCCGCCACTCGAAGGCGGCGGCTTCGCGTCGCGCGTTCACGCGCGAGGGAGCTGGGCGCGCCGGCGCCGGGCGGGTGGTCTTCGCGGCTGAAGCCGCCACTCGGAGGCGGCGGCTTCGCGTCGCGCGTTCACGCGCGAAGCCGGGGCGCTGGGCGCCGGGCGGATGGTCTTCGCGGCTGAAGCCGCCACTCGAAGGCGACGCTACTCGGGGGCGGGGCTGAAAAAGGGAAAAGGACCGGTTGGCGGTAAGCCGGATTCTGTTCCGTCCCCCGGTGAGGGGGGGCGGCGGCTCCCATTTATCTATCCCGCCGGAGCGGGATCCCCCGAAGGGGGTGCGACTCACCCGGGACCATCGGGCGGGCCACCCGGTCCCCTATTTAGTCTTGCACCGGATTGGGTTTACCGTGCCCCGGACGGTTGCCCGCCGGGCGGTGAGCTCTTACCTCACCTTTTCACCCTTACCCCGCGACGGGCGCGGGGCGGTATGTTTTCTGTGGCACTGGCCGTCACGGCGGCCTCGCGACCGCCGTGCCCCCGCTTGCGCGGGGAATCCTGCCCTGTGGTGTCCGGACTTTCCTCTACCCCGCCGAAACGGGGCAGCGGGAGCCCGCCAACCGATCTGGAACACACTGTCGCGCGAATGGGCGGCGCTGGCAACTCCAATTGTCAGGCTTTTGCCGGCCGGCGCGCGAGGGCCTCGTGCCTTTGTGAGGAGATTGCTGGGTTGAACCCCATGAGCCGGAAGCGGCCTCAGCGGTCGAAATAGAGGATGCGGCCGCAGCTGTCGCAGCGCACGAGGTCGGCGCCCTTGCGGGCGAGGGACTCGACCTCGCTGGAGACGCGCAAGTGGCAGCCCATGCAGCGGCCCTCCTCGAGGGGGACGACCACCGGGGGGCGCTTGACCTGGCTCTTGACGTAGCGGTACTGCTGCAGCAGGCCGGCGGCGATACCGTTCTCGCAGGCGGCGACGGCATGGCGGGCGGCGGCAAGCTCGGCGAGGGCGGCGGCGTGGTTTTGGCGCAAGCGCTCGATGTGGGCCTCGAGGGTCCGGCGCTCGGCCTGCTTGGCGGCGCGCACCTCGGCGAGCTGGGCCTGTTTCTGGTCGATCTGCTCGAGCAGCAGCAGTTCGCTGTCCTCAAGCTCGGAGACGCGCGCCTTGAGGGCGTGGATTTCATGTTCGAGGGCGGCGTATTCCTCGTTCTTTTTGACCTGCAGCTGCTGGGTCTTGTACCGGACGATGGCCGCCTCGGCCACCCGCACCTCGCCCTCGAGGTCAAGTCGCCGCACCTCGAGCTGGCGCAGTTCCTGTTCGCGGGCGGCGAGCTCGGCCTCGAGCTGGCGGATATGCGCCTCCTCGGCGGCGATCTGGCGGGGGATGTCCTCGACCTGCCGCACGATCGCGTCGCAGCGCGAGTCCCGTTCCTGCAAAACCAAGAGCTGCTGCAGCCATTGCGCGACCATGGAGCGGCATTGGAGGGGGGGCGCGCCGGATTGGCAACGGGAAAACGCCCGACGCCGGCTTTTGCCGTTGCGGCGGGGCGGCGGGCACGGGCATGCTTGGCGCATGATCGGGCTCAACGAGTCCTTTCCGGCGGGACCTGTAGCGAAAAGCCCCTTACCGCCGCTGCCGGCGGCGGTGCGGGCGGTGTTCCGCGCGGGCGGGCATCTGGAGGCGCGGCTGGGGCTCGAGCACCGCCCGGGGCAGGCGCGGATGGCGGAGCGGGTGCTGGAGGCCTTCGCGGCCGGCCGGCCGCTGTTGTGCGAGGCCGGGACCGGCATCGGCAAGAGCCTCGCGTACCTTGTGCCGGGGCTGCTGTTCGCGGTCGCCAAGGGGCGCCCGCTGGTGGTGTCGACGCACACCATCGCGCTGCAGGAGCAGATCGAGTGCAAGGACTTGGCGCTGTGCCGCCGCCTGTTCGAGGCGGTGCCGGAGCTGAGGCCGTGCGCGGGCTTCCGCCCCGCGCTGCTGTTGGGCCGCGGCAACTACCTGTGCGGCACCCGCCTGCAGCTGGCCCTGCGCAACCGCAGCGAGCTGTTTCCCTCGGCGGAGCAGCTCGAGCTGGAGCGCACCGCCGCATGGGCGATGACCACCGCGACCGGCCTGCGGCAGGAACTGAGCCCGGAGCCGCTGCCCGAGGTGTGGGACTGGGTGCAGGCGGACGCGCATGCCTGCAACCCGCGCAACTGCACGCCCGGCACCTGCTTTTTCCGCAAGGCGCGCGAGGCGGTCCGCGAGGCCCACCTCATCATCGTCAACCACAGCCTTCTGTTCGCGCTGTTGGCGGCCGGGCATTATCCGCGGGAAACCACCCCCGGCATCCTGTTTCCGGAGGACTTCATGGTGATTGACGAGGCGCACACGCTGCCGGCGGTGGCGACCGAGCACTTCGGCCGGCACCTCAGCGCCCTCGGTCTGCGGCGTCTGCTCCGGAAGCTGCACCATCCGCAGAGGCGCAAGCCGCACGGCCTGCTGGCGCGCAACGGCGACCCGGCCCTGCGCAACGAGGTGACGGCCCTGACGATCGCCGCCACGGGGTTTTTCCAGTCGCTGCACGCCGCGTTTCTGCAGTCCGGCCGTCCGTTCCGGCTGCGCGCGCCGGACTGGCACCCCAACCCGCTGGACGTACCGCTGCGCGACCTCATCCAAGGTCTGGCCAAAGTGGAAAACCGCCTGCCCAAGTCGCCGGAACGCGATGAGCTGACCGGCGTGCGCCTGTCCCTGCAGGCATGGCGCGAGGGCCTTGCGGAATGCATGCAGCTGGCCGACCCGGAAGCGGTGTACTGGCTTGAACCCGGCGGGCGCGCGGGCGACCAGGTCCGCCTGCGCTCGGCGCCGCTCGAGGTGGCCGGCCCGCTGCGCCGGCGCCTGTTCGAGCGCAACACCGGCATTGTGCTCACCAGCGCCACCATGGCGGAGGGGCCCAGCATGAATTCATTTCAGGCCAAGGTCGGCGCTCCGGGCGCGCCCGCGATCCGCGTCCCTTCGCCGTTCGATTATCCGCTGCAGATGGCAATCCTCATTCACGCCGGGGCACCGGAGCCGGGCGACGAGGGCGCCCTCGATGCCGGCTTCATCGCCCGCGAAACGTGGCGCTTCGCCAACGAGCTGGCCGGCGGCTCGCTGGTGCTGTTCACCAGTTACCGCGACCTCGATGCGGTGGCGGTGCGCCTCGACCGGCTGTGCGCCGCGGCGGGCCGGCCGCTGCTGTGCCAGGGCAGCGGCACCAGCCGCTTCGGGCTGCTCGCCTCCATGCTCGACCTCGGCAACGCCATTCTGCTCGGCACCGATTCATTCTGGACCGGCGTGGACCTGCCCGGGGCGGCCCTATCGCAGGTCATCATCACCCGCCTGCCGTTCGAGAACCCCACCCATCCGGTCGCCGAAGCGCGCGCCGAGCGCTGCCGCCGGCAGGGGCGCAGCCCGTTCACCGAGCTCACCCTGCCGGCCGCGCTGGTCAAGTTCCGGCAGGGCATCGGCCGCCTGATCCGGTCCCACACCGACGAGGGGCGCCTCGTGATTCTCGACTCGCGCATTCTGACCAAACCCTACGGCAGCCTGTTCCTCGAGGTGCTGCCCCATCCCCATTACCGGCGGGTCCAATAGGGCCGCTCCGGGCCTGGGCGCGGTTCTTTGCCGCGGGCTGTCCGCCCCCCATGGCCCGCGTTTTGCGGCAGGCGGAAGCTTTGGATTTGCCACACCGCCGGCCCGCGCGTAGGTTGGTTTGAATGATCAAAGCCTCCTTTGGCATTTCCGACAGCGGGGCGGTGCGCGGTGAAAACCAGGACGCCTTTTTGCTGGACACCGCGCGCGGGGTTTTCGCCGTCGCGGACGGTTTGGGAGGGCTTGCCCATGGCGAGCTGGCCAGCCGCACGGCCATCGAGCTGCTCGGCAAAAAACTGGCGCGCAACGGGCGTTTGTCGCTCAAGGAGGTTGTCCAGGAAGTGAACGCGGAGGCGCGCAAGGCGGGCCTGCGGCTGGACGCGGGCGGCTTCGGCACCACCCTGACGGTGGCGCGGCACCATCCGGGCTCCCGCAGCGTCGATCTGGCCCACGTGGGCGACTCGGCCGCGTGGCTGGTCCGCGACGGCAAGGCGCGCCTGCTGACCGTCGAGCACACGGTGGCGGCGCGCATGGCGGCGGCGCTGGCCATCGACAGCGAGAGCGGGATCATCCCGGACCTTGCCCGCCACACGCTCACCCAGTGCATCGGCCAGGAGCCGCACGTTGATCCCCAAGTATTGGAACTGCCGGTACAGCCCGGCGACCGGCTGTTCCTGATGACCGACGGGGTGTGCAAGCCGCTGCCGGAAGAGACCCTGCGCCAAGCGCTCGAGCAGCCGGGCCCGCTCGACCGGGTCTGCCAAAACCTCACTTTCCGGGTCGAGCTGGCCGGCGCGCCCGACAATTACACCATCGTGGCGCTGGAGTTCTGACGGCTCTTCCGCCCTGGCCGCGGTGCCCGGCTGCGGGCGCGGCGCGCCATCGGTCTCGGCAAGCTCAATGCCGGACTCACTCGGCGGGGGCGTCGAGGGCGATCAGCTCCTGCAGGCTGCCGAACTGCTGGAGCAGGTCGGCGGGGGCGTCGAGGTCGGAGAGCACCCCCTCGAACAGCCGGCTCTTTTCCTGCTTGAGGCGGTCGATGCGGTCCTCGATGGTGCCGCGGGCGACCATGCGGTAGACGATCACCCGCTGGCGCTGGCCGAGCCGGTGGACGCGGTCCACCGCCTGGGCCTCGACGGCGGGATTCCACCACGGGTCGAGCAGAAACACATAATCGGCGGCCTGGAGGTTGAGGCCGGTGCCGCCGGCCCGCAGGCTGACAAAGAAGACGGCCGGGCCGGCGGATTCGGAGAAGCCGCGGACCGGCCGCTCGCGGTCGAGGGTGGCGCCGGTCAGCTCGAACTGAGGCACCGCGCGGAACTGCTCCTGCACGCAGGCGCGGGCGCGGCGCAGGAACTGGACGAACTGGCTGAAGACGACCACCTTGGACCCGCTGGCGAACGCCTCGCCGAGGCGGCTGCAGAGGACCTGCAGCTTGCCGCTGTGGTGCCACGGGTCGCTGCGCCCCGGGAGCAGGGCCGGATCGCAGCAGGCCTGGCGCAGCCGGGTCAGCAGGCTGAACACATGCAGGCGCCGCTCGCGCAGCAGCTCGCCGAGGCTGGCGGCGAGGTCGCCGGCGGCATGTTCGGCCAGCTCCTCGTAGCAGCGCCGCTGGACCGGGGTGAGTTCGCAGACACAGTCCAGTTCGAGCTTCTCCGGCAGGTCGGCGGCGACCGTTTGCTTGGTGCGGCGCAGCACGAACGGTGCGATCTGGGCGCGCAGGTAGGCGACGCTGCCGTTCTGGGCGCGGAGCAGCTCCTCGAACTGGCGCCGGGTGCCGAGCAGGCCGGGCATCAGGAAACGGAACAGGGTCCACAGGTCAAGGGGGCGGTTCTCGAGCGGCGTGCCGGTGAGGGCCAGCCGGTGGCGGCTGCGGATGGCGAGGCAGGCGTGGGTGACCTTGGCCTCGGGGTTCTTGATGTTCTGTGCCTCATCGAGGATGGCGTGGTCGAATTCGATTTCCTCCAGCAGGTGCTTGTGGCGCCGCAGCTGGGTGTAGCTGCTGAGCCAGAGCGCCGGGACCGAGGCGTCGAACGGCTCGGTGCGGGACAGCACCCGCACGCGGGTGGCGGGAAAGTGGCGGGCGATTTCGGCCTGCCACACGGGCAGCACGCTCGCCGGGCAAACGACCAGCACCAGCCTCCCGGCGAGGGCTCCGCGTGCCGCGAGGAAGGAGAGCACCTGCAGGGTCTTGCCGAGGCCCATTTCATCGGCCAGCAGGCTGTGGCAGCCGGCCGCCTCGAGGCGCATGAGCCAGCCGACGCCCTCGCGCTGGTAGGGCCGCAGACAGGCGGGCAAGCCGGGCGGAATGGCGACCGGCCCGGTCTCGAGGTCGCGGCGCCATTGTTGCATCTCGTCCGCCAGCCGCAGCTCGACCTGCGGGTCGCGCGCGAACGCCAGCAGCAGGTAGCGTGGCAGAATCCCTTTGCCCTGGGCCGGCAGCAGGGCCTTCCATTCGTGCACGCTGCCCAAGGCCGCGGGGTCCACTTGGAAAATGCCCTCGCCCGGGTGGAAATGCGTGTGCCCGGGCAGCCGGAACAACTGTTGGCGCAGCCCCTCGGGGGCCAGCCAGCCATCCGCGCCAAAATCGAAGCGGAAGCTTCCCAACAGGCCGGCCCCGCGCACGGTGATGACCGGTCGCAGCAGGCGCGGGCCGCGCCGCCATGCCGCCAACGCGGGGTCCTCCTCGACCTGGTAGCGGCGCCGCCAGTCGTCGGTCTCCACGCCGAGGAAGTGCGCGATGCGGTCCGGATCGGCCAGCCGATAAGTCCCCTCGCCGCCGACCGGCCGAAACCCACAGCGGTGGGCGCGGGCGGTGAAGCCGATCAGTTGCTCGCGCTCCCAACGGGTCAGTTCGCGCATCGTGAAGCGGGCCGCGGCGGAGGCGGCCGGGTCGCCTTCCCACCCGGCCTCCACATGCAACCCGTCCTGGCGGGCAACCAGGCGCACGCGCAGCAGCCGACCGGCGCGCCCGCTGTCCTCGGGAACCGCGAACGCCGCGCTTTCCGCCGCGGCCGGCGCCCCCGCCGGTGCATCGGTTTCGCGCGGGACCGGCGGCAGCTCGTCGGCCACCAGCTCTTCCAGCTCGTACAAAACGGCCACGCCCAGTCCGCGCCCCGGCGCGAATTCCGGATGCGACAGCCGGAAGCTGGGCGCCCCCCCCTCCCAATCGACGATCACATACAACGGCTCCTTCCCTTGGCGGAAATGGACGATGGCGCTGCGGTCCAGCAGCTCCGTTGAGCGGACTTCCGCCGTGCGGTAGAAGCGACGGCCCCAGCGCAATTCCTCGTCATTGAACAGGCGCTCCCAGTCCCCGTTGAGCCGGTGGAACCATGCCTCAAGCGAATGCGGCGTGTAGGTGCGCTGGGGGATGCGGTTGGGCATCGGGCGGAATCAATGAAACCGTCCATTTACAAGGCTCCCGGACGCCGGGGCAAGCCCGGACGGGGGAAGCTGTCCGGGCGGGCTTGGCCAACAGCGGCCTTGCCTCGTTGATCCCCGCCCCCACACTCGCCGCACATGAACCTGCCGCCTGTGCCGCTGCGGATGGAGCGCCGCGTCGATTTCAGCCAGACCGACGCCGCCGGCATCCTGCACTTCTCGACTTACTTTGTCTACATGGAGGCGGCCGAGGCCGAGCTGTTCCGTCAGCTCGGGCTGAAGCTGCTGTGGAACGAGGGCGGCTCCCTCCGCGGCTTCCCGCGCATCGACTGCGCGGCCCGCTTCCGGCGGCCGGTCGGCTTTGACGACCTCATCCGGATCGAGCTCACCCTCAGCGAGCTGGTCGCCAACCGCCTCCATTACGCCTTTGAGTTCTTCGGTCCGGATGGCGGGCTGTGCGCCACCGGCACGCTGGTGACCGCCTGCGCCCTGCGCGCGCCGGACGGCTCGCTGCAGTCCGCCCCGCTGCCGGACGCCTACCGTGCGGCCCTGTTGGCATGGAAAAACCAGGCCGGCTGAGGCCATGCGTCCTTGCCATGCCGGGGCGCATGCCTTTCCCATTCCGCAACACAGCACATTGCACCCGCCCATGCCGGTCGCCATTCAGATCACCAAGGAAGCCATCAACGCCCTGCCACTGACCGCCTTTGCCGGCCCGGTGAGCGTCATCCGCAGCGACCGGCAGCTGCCCGCCGCCCTGCAGGAGATGCGCGGGGAGACGATCCTGGGATTCGACACGGAATCGCGGCCGTCCTTCCGCAAGGGCGACAATTACCCGGTCGCCCTGCTGCAGCTCGGCGGGGCCAACCATGTGTGGCTGTTCCAACTGCTCAAGCTGACCGACCTTGCCCCCCTGTGGCGGGTGCTGTCCAATCCCCGCATCATCAAGGCCGGGGTGGCGATCCAGGATGACATCCGCAAGCTGCAGGAATTGCGCCCCTTCAAGCCGGGCGGCTTTGTCGAGATTTCCCATTTCACCCAGCGGGCCGGCATCCTCAACACCGGCTTGCGCAGCCTTGCCGCGCTGTTGCTGCACACGCGCATTTCCAAGCGGGCGCAGGTCACCAACTGGGCGCGCAGTGAGCTGACCAAGGCCCAAGTGCAGTATGCCGCGACGGACGCATGGGTGAGCCGCGAGCTGTATCTGGTCGCCCGGGAGCTGCCAGCCGCCCCCATGCCGCCCAAGGAAGAACCGCCGCAAGCCCGGCCCAAACCTGAGCCCACGGGGTCCGCGGACGCTGCGGCCGCCCCTCCGGGCAGGCGCCCGCGCAAGCGCGGCCGGCGCAAGCCCAAGCCGCCGGCGCCGCCGCCGCCGGACGCGCCCGCCTCCCAACCCGAATCGTGTGCGTGAGGCGCGCCTTTCCGCTCCCCCGCCACCCGGGCCACGCCGCGCGCCGCATCCGGATTTGATCCGTAACCGAACCGAACCCGCGTAACGCGTCCGACCCATGATTTGGCTGCTTTTGGTGTCGCTGCTGTGGGGGCTGTCGTTCGGGCTGGTGAAGGCGGAATTCGCCGGGCTTGGCCCGGCGACGCTGGCGGCGGCGCGGCTGGCGCTTGCCCTGCCCTGTTTTGTGCCGTTTCTGCGGCCCGAGTTTCGCCGGGTCGGACCCGTCACCATGCGGCTGGCGGCCATCGGGGCCGTGCAATACGGGCTCATGTATGTGGCCTTGTTCCGGTCCTTTGCCTGGCTCAATGGCCACGAAGTCGCGCTGCTGACGGTCTTCACTCCGGTGTATGTGATTGCCGCGCACGCCCTCCTTGCGCGCCGGCACCCGCCCGGGTGGTTTTGGCTGGCCGCCGCGCTCGCGGTGGCGGGCGCGCTCTGGACGCTCCAGCCGGACACCCTGCCGCGCAAATGGCCCGGCATACTGTTCACCCAAGTCGCCAATGTCTGTTTTGCCGGCGGCCAGATCGCGTGGCGCGAGCTGCGCGTGAGCGGGCTGGTCCGGCGCGACCGCGACGGCTACGCGCTGCTGTACATGGGGGGCGTGCTGGCCGCGCTGCCGTTCGCGCTGGCGGAGCGGCCGTTGCAGGGCTTGGCTGCCCTCGGGGCCGGTCAATGGGCCGCCCTCGTGTATTTGGGCGTGGTCGCCTCCGGACTCGGTTTTTATCTTTGGAATGCCGGGGCGGCGCGCGTGAACCCAGCCACCCTTGCGGTTTTCAACAACCTGAAAATTCCCATCGCCATTGCGCTGGCGATCGGGGTCTTCGGCGAGCGGAGCGATCCGGGCAGCCTCATTCCCGGGCTGGTCGTGCTGCTGGGCGCGCTGGCGCTGGCCGAAGTCCGGTGGCGGCGCGCGATGCACCGGTAGCCGTTTGCCTCACCAGACGTAGGTGAGCGTGGCGATGGCCTCGCGGCCGGGACCGGGGGTGCCCGGAAACGGTTCGAAGCGGTCCTTGGTGAGGTTTTCCAGCCGCACCGCAAGGCGCCAGCGGCCGTCGGGAAGCGGCAGCCATGCCGCCTCGGCATGCAGGCGGAGGGCTTCGTCACTGCCGCCGCGCAGCGGGTTGGCCGGATGCCGGCGGAATTCGCCCTCGAGGCGCAGCTCAAGGCCCATCGGCAGTCCCTGTTCCACCATGGCCAACAGGCGGTGCCGGGCATAGTTCAAGGCATAATAGCTGGCATCGACCTGCGGGTTGCGGTAGTGCGGCGCCTTGTCGAGCACCGCATAGCCCAGCTCCACGGCGGTGAGGCCCGCTTCCGCCCGCAGCCATGCCTCGAGCCCGCGCACCCGCAGGTCCAGCGGCTCCGCCCGCCGCAGGCTCGGCGAGGCGGACGAAAAGACCCAATCCGCCAGCTCCCGGTCGCGGCGCTCGAAGGCCACCAGCCGCCCGGCCATGGCGGACCCGCGCGCGCCTATGCCCACCTCAAGCGTGCGTGCGCGCTCCCGGCCGAGGTCCGGGTTGCCGCCGAACAGCCCGAGCGGCGGGGAATTCAGCGCCGTGTAACCGGGCACGCGGCTGGCCTTGGAGAGTTCACCATAGGCCTCCCAGCGGATGTCCCGCCATTGCCGTTCCATCCGCACCCCCGCCTGCGGCAGGACGATCGCACCGTCCTCGCTGGTATGGTCCACGGTCGCCCCCCCATACAGGCTGGCGACCCTGTCCCCGGACCGCCAGAAGCGCCGCGCCAACGCCCCCGCCTTGGCGTAATCCCGGCTGGTGAACGGCCCGCCCGCCAGACTGGTGCTGCGGCGGATGCGGTCGCGCAACAGCACCCAACGATAATCCAGCCCCCAGCCCGCCGCATCCAGCTCCCATGAGCCGTCCCCTTGGACACTCCAGACTTCCGTCGCGTGCGCAAACAGTCCAGCCGGGGCCTCCCGCCGGAATTCATACGAATCCTCCAAGTGCCGCCAATAGCCGCCCAACCGGTGCCAACCAGCGCCGCTGCCGCCCCCGCGCCATTCAAAGCCGGTCAGGGTCACGGCATAGTCTTCCGTCTCGTTCAGAAAGGACCGGCCGGTGTACATGCCCGGCCAGCCGTAGAATTTCTCCGTGTGCCCGCCAAAGACCCGCAGCCAGCCGCCGCCAACCGTACCCTCCACCCGGCCACTGACCCGCACCAAGTCGTAATCCCCGCCGGCGATGCTGCCGTCGCCCCGCGCCCGCGCCACCCCCAGCTCGTACCAGGTGCGCTCACCCGCGCGCCCGGCCAGCCGCGCACCACCGCCCCGATGCGCGTTGCTTCCAACGGAACCGTACACCACCCCGCCGGCCTCCACCGGCGCCCATGCCCAATTCACCGAACCCGCCGTGGCATTGAACCCCCGCAGCGCGTTCGCCGTCCCCGTCAGCAGTTCCGCCCCGGCAAAAAACCCCGGGTCCAGCGGCACCTCCGCAAAATAATGCCCGGTCTGCGGATCAAACAGCGCCAGACCGCCGACTTGTACCCCAGACCCCTCGAAAATACCGCCCCGGATCACGATGTCCGTCTGATAGCGCGGACCGCCCCGACCCTGCAGGTCCACCCGCGCCTCCCGCGCCATCCACTCGCTCAGTTGGATGCTGCCCGCCGCCCCACGGTCCACCCCCGACCCCGCATACACCGGAAAGGCCGCCAGCTCCACGATCCGCTCGCCCTGCACCTCGCCGGCTCCCGCCAGCAGCAGCACCCCTGCACCCAGCGCCCGCCAAGCCCCGCTCAACCCGCACCCATGCACGCTTCCCATAATCCGGGATATCTGATGGATAGACGGCTGGATGGCAATTGTTAATTATAGAAAATTTTCTCTTAACCGACTGCGGACGGTCTGCTACGGGTCACAGCTTGGCGAGTTTGATATCGCGCCGGAGGTAGGTGGGGATATCGAGATCGATGCCCTCATGGAGGTTGCGGCGGGTTTTTTCGAAGAGGCCGCGGTCCTCGTAGGGGGATGGGAACGCGAACTCGGCCTGTTGGGCGCTGGCCGGGTCCGGTTGGGGGGCTGGCGGAACGGCGGCAATGGGGGGCAGCGGCTGCGCGACGGGTTCGGGTGGGCGGTTGGGCGGGATACTGGCGGCCGGGACGGGCACGAAGCCCTTGCGCGCGGGGACGCTGCGCACCGTGCCCATGATCGTGATGCGCAGCTGATTGTACAGGCTGCCATCGATCGCGGCGCCCATGACGAGGGAATTGCGGCAGCCGAACTTGGCGCTGACCGCATCCATCACGCGATTGACCATCGCCATGGTTAGGTCTGGCCCTCCGGTGAGGTTAACTATCAACTGGTCGGTATCCTTGAGGTACCCGGAATCGGGCACATGCAGGAGGGGGCAGCTCTCGAGGTCAGCGAGGGCTTGTTCGACGCAATCCTCGCCGCGGCCGTAGCCGATGCCGAAGAGGGTTTTGCCGCCGGGCTCGGCGAGGGCGCTTTGGAGGGTTGAGAAGTCGACATTGATGAGGCCGGTCTGGAAGAGCATCGACCAGATGGAATGGACGCCGAGCTTGATCCATTTGTCGGCCAAAGTGAAGGCATCCATGAGGGTAGCGGACTCATCGATATGTTTGAAGATGACCTCGTTGGGGAGGGAGATGACGGCATGGCATTGCTTGCGGAGGGCCTCGAGGGCGGCCTTGGCGCGCTCGTGGCGGATGGGGCCCTCGCGGGTGAAGGGCAGCGGGGTGAAGGCGATGACCAGCGCGCCGGCGGCGGCGGCCAAGCCGGCGATGACGGGAGCGGCGCCGCTGCCGGTGCCGCCGCCCAAGCCGGCGATGAGGAACACCAAATCGACGTCCTTGACGAGGGCGCGCAGGGCCTCGGCATCGGCCTCGGCGGCGAGCCGGCCTTTTTCGACCGAGCCGCCGGTGCTTTTGCCATGGGTGACGGTGCGGCCGAGCAGAAAGGTCTCCTCGACCGGCGAGGCGGCCAGCACCTGGCTGTCGGTATCGATGGCGGTCAGGTGCATCTGGCCGAGGTCATCGAGCTTGAAGCGGTCGACGGCGTTGGTGCCGGCCCCTCCGACACCGATGATTTTGACCCGCAGCGACGACCCTTCGGGCAGCTGCCCGTCGGCCAGCGGGTCCTGTTCGGAGAAGAAGCGGGTCTGTTCCATTGCGGTGCGGGGTTGGCGGTTCAGGCAAACAAGCCGGCGACCTTGTCGAGCCAGCGGGCGCGCGGGGTCGCCGATTCCTCGACGCGATGCTGCTGGTCGTAGAGGGCGTTATAGAGCAGGCCGAGCACGGTGGCATATTCCGGCTCGCGCAACTCGGAATGGCGCACCCATGCGGGGCTCTCGCCGCGGGTGACCGGGACATCGAGGGTCACTTCCGCCAATTCCGTGATCAGCGGGGTCTTGGAGACGCCGCCGGTGAGGATCACCCCTCCGGGCAGGTTGGTCCGGGTAAGCGCGCTGCCGAGCTTGTTTTTGAGGATGATGAACAGCTCCTCGAGGCGCGCGTGGGTGATTTTGTTGATGGTCAACTGGGAATGGAAGCTGTCGCCGATGCTCAGGTCGCCGACCAGCGGCACTTTCTCGTTGCGGTCGTCCTTCTGGACCATGGCGCGGGCGGCCCGCAGCTTGAGGTTTTCGGCCAGCTTGGCCTTGACGCGCAAGCCGAGGCTGAGGTCGTTGGTGACATGGTCGCCGCCGACGGGGATCACGCCCGTCTGCACCACCCGGCGGCCCTGATAAAGGACGAAGTCGGTGGTGCCCTTGCCGATGTCGACCACCAGCACGCCCTGGCGCTTTTCCTCGTCGGTGGCCAGCAGGCTGCCGGAGGCAAGGGAAGAGATCACCATGTCGTTGACCTCGAGGCCGAAGCCATTGAGCACCATGATGTGGTCCTTGACCCGCTGCTCGTCGGCCACGACATGCCAGTATTGCACGACGAGGTGCGCGCCCTGCCGCCCGACGGGGTTGCCCATGGGCCGGCCGTCCAGCAGGTAGCCGCTCTTGATGTGATGGATATACACTTGGCCGGGGTCCAGCGGGCGGCTTTTGGCGTTTTCCTCGGCCCGGCGGAGGTCATGGACCGTCACGACGCTGCCGGGGCTGCTCACGGCGGTCGCCCCGGCATTGCGGAACCCCCACAGGTGCCCGCCGGACAGCGAGAGGTACACATGCTCGATGCGCCGCCCGGCCGACTTCTCGGCGGCAAGGATCGCCGCGTGGGTGCAATCGCTGACGGCGCGCAGATCGGTGATTTCGCCCTTGCGCATCCCGATGTTGGTGGACTGGCCCTTGCCGATGATGTTCATCGCGCGGCTGCCGGAGAGCTCGGCCACCAGCACCACAGTCTTGGAAGTTCCGATGTCGATGGCACCGACGATGCGTGAGCGGTTCATGGTCGCGAAGGAATGGGTTTGACGGCGTTATTTGTAGCGGATGACGGCTTCATCACGGAATGACAAGTCCACGAACTTGGGCAGGCCGGACTGGCGGCGCTCGGCATGCGCGAGAATGGCGCCGAGGCGGTCGAGCTGTTCGTCCACGCGCTCGGTGCTGAACACGAGCTCGTCGATGTAGGTGCCGCGAATCCGCACCAGTTGCGGGCGGTGGCGCTCGGCCGGGTTCCAGTCGCCGAGATCGACGATCCGCCAATGGCGGTAGAGGGCCGGCATGCGCAGGCGCGCCTGGTCGAGGAGCGCGGCCACCGTCCCGATGCCCTCGACGGGCGCATGGCGGTCGCCCTCGCGCCGCAGGCGCAGGCCGGTGGCGCCGGGCAGGCGCCGCAGCGTGTCGGCCGGATAGCAGGCGCCGACATAGGGGGTGCCGTCGCGCGCCAACAGCAGCGTGAGCGGCTGGCCGTCCGGCCCGCGCACGCGCAGGCGCAGCAGCGGCTCGCGCTCCTGCAGCTCGACGGTGAGCACGGCCGGGAGGGTCACGCGCACCACGGCGGCGGCCACCTGACCCTCGCGCTCGAGCTGCTCCTTGAGCTGGCGCACGTCGATCTGGCGCAGGTCACCCTGCAGGGGCCCGGGGAACCGTTCGCGAAACCATGCCTCGGTGAGATCGGAATCGCTGCGGAAGACCAGTTGGACCGGGCCGGCCGGCTGGGCCGGCGCCCGGGCCGCGGCCGCAAGGCTGAGGTAGCGCAAGCCGAGAACGCCCGCGGCGACGGCCCCGAGCAGCAGGATGCCCGTGCCGGCGCGCAGCACCAGCCGCAGGCGGCGGCTGCGCGCCGCCCGGGTCGAGGTGAGGGGCGAGCCGCGCTGCTGGATGTCGCGCCACGATTGGGGGGGCCGTGCGGGCTGGGTGCTCCTGGCCTTCATGGTGCAGCGGCGTCGCCGGCGCGGCCGAGCGCGCAGCCGACAAGGCGCGCCACCAGCTGGTCGAAGCCGATTCCCATGCAACCGGCGGACATGGGCAGCAGGCTGGTCGGCGTCATGCCCGGCAAGGTGTTGATCTCGAGAAAGGCGAGCGAACCGTCGTCGCCGAGCCGGAAGTCGACGCGCGCGAAGTCGCGGCAGCCGCAGGCGGCGAAGGCCGCGACGGCGTGCCCGCGCAGGCGCGCGGCAAGCTCCGCGCCGATGGCGGCCGGCGCCTCGTAACGGCTCAGGCCGGCGGTGTACTTGTGCCGGTAGTCATACAGGCCGCCCTGCGGGTGCACGGCGACCACCCCGAGCGCCTCGCCGTCCAGAATGCCGACGGTCAGGTCGCAACCGGCGATGTAGCGCTCGGCCAAATACGCGGAGGCGGCAAGGTCGTCGCGCGCGGCGGCGTGGTCCTCCTCCGTGCGCACCAGGTGCAGGCCGACGCTGCTGCCGTCGCGGCGCGGCTTGAGGATGTAGGGGCTGCCGAGCCGGGCCTGCAGCTCGGCGTGCGCGACCGGCCGGCCGGGAGACAACAGCCGATCGGCGGCCACGGGAATGCCCAGCCGCGCGGCCACCGCCTTGCAGGCGTACTTGTCGAAGCACAGGACGCTGGCCGCCTGGTCGCAGCCGGCGTAGGCGAAGCCGGCGCGGTCGAGGTCGGCGCTCAGGCGCCCGTCCTCCCCGTAAGCGCCGTGAACCAGCGGCAGGACCACATGAACGGCGGGGTCCAGTCCGGCCGGCAGGGCGTTGGCGCGCAGATCGAACAGGTCGCAGGGCAGGCCGAGGCGGCCCAGGGCGGCGGCCACGGCGCCGGCGGACACCCGGGCGACCTCCCGCTCCGAGCCGGTGCCGCCGCCCAGCACGGCGACGCGGCGGCCGGTGGCGGCCATGCGGTCAAGCAGGTCCATCGCACATCCTTTCCGGCAAGCGGGCCGGCGCCTCCGGCAGCGCGGCCGGGGCGGCCTGCACGTATTCCTTGATCAGGAAGCGGGCAAGGCGCCCGGCGGCGTCCCCGGCGCCGAGGCGGCGCAGGTTCTCGCGCATGCGCCCGAGCATCCAGTCGTTGTAGACAAGGTCCAGCACCTCGCGGTACAGCGAGTCCATCGCGGTCTGCGGCACCAGCACACAGCCGCCGCGGCGCTCGAGGTCGCGGGCGTTGGCCAGCTGGTGGTCGTCGGCCGCGTAGGGATAGGGAACAAGGATCGACGGCGCCTGGCAGGCGACCAGCTCCGCGAGGGTGCCGGCGCCGGCGCGGCTGATCACCACATCGGCGCAGGAAAACAGCTCGTGCAGGGCGTTGTGAAACGCGAAGGTGCGCAGCTCGACCGGCTCGCCGAGGTCGGACTCGGCGGCGACCCGCTCCGGCAGGGTGTTTTTCCCGGGACCGGTCACGAGGAACACCCACAACCCGTCGGCCGCGAGCGAGGCGCGGTGCGCCGCCACCCACTCGTTGAGCACCTGGGCGCCCTGGCTGCCGCCGGTCACGACCAGGACCTTGGCATGCAAGGGCACGCCGAGCCGCTGCCGGATCACCTCCCGCGGAATGTGCTGCACCTCGCGGCGCAGCGGCATGCCCAGCCAGCACAGGCGGGCCGGCTCGATGCCCGGCAGGGCGACCCCTTCCGGCAGAAACACCTTGTCCGCGAGGCCGGCGAGGAACCGGATCGAGCGGCCGGCGCGCCGGTTGGCCTCGTGCAGCACGATCGGCACCCGGCGCAGCGAGGCCGCCATGCCGTAACTGACACTCAGGTATCCGCCGAAGGCCAGCACCACCGCCGGCGGATGCGCGTGCAGCCGCCGCCATGCGGACACAAACCCGTACAGGCTTTTCCATGCGAACCACAGCAGCCCGAGCGGCCGCAGGGTGAAGGGCGCGCCGGCGGCCCGGCGCCGCGGCAGGTCCGGGTAATTCTGCAGCAGCCGGCTGTCGATCTCCTTTTCGCTGATGATCAGCTCGACCGGCACCCGCTGCTCGATGAGGCGCTGGGCGGTGGCGATACCGGGGGCCAAGTGCCCGCCTGTGCCGCCACACACGATGTAAACACCGCCGTCCATCGCTGCTAAGGCACTTCTTTGGGTTCAAACCGCGGCGGCCCGCCCCACTGCCAGACGCCGCGGCAGATCACGCCGAACAGGAACCATGTGACGACCAGGTTGGAGCCGCCGTAGCTGATGAACGGCAACGACATGCCCTTGGTCGGCAGACAGCCGGTGGCCACGCCCATGTTGACCGCCGCCTGCAGGGTTATGAACAGCAGCGCGCCGCTGACCACCAGGAACGGGTGCAGGCCCGGGGCCTTCTGCAACTGGTGCCATGTGACGGCGAAGAACAGCGCGAAGGCCGCCACCACCGCGATGGTGAAGACCAGCCCGAGCTCCTCGCCGATGATCGGAAAGATGAAGTCGGTGTGCGCCTCCGGCAGGAAGGCGAACTGCTGGCGGCCGTTGCCGAGCCCGACCCCGGTGACGCCGCCCGCGCCGAAGCCGACCAGGCCCTGCCACAACTGGTAGGCGCCGTCGCTGCGGTTGCCCTGCACGTCCATGAAGGCAAGGATGCGGCCCATGCGCACCGGGTCCTGGAGGACCGCCACGGCGAACAGCGCCGCGCCCGCCAGCCCGGCCGGCAGCAGGTACAGCAGCGGCACGCCCGCCAGAAACAGCAGCGCGCCGCCGACCAGCCCGAACAGGAAGGCCGTGCCGAAGTCCGGCTGCAGCAGAATCAGGCCGAAGAACAGGCCGATGATCGCCACCGGCGCCACGAAGCCCCGCAGGAAGGTCCGGCGCTGCCGCTGCACCGCCGCAAAATACCGCGCCAGCAGCAAAATGTAGCCGATTTTCGCGACATCGGAGGCCTGCATGTTCATCGGCCCGAGGCTGATCCAGCGGCGCGCGCCGTTGATCTTGAGGCCGATGCCGGGGACCAGCACCAGCAGCAGCAGGACCACCGCCGCGATGCCGGCCGCCCAGCCCAGGCGGCGCAGCCACTCGGTGTCCAAAAACAGCGCGCCGGTGAAGGCGGTCAGGGCGAAGCCCATCCACAGGCACTGGCGGAAGAAGTAGCCGCCGAGGCCGCTCTGGTCGGCCCGGCCGATGGTCAGCAGCATCAGCAGGCCGAGGCCGTTGAGAAACAGCACGGCGAGGCCGAGGAACACCAGTGGAACCCGGCGCCCCACCGTGTAGCTCCACACCCGCTGGCCTTCAACGACCGACATCAGTTGCCCGGAGCGCCTTGCGGCGGCACCGATTCCACC
>FWPV01001234.1_pt1 | contig 72426 bp, 69 predicted proteins | sample 2228371 | NCBI WGS metagenome assembly FWPV01 (sample SAMEA103939776, study PRJEB20133) | metagenome
CGGAAAAGACCGCTTTTGCCAGCGAATTGACCACGAACCTTCGCCAGGGTGAGCAGGGCCGCACATTTTTATGCCGCTGCCGAACCATGAGGCCAAACTAGCGGGGGAGAGCAGCGATCAGGGAATAGGAAGGGGCACCGGGAGTCCCGGTGCCCCTTTTGCTAGACAGTTGCCGCCCGCCCGGCGAACGCCCGGACTAGAAGCCCTTGAGGACGATTGGCAAGTAGATCGAGTAGGCTGGATTTACCTTCACCGGCTGCGCCGGGATGGTGGCCCACAACTGCCCATCTTTGTAGAGATAGACGTCTTGGTCCATCAGCCCGGTCCCGCCCTTGATCCTGACGTCGAAGCTGAAGGTGGCGTTGCCGCCGTGGTCCACATAGCCGGTCCAGCCGATGGCCTGGACATCGGCGGCAGTGGTCGCTTTCTGACCCATGGCCGTATCGCAGGGGCCGGTCAGCGGCACCGCGCCGCCCGTGGCCGAGCCTTCGACGTATTCCACCTTGCTGGTGTCCAGCGGCACGCAGGCGTAGAGGCTGAGCGGGCCGCCCTGGTTGTCCTTGATCTGGAAGGTGTAGCGCACCGTGTCGTTCAGGTTGGCGACGGTCTGGTCGGGCCAGAGCGCGCCGTAGTAGTGGATGTTCCAGATCTTGAGCGTGGCCGTCTGGTTCGTCTGGCTCAGGATCTGCACGCGCCAGCCATAGTCCGCATTGGAGTCAATGGGGTTGCCGGTGTTGCCATCACCCACGTAGGGCGGGTACCAGAAGCCGTACCAGGCGGCCTGGCACAGGCCGGCCGGGTTGATAAAGCCGCGCATCCGGATGCCCTGCCCGGTGTACGCGGGGCCGGTGGCCTTGGTGGAGTAATAGTCCAGGGCCGGCACCACCGCGCTGGCGTCCCACATCTGGTCGAACCACTGGAAGGTGGTGCAGGGCAGCTTGCCACGCCGGGCATACTCGAACCCGGGGTAATAGCCCTGGGCGTCGGTGAACATGCTCTCGGCCGGCCGGCCGGCGAAGGAGTTGGTCAGCCCCGGCACGACGACCGAAGGGTAGGTAAAGTTCACCGTGTCGTTCCGGCTGAACGGCGCGTCGCGCATCTGGCTGCGGCTGGTCAGGTTGGCGATGGCGTTCGGATAGTCCACGACCTGGTCAGGGTCCCGGTACGGCAGGCCGTGCGAGTCCACCACCAACATGCGGCCCTTGGGGCCAAAGCTCGGCCAGTCTTGCAAGTAGGTGTAGATCTCGTTGTCACCATAGAAGTTGTTGTTGTACCAGACCAGCAGACCGGTGTTGGCCGGGCCGTAGCGCCAGCGCGCGTCGCCCAGGGCCTGGTCATAGCCGCCATCCGGCCCCACGTTGCGCCATTGCAGGTAGTAGTTCTGCGTGAACGGCAGGACGCCATTGCTGCGCTGCCAGGGGACCTGGTAGTTCCATTTAGCATCGCCGCTCTCGGCATCATCGGTGAAGAGGGTGCCGGTGCTGGCCTGGACCACCACGTTATCCACGAACGCGCCCCAGCCCAGGGTGGCCCAGTCGGTCATGTACCACCAGCGCAGGTAGATGCTCTTGCCGATATAGGGCGACAGGTCGAAGGTTTCGGTTGCCGGGGTCAGGTGGCCGTAGCCGCTGAACCCGCCGATCCCGGCCCCGCACAGGTCATCCGGGAACCCATACAACGCGCCGATCCAGTCGGGGTCGTGGGTACAGCGGGTATGGGCATTGGTGAGGGTCTGCGTGACCGGCCAGTTGACACCATCCTCGGAGACCTGGACCCATAGGAAGTCCCAATCGGTCTCGATGTCGTAGGCCAGGTCAAAGGACAGGGTGGCGGTGGCGGCGGCGCCAGGGATGACGATGGGGTTCTTGGTGGTCATCATGGCGTTCGCCAGGTCTTGCTTGCCGCCCCACCAGTAGTAGCTGCCCTGCCAGGGTGCGATGGGCAGCGGGGCCTGGCCGTTGGGCAGTTGGATCTTGACGCCCCGGTAGACGCCAGGCCCGCCGGGGAAGTTGCTGGCCTGGCCCACCGTCACCTGGTAGACCTGGTTCGGGTCAAAGATGACCTTGGGATTGAGCCAGCCCCAGCGGTCCAGGTGCCACGGGTCCACCGAAGGGGGCAGGAAACCGATGGGGTAGCCAGTCCAGTCGTCGGCCATCAGCGTCCAGAAGCCGGCCGAGGTGTTGCCCAGGCCATAGGCATACAGGTCGTCGGCGCCCAGGTTGTGGCCGTACTCGTGGGCAAAGACGCCGATGCCGCCGTTCTCCGGCATCATGATGTAGGGACCAGCCGAGATGCCCTCACCTACCGGATAGGCCGGCACAACGGATGAGGAGTGCGACCACATAGCCGCCTCGCCATAGTCGGTGCGGTTGAGCAGGACGGTGCTGTCTTCCTCACCATAGCCAGCGTGGACGATCCACAGGCGGTCAATGATCCCATCGTCGTCCAGGTCATAGTTCTTCCAGCTAAAGCCGGGGATGGTAGGGCTGATGGCATTGACGGCATCCAGGGCGTCGCGTACCAGGGATCGGGCGTTGCCGGCACCGGGGATGCCGCCACTGGAAGACGGGCGGGTCACGCCATCGGGCACCGAGCGCGCGCCGGGGCACAGATCGGCCCCATACCACCAGGTGGAATGGGGCAGTTGGAGCCAGCCGATCACGTCGCCATCAATTTCGTACATGCCGTTGGACAGCTCATAGTAATACTGCCGGACGGACTTGCCCCGGTAGTCCAGGTAAACACGCGAGCCATCCTCACGGGTGTAGTCAAAGACGATCCCATCCCCGAACATAAAGTCATAGAACCACTGGGGGCTGAAATCCTCGGTCCAGATGGTGTTCCCGGAGCGGTCACTCTCGGAGAGCGGCCGAGGGATCTGGTTGTGGAGCGGACCGCTGTAGGTGAATACCTGGGTCTGGGTGATGATCCGGTTGCAGTCGGTGCAGACACCGGTAGGCGGCGTACCATTGTATTCTGGGTACGTGCCGTCGGTATCGGCCCGGCCCAGCGGGTCCCAGGCGGAGACGCCGGCCGTCCAGGTGAACACATCGGTGCCAGCGAACTCTACCAGGATCACCAGCACGCGGTCGCGGCCGGTGAGACCCAGGGCGTTGGCCTGGGTCGTCTTGCCCTGCTCTAGCAGCCGCCACCGTTCTTCGTTTCGCCAGTAGTCCTTGGGATTGGGTTGATCAAATGGCTTGGCTACGACGGGCAGTGCAGGCAAGTCCTCTGGCTGGCCTGTGGTCGGCGGCGGCACTTTCTCTTCCGGGTACGGGGGGTTCGCCAGGGCTGGGGCCGCCAGGCCCAACAGTACGACCACCGTGACGATGATGGATAGGATTTTGAACTTCATATCGAACTCCTCCCTCTCTTCTACACATGCTCCACGATCCTTTGTTACACTTGCGTGCCGCATCCAGTCATTCATCTTCTCGTTTTGTTCGGCATCACCTCCTTTCTCCTGGCTGGCAGCCGGCTATTCGCTATTAGCCCATCGCCACCCGCCAGCCGCTGGTCGCTGCCAAACAAAAACCGGGCCTATGACCCGATATGACGTGTGAGATATTGGGACAGGGGCAGCATTCCCTAACCCGGTCCGGGACTTGCCAACTCTGCCGGGCCGCCGGCCCGGTCGCCCGCCAGTCTACCATCCCAAGCGCCAAAAGCTGCCAATCTGTTTCATCCTTGAGCACTGCGGTCATTGGCCCACTCGCAGGTCTTCTCTGAGAAATATGCAACAACGGAGGGAAAATTGTAGTAGGGAGCGTACAACGGAGGGATGGGAATAGCGCCAATCTTACCGGCGAGGTTACTACGAAAGCACCCGTAGTATAGCACAGCCAGGCCAGGCTGTCAAGATCGCGTGCCGCAGTCTCACGCCGGGTCCCTGCTGGGCTCATCGAGCGACGCGAGCTGGGCTTTGTCCCGATACATGTCGTCGTCGGCCGCGCGCAAGGCCCAGGATAACTGGCCGGGCCGTTCAGCGGTGGCCGTTCCCAGGGACAGGACGATGGGGGGACCACTGTGCGCCGCGTTGTGGGCACGCAGGCTGTGGCGGATGCGGGTCAACGCCTGGGCGGCGGCCGGGGCATCCGTCGCCGGGAGCAACACCGCGAACTCGTCCCCGCCGATGCGGGCGACCATGTCTTGGGCGCGGAAGGCGGCCCGCAATATCCCGGCCGTCTGGCGCAACGCCAGGTCCCCCGCCGCGTGCCCCAACTGGTCGTTGATCGCTTTCAACCCATTCATGTCCGCGACGATGATGCTCACCGGGAACGGCCCTTCACCCCGTAGCCGGGCCAGTTCTTCTTCAAAACAGGCCCGGTTATAGAGGCCGGTCAGGACGTCGTGGGTGCTCAGGTAGCGCAGTTCCTCCTCCACCCGCTTGCGCGGGCTGACGTCGTGCAGGACGATCACCCGCCCGACGACGCGGCCGCGCCGGTCGTGGAGCGGCGAGATGTGCAGGTCAAAGGTGCGTGACTGGTCTCCCTGGCCCACGGTGATCTCGGCGCGCGCCTCCAGCACGTCCCGATAGCGCTCCACCAGGCCCGGCTCGCTGCCAAATACCCGCGCGGCCGGTTGACCGATGATCGCCGGGGGCGCGCCGCCCACGATGCGCGCCGCCGCTGGGTTCAGGTCCACAATACGGTTCTGCGCGTCCAGCACGAACACGCCCTCGTCCAGGCTCTCGATCACCAGGTCCCGCGCCACCGGCACGATGTCCAACAACTGGAAACCAAACAGCCCCCAGACCATCGCCAGACCACTCACCGCGAACGCGAACGGCGTCAGGTCCAGCAAGGGAAAGGGACTCAGGCCGAACATGTAGGCCGCATTGGCCGCCCACGGGACGAACGCGCCGGTCAGCAGCGCGGCCACCTGCCGACGATAGGGACGCGGTGACCGCCCGAACGTCTGAAGGAGCACGATGACCCCAAAGAGGATCAACAGGTTGGAACACAGGGCATAGACCCAGAACCAGGCGCCGCGTGTCCAATCCAACATCGGAAACGGGCCGCTGGTATCCAGCCGGACAGCGCTCCAGAACAGGCCGTGGGCATCATTGGTCCAGATCAACAGCAGCGTGATGGCCGGCACGGCCGCCAGAAGGGCCAGGTTGCGCCGCGTGAGCCGCTGGCTCTGGCCGATGTATTGGAGGGCCAGGGTCAGCCATGCCAGCGGCACGAGGACGATGCCCGCGTAATAGATTTTAACCCAAAAGATCTTGGCGGCCAGGTCCGCACTGCTCAGCTCCAACGCATATCCCAGGGACCAGATGCCACCGGTCAGCATGAGTGCGGCGAATGGTTTGGTCGCCAGCACATGACGTTGCCGCCAGGCAAAGAACGCCAGGGCCACAGCGGCGACGGCGGTGATGACCAACAAAAGCACGGCCGATGTGTGCTGCCCATGCATGGTTCTACTCCACGGCGAACCGCACCGGCGCGCTGATCGCCTGCTGGCCGGCACCGTCAGCCACGACAGCCTGTACGACGTGCGCGCCCGGCTCCAGCACCCAAAAGACCCGCCAGGGCGGGACGGTTACGCGGCCCACGGGCACGTCGTCCACCCGAAACTCCACCCAGGCCACCGGCCCCGCTCCCTCGACGCGCGCGCTCAGGGCGATGCGTTGGTCCGAGCGCGGCAACGCCGGGCTGATCCGAAAGACGCTGCCCTCGTCCGGGCCGGTGACGACTACCGCCAGGCCCTCGTTTTCCCCCGGTGGCCCCGCCGATCCCCCGTGGATCGGGCATGGCGCCGCAGGCGGCTGCGGGATGCCTCGTTCCCGTGCCCAATCCAGGGCCGCCGACGGCAAGACCTGGTAGACGCGCTCCTCGATCCGGTCTGCCGGGCAGCGGTCTGTGGCGAGCTGACCGGACACGGTGCAGATGCGCACCGCCCGATGCACGTCACATGTCTCCCTCGGTTCAGTGCCGGCGATGAATAACTCCACGCGGCGATGGGGACAGCGGGGGCCGGGGAGCTGACCGGAGGCCGGGCAGACCTCGACGTGGACCAGACCCGGCGGTTCGGGGAACGCCCTCACCCCCGGCCCCTCTCCCGAAATCGGGAGAGGGGAGTCCAGGGCTTCCATCACGTCGTGCCAGATGGGAGCGGCCCCGGTGATGCCCGAGACCTGGATCATGGGCGAGTTATCGGCATTGCCGGTCCAGACGCCCACCACGAGTTCCGGCGTATAGCCCACCGTCCAGTTGTCGCGCCAATCCGTGGTGGTGCCGGTCTTGGCCGCCGCCGGCCGACCCAGGTTCAACACGCTGCCCTAGATCGGACCCAGCCAGCGGGCCGTGTCGTCGGAGAGGACGTCGGTGACGAGATAGGCTACGGTCGCCGGCAATACCCGGCGGCCCGGCGATGGCTCGTGCTGGTAGAGGACGCGGCCGGCCGCATCCTCGATGCGGGTGATGCAGACCGGCTCGTGGCGTATCCCCCCCGTGGCCAGGACACCGTAAGCGCTGGTCAGTTCCAACAGGCGCACCTCGCCGCCGCCCAGGGTCAGCGCCAACCCGTAGCGGTCGGCATCCGTGAGGGTGTGGATGCCCATCTCTCGCGCCGTGGCGATCATCGCCGGGAGTCCCACCCGGTCCAGCACCTGCACGGCCACCACGTTCAGGGAACTGCCCAGGGCCGTGCGCAGCGAGACCGGCCCGTGGAACTCCCGGTCATAGTTCTGCGGCACGTAGGGTTCGCCCTCGCGGGTGGTGAAGGACGAGCGCACGTCGTAGAACACGGTGGCCGGCGCGAGACCTTGCTGGAACGCGGTCGCATAGGTGAACGGCTTGATGGCGGACCCGGGCTGGCGCGGCGACAGGGCCACGTTCACCGCCCCGGCGATCTCCGGGTCAAAGTAGTCGGGGCTGCCCACCATGACCAGCACCTCGCCGGTGCGCGGGTCCAGGGCCACCACGGCGGCGTCGGTGACGTGATGGCCGGCCGGGAGGCCCCGGGCCGGGTTTGGCTCCGCCAGCCGGCGCAGATGTCGCCCCACGATGGCCTCGGCCGCGTGTTGCGCGTCCAGGTCCAGGGTCGTGTACACGCGCAGGTTGCCTTGCAGCACCCGCGCCGTCCCGTACATGGTCTCCAGTTGCTGGATCACGTACAGCGAAAAGTGCGGGGCCTCGATGGCGGCCCGCGTTCGTTTGGCGGCCAGGCGCAGCGGCTCGGCGGCGGCCAGCTCGGCCTCTGACTCCGTGATGTAACCCTGCTTGCGCATGAGGTCCAGCACCACGCGCTGGCGCGCCTGGGCGCGGGGCAGGTCCGTCAGCGGATCGTAAGCGGCCGGCGACTGGGGCAGCCCGGCCAACAACGCGCATTCGGCCAGGTCCAGGTCTCGGACCGGCTTGCCCAGGTAGACCTGCGCCGCCGCTTCCACACCGTAGGCCAGGTGGCCGTAGTAGACCTGGTTGAGGTAAAGCTCCAGTATCTCGTCTTTGCTGTACTGGCTGGTGAGGCGCAGGGCCAGGACGGCCTCGCGGAGCTTGCGGCGGAAGGTGCGCTCACCGCGCTCCTCCTCGGAGAGCAGGCAGGCGCGGGCCACCTGCTGGGTGATGGTGGAGCCGCCCACCACCACGTCGCCGCCCTGGAGATTGATCCACAAGGCCCGCAGGATGCCCAGGGCATCCACACCAGGGTGCGTATAAAAGGTCGCATCCTCCGTGGCGATGGTCGCCTGCTGGAGGGCCACCGGGATGTCCGCCAGTGGGACGATGGTGCGCCGGCCCGCGCGCGGGTCCAGCACCTCGTGGAGGAGCCGGCCCCGGCGGTCGTAGAGCTTGGTGGTATCCGGCCCGGCCTTCACCCCCAGATCGTCGGGCGACGGCAGATCGGCCAGCAGCCATCCCCAGAGGCCGGCCGCCAGGGCGACGAACAGGGCGGGTGCGAGCAGCAGCCCGGCCGCGAGCCAGATTCGTTTGCGGGCGTCGGATCGTCCTGACATCCTCGTGCGCTCGATTTTGAGGGTGAATGTGGTATAATTGCTATGGCGGTTGTCCGGCTCATTATACCACAACACGCCATCGCGATCATCTGCCGTACCGGGGACCGTTACGCATCGGGGACCCGGAAAACGGCATCATCGGCGCAAAGGGAGACGAATTTCGGGAGAGACCCGCACGCGCCCCGGCGCACCCCCGGATACGAAAACACCACCAGGCGCGGGTTTTAACCTGCGCCGGGTGCGGCGGGAGCGCAGGCAAACCCGGTGCGGGTTTTACACCCGCGCCGGGTAACTGCTCACCCTGATCGCGGATTCTGACAGGATTGACAAGATGGACAGGATTTTTCATTCCCTGCGAAGTCAGAGCGTCAGCCCAGAGGCCAATCATATCCTGTGAATCGTGTAAATCTTGTCCGTTTCTGGATAGCCTGAGCAGTCACCGCGCCGGGTGCAGTCCTCACCGCGCTGCGGCCGGCGTAAGGAGGCCAATATGGAATCCATACCTCTGGGACACGTGGACCCGGTGCTGAGCCTGCTGATCATGGCCGTGAGCATCCTGGCCGTGGCCTTTTTTTCCAGCAGCGAAGCCGCGCTCATCTCGGTGAACAAGATCCGCATCCGGCGGCTGGCCGCCGAGGGCCACGCGAGTGCCGGGGCCGTGGAGCGGCTGGTCGCCAACCACGAGCGGCTGTTCGCCACCATCCTCCTCACGGAGAACGCCTGTATCATCTTTTCCTCCTCGGTCGCCACCACGTTCTTCCACACGCTCCTGCCGGGCGGCACGGAGCTGGTGGCGACGCTCATCATGACCGTGCTGGTGGTTATCCTGGGCGAGATCATGCCCAAAACCTTTGCTGCCCAGAATGCCGAACGTCTCTCGCTCCTGGTGGCCCGCCCCATCGAGATGTGGACCCGGATCGTGCGGCCGATCATCTGGCTCTTTACGTTGGTGACCAACTGGTTGTTGCGCCTCTTGCACAGCCATAACGTGGCCCGGTCCCCCTTTGTCACCGAGGAGGAGATCCGGATGCTGGTGGACATCGGCGAGCGTGAGGGGACGGTGGCCGATGCCGAGGGGGCCATGGTCCATCGGGTCTTTGAGTTCAGCGACCGGCGTGTGGCCGAGGCGATGATCCCCCGGCCCGACATCGTGGGCCTGCCCGTCCACGCCACCATCGGCGACCTGTTGCGGACCTTTGACCGGTCCTCGCACGCCCGGTTCCCGGTCTATGGTGAAGACCTGGATGACATCGTGGGCATCATCTCCATCAAGGACGTGATGCGGGCGCTGAGCCAGGGAGCCACCTATGACCACGGGATCCGGGACCTGGTCCGGCCGGTGATGTTCGTGCCGGAGAGCAAGCGCATCGGCCCCTTGTTCGCCGAGATGCAGCGCGCCAACGTGCAGATGGCGATCATCCTGGACGAATACGGGGGCACGGCCGGCCTGGTGACCACGGAGGAGCTGGTGGAGGAGATCGTGGGCACCCTGAGCGATGAGCTGTTCACCGGGGCTGAGGAGGTGCAGCCCATTGACGAACGCACGTACCGGGTGGACGCCGGCCTGAGGGTGGACGAGGTGAACGAGGAACTGGCCCTGAACCTGCCCGAAAGCGAGGATTATGAGACCGTGGCCGGCTTTATCCTGGCTCAACTGGGCCATATCCCCCAGGAAGGCGAGGAGTTGCGCTATCAGGACCTGCGCCTCGTCGTGACCCAGATGGCCGGGGTCAAGATCGAGACGGTGACGATCACCAAGACGGAAGGCGGCAGGACGAGAGAGGAAAGCAATTCATAGCCGGGCCTGTGCTCCCAGCGGGTTTGTAACCCGCGTCACGGAGCCTGTGCTCCCAGCGGGTTTGTAACCCGCGTCACGAACCGCATTGGTCGTCTTGGCCGCGCTGCCTTGACGGCGGGCCGAATACCTGCTACAATCGAGCCGGTCATCCGGGAACCCGGCGATGGCTTAATCCACATCGTTTATGACAAGGGGGGAGCTTTGAGCGACGAACAAAAAGACCTGGCCCGGGCACTGAAACTCATCGAATGGCTGGACGCGGAACGCAAAACAGACAAGGCCCTCATCGCAGAATTGGGCCGACAGTTGGAAGTCCTGTCCATGCAGGTCCGTGAACAGGCCGCGTTGCTGCGCCAGACGCAGGAGAACCTGGACCAGACCGCCAGCCTGGCTCGCAAGACCCTGCGCCTGGAGGAAGCGCTCAAGCAGGCGCGTGACCACATCGAGCTTTTGCAGCAACGCCTGGACGAGCAGGAAAAGCTGGCCGGTCAGGCCGCCCGGCTGCGCGAGGTGGAGGAGGAACGCCGCCGCAAGACCTTCGTCGAGTGGCAGCAGCGGCTGTTGGCCCTGGAGGAGGATTTCCAGGAAGGCCGGGCCACCCAGTTCCAGGAGGCCAAGCTGGAGGCCGCCCGTCAGTCCCTCGTGCAACTGGAACAGCGGACCACGGCCCTCGAACACGATGGGGAGAGCATCGCGGCACGCCTGCGCCTGGCGGAGGAAACCTTGACCCGCCTGGCGGAACGCGTGACCACCACCGATCTGCGGATGGACGAGGTGGATCGCGCCGAGATGTCACGGCAGGCCCAATTCAAGGCCTTTGAGGAGCACAGCCGGCGCAGCGTGGAGGCCGCGGCCATCGCCCAAAAGCTCGCCGAGGAGATCCGGGAGCAGAACACGGCCATCCTGGCCCGGGCCAAGCTGGTGGAGGAACAGGGCCGCCGGATCGAGGCTCAGCTCGCCCGCATCGAGGCCCTGGAAGCCTGGCGCCTCCAGCAGCAGAAGACCTGGGATCGCTGGGAGGAGCGCGGCCGGGACTGGACCAACCAGATCATCGCCTTGCAGGAACAGATGGCCGAGCGCCGCCGCTACAACGAGCAGCAGGATCGGCAGTGGCGCGAGTTCATGGACCAGTACAAGCTCCACCGCGACGAGGTGGCCCAGGCCCTGGAGCAGGAACGCGACGACCGCCGGGCGCAGGACGCCGAGACCCTGACCCAGATGGACAAATGGCGCGCCCAGGTGCAAGAAGAGTTCGTGGAGACCCGCCGCGTGTTCGACGAACGCATCAGCCACGAGCATCGCCTGTGGACTGCCTGGCTGCGGTATGAGATCAAGCGGCGAGGTCCGATTGTGGCAGAGGCGCAGGATTTCGCGGCCCTGGCTCGGGACCTGCTCCGAGGCGTCTTCACGGCCGAACCTGAGCAATCCGAAGAGACATGAAGACCACCCTTTGCGCGCCCTCACCGCGGTCCCTGGCGCTGGCGCTCCTGGCGCTGGCGCTTGTTGCATCCGGCGGCTGTCTGCCCGGCTCCAACGGCATTGGCCCGTTGGACAGCCCCGCCACGCCGACGGTCACGCCCCGCGTCTCCGCGTCTCCCACTCCCGGCATCCCCCCCGGTGCGCTGCGCCTGGCCCTGCCCCGGGACCTGTCCGCCGAGTTGGCCGGCCCCCTGGCCCAACTCCGCGCCGACTTTCCCCGGCTCTACCTGCGCGAGACGGCCACTTCCGCCGAGGCCCGGTCTTTGCAGATAGCCGGGCAGGCCGAATGGGCCATATCAGCCACGGAGCAGGGGAGCGGAGGAGCGGAGGAGAAACCACTGCGAGTGGAACCTTACGTCCTCATCGCCCATCCCACGTGGCTTGAAGGCGATATACCCCGCGCCGACCTGGGGGCTGCATACGCCGGCCAGGGGCCGCTGGACGTCACCCCGGTCGTCGCCGGCGACGGCCTCGCCGAGCATGATTTGCTCGGCGTATCCTCCTTCGGCGGTCATGTGGTGCGCGTCGCGTCCCCGGCCGAAGCGGTGGCCTATGTCCGCGCTCACCGCCGCGCCCTGGCCTTCGTCCCCTGGTCCGTCGTAGACTTTCACGTCCGAACCGTCGCCATTGACGGCGCAACCCTGCGACCTGAGACCTGGGACCTGTACCCCTACACCCGGCGCGTCTGGCTGGCCGGCTCCCGCGACGTCGCCCCGGCCCTCTACGACGCCCTGCAAACCAGGCTCGCCTATCAGCCCTCGCCGCTCGTCTCCGTGGTGCTCGTCGGCGACATCATGCTCACCCGCAACCTGGCCGCGCCCATCCGCGACAACGGCCCCCTCTATCCGTTCCAGCAGGCCCTCACCCTCACGTTGGAGGCCGACATCGCCTGCGGCAACCTGGAGACGCCGGTCACCGCCCGCCCCGGTGCCGCCACCGGCGGCGGCTATGGCTTCAAGGCCGATCCGGCCGTCGTCAAAGGGTTGGCCGACGCCGGCTTTGACGTCGTCACCCTCGCCAACAACCACACCACCGACATGGGCAGCGGCGGCCTGCTGGACACGATGAACTACCTGAAGGACGCCGGCGTCGGCTGGGTGGGGGCCGGCCGCAACCGCGCGGAGGCGCACGCGCCCTGGGTCAAAGAGGTGCGCGGCGTGCGCGTGGCCGTCCTGGGCTACAACGGCGTGGGGGCCAGGGGTAACGCCGCCGGCCCAGACTACCCCGGCGTCGCCTGGCTCGACGCCGAAGCGATGGCCGCCGACGTGCGCGCGGCTCGCCAGCAGGCCGACGTGGTCATCGTCAACTGTCACTGGGGCGAGGAGTACACGTACCGCATTGACCCGGCCCGCCGGGCCATCGTGGACGCGCTGGTGCAGGCTGGCGCCGACGTGGTGGTGGGCCACCATCCCCACAACGTCCAGAACGTGGCCTATTTCGAGCGCACCTTCGTGGCCTACAGCCTGGGCAACTATGTCTTTGACCAGGATTGGAGCGAGGAGAGCAGCCAGGGTCTGGCCCTGCGCTGCCTGGCCGACGAGACCGGCCTGCGCAGCGTCGAGTTGCTGCCTATCTCCATCCAGGACTACCAGCCGCGTGTGTTGCCCCCGGCCGAGGGCCGCGTGGTGCTTTACCCGGCCTTCGGGCAGCCGGCGCTCACCGGCCTGGCTGGCCTCACGGAGACGACGAGCGCGCCGGCCGGCGTCGCCTGGGCGCAGCGATTGAACGGCCCGGCCAGCGTCGCCGCCGCCGCGGATACGGACGGCGACCCAGTCCAGCCTGGGCTGGGCGGGAAGCCGGAGGCGTTGGTGGGCACCGGCGGCATCGAGGCGCCAGGCTACGTCCACGCCTTCGACGGCGCGGGCGCGCCTCGCTGGACGGTGGAACTCGATACCCGCGTCCACGATCTGCGCCCGGCGGATTTGGACGGCAACGGCAAATCGGACCTGGTGGTCGGCACCGGCCTGCTGGACCGCGCCGCCTGGATCTACGCCCTGGACGGCGACGGCCGCGAACTCTGGCGGCACGCCTCCGAAGCCGAGATCGAGGGCGTCTATGCGGCCGACCTCACCGGCGACGGCCGGCCGGAGGCCCTGGGCGCCGAGTGGGGGTCGTTCAACGTCACCATCTACGTCATGGATGGGCGCACGGGCCGCCTGCTCTGGCCCTACATCCCCGCCGGCACCACCAACGCCTTTTGGGTGGCCGACGTGAACGGTGACGGCAAACCGGAGGTCATCCTGGCCGCTGATGGGTTCTACGCGCTCAAGGGCGCGTCCGGCGAGCTCCTCTGGCGCAAAAAAGGCCCCTACGTGAACGATGTGGTCGCCGCCGACCTGGACGGTGATGGGGCGTTAGAGGTGGTAGGCGGCCTGCGCTACCCGGCCGGCGGCGTGCTCGTCCGGCGCGGCGCGGACGGCGCGCAAGTCTGGCAGACGCCGCTGGATAGCTCCGTGAACCGCGTGGCCGCGGCCGATTTGGACCGGGATGGCAAACCGGAGGTACTGGCCGTCACCGTGGGCGGCGGCGTCCACTGCCTGAACGCCGACGGGACCGTGCGCTGGTCGTACCACGTGCCCGGCTCCGCCAACCGCGTCGTCGTGGCGGACGTGCTGGGCGATGACGGGCCGGAAGTCGTAGTAGCCCACGGCGACCCGTTCACCCCCGGCGGCGTGGACGTGTTGGGGGCCGACGGCCGGCGGCCGGCCCGGCTCGCGGACCCGGCCGGCGTTCCCGCGTTAGCGGTGGCCGACTTCACCGGCAACGGCCGGAACGAGGTGGTGGCCGGCAACTGGGGCGGCTGGGCGTACCTGTGGCGGCCGGAATGAGCAATGGCATGACCAACACGATCAATCCGTGCCCATCCGTGTCATCCGTGTCCATCCGTATCGTGCTGCTGGCCCTGGCCCTCTCCGCCTGCACCACCCCCGGTCCCACGCCGCTACCATCCCCCATACTCCCCACCCAAACCGCCACCATCGTCACGCCCACGCCATCCCCCACACCCACACACCCACCCACTCCCACACTCCCCCCCCCACCCACCTCCACCCCGGCCCCGCCCGGCTCCTTTGTCCCCACCGCCGCTCGCTACGTCTTGGACATCACCCTGGACTATGCGCAGCACCGGCTGGCCGCCCGCGAGACCGTGGTCTTTACGAACACCCTGAACGCGCCGCTCTCGGAACTCCGCTTCTACGTGCCGCCCAACCATGCGCCCGGCACGCTGTTTCTCTCCGCCCTCACGGCCACGGTCGCCTCGCGCATGACCCACGTCTACAGCCTGAACGCCGACGACCTGCGCGTGCCCCTGGAGACGCCGCTGCCGCCCGGCCAGACGGCCACCGTCGAGATGGCCTTCGCCGTCACGCCCCCGCGTATGCGCGCCTCGTCCATCTTTGGCGGCGGCGGCCTGGGCTGGTCCGAGAACGCGCTGAACGCCGGCAACTGGTACCCGGTCCTGCGCCCCTATCAGGCCGGCCAGGGCTGGTACGCCTTCAAATGGCATTCCATCGGCGACCCCTACGTGACGGATTGGGCCGACTACCAGGCCACCATCACCGCGCCGGAGAACGTCACCGTCGTCGGCAACGGCGACCTGACACGCGAAGGCAATGTCTGGACCTACCGCCTCCGGGGCCGCTCCTTCGCCTTTGCCGCCAGCCATCGCTACCAGTGGGCCAGCGCCCCGGCCGGCGACGCGGCTGTGGAATCCTACTGGTTCCCGGAGCACGAATCCGTGGGCCGGCTCGTCCTCACCGAAACGGCCCGCGCCCTGTCGCTCTACGCCGAGCTGTTCGGACCGTACCCGTATCGCACCTTGCGCGTCGCCGAGACCGATTTCAACGGCGGGCAAGAGTTCAGCGGCATCACCTTCCTCGGCTCCGGCGTCTACGCCGATTATCTCAAGTCGCCCAAAGGCGCGCGCACCATCCTGTACACCCTCATCCCGCACGAAACCTCGCACCAATGGTGGTTCGGGCTGGTGGGCAACGACCAGTGCCGGGAGCCGTGGCTGGACGAGGCCCTGGCCCAATACTGCGAGATGTTCTTCTACGAGCGATTCTACCCGGCCGACGCCGCCTTTCGTTGGGAGTGGATGGGCAACACCGTGCGCCGGCCCGGCCGCATAGATTACTCCATCTACGACTATAGCCAGGAGCGCCCCTACAAGGACGCCGTCTACCTGACCGGCGCGCTGTTCATCGGCCGGCTCCGCGAGACCCTGGGCGACGAGCGCTTCTTCGCCTTCCTGCGCGATTATGCAGCGGCCGGCCGGGGCCGCATCGCCACGACAGACGATTTCTTCGCCGTGTTGGGCCGCCACGCGCAGCCAGACGAGATCACGCCGCTGCGCCGGGCCTTTTTCAGGAGCAATTGACAACATAAAGCGGGGCTGAAACCATGCCGAGCCTGACTTTTGCCGGCGACGAAGCGGGGGATGCCAGCTTTGCTTTCGACCAGGGTGCGTCCACACATTTCGTTCTGGCTTTGATAGCTACTCCGCAGCCAGACGTTCTGCGCCAGATGCTGGCTGGTGTACGCGATAGACGCGGTCTCCCGGCTGACTATGAGTTCAAGTACCACAAGCTCTCCAGCACAGCGTTGCGCCGGGCAGTTTTCGAGGCTTTGCAGACGATGGATTTTGCAGGCTGGGCATTGACGGTGAACAAGACCGGATTGCCAGCCCACTGGCGCGCATTGGACGCGCACAGTTTCTACGCCTTGTTGGTTGCCGAGTTGATCGCTCAGATACCACTGGCAGAGCGCGAGGGGAGCACGCTACTGCTGGATCAGTTTGATCCCAGGGGCAAGGCATTGTTGGCAGTGAAGCGTGCTCTCAAGCGTAGGGGAATACGTCGCGGGTTCCAGAAGATGCTCAATGTACGTTCGCGCAGCGAGCCACTGGTACAGGTCGCGGACCTGGTCGCTGGCTCTATCCTGCGCTATGTCGCACACGGTGATGCGGAGTGCCTGGATTACATTCAGGACCGGCTCAGGTGGATTCACCTGTTTGAGGATAGAGAGTAAAAAAAACCCGCCCAGCTAGCCAGGCTATTCAGCCTCGGCAGGCCGCCACAATCGGCGACCTTATCGCTGGGCGTCAAAAACCGCGAGGTTTTCTGATTTCAAGATGATTATACCACGCCCATGCGCGCCTGTCAAATACCAGACGCGACATCATGCAGGTGCATCGTGCATCCTGCTCATCGTGCTCGCCGGACTCGCCACGGCCTGCCCGGCGCCGCCGCGGACGGTCGCCTTTGTCTGGGATGGCGAGGCGTTCCGCCGGCAAGACGCGCCCGGCGTCGCCATCCCGCCGCCAGAGACCACGCAGCGAGCAGACCTGGACGGCGACGGCGCGCCGGAGACCGTGGAACTGCGCGACGGTGTGCTGCGTCTGATCAAAAACAGCCAGATCGCCTGGCAGAGCGACCCGGCCTGGACCGTGACCCGCTTTGCCCTGACGGACGTGGACCATGACGGTTCCGATGGATCGCGGCCTTTTTCGATCTGACCAGCCCATAACTGCTTCCACCCCCCGCAACGACAGGACCCCAGGGATTGCCGCGACCCCTGGGGTCTTGTGCTCACACCCAACCTTTTTCGGGGCATCGGTGTATAATACAACAGAAGCTACGCCGATGAGGGATTCGATGGACCCGATTCAACCTGGCCCGGCCGGCGATGCCACGGCGTTCGCGGCCCTCTTCCACCAGTACCAGGGCCTGGTCTACAAGACCGCCTATCTGCTCTTGGGCGATGCCCAGGCCGCCGAGGATGCCCTGCAAGAGGTCTTTGTCAAGGTGCACCGCTCCCTGGCGACCTTTGACCCCCAGAAGGGCGCGTTCACCACGTGGTTGCGGCGGATCACGGTCAACCACTGCTTGAACGCGCGGCGCCGGTCCATTCCCCGGCTGTTCTCGCTGGCCGATCCGGCCGTGGACCCGGCCGCGCTTGTGGAGGATCGCCCGGCTTTCCGGCCGGAGGAGCTGGCGATCAGTCAGGAGCAGGCCACTGCCGTATGGCAGGCCGTGCGCCGCTTGAGTCCCAAACTGCGCGCAGCGGTGATCCTGCGCTACTACGAAGACCTGCCCTACCCGGAGATCGCCCAGGTGTTGGACATTCCCGTCGGCACGGTGAAATGGCGGCTCCACGAAGCGATGCGCATCCTGCGAACGGAATTGGCACGCGAAGCCTCGCGCGAGGAGTGGACAGAGCCGACCGGGGTGCGCGCCCTCGGTCGGCCCAGGACAGAACCATAAGGAGGTAGTCTCATGAAGTGTCAAGACGTGGAACGGACGTTGACGAGCTATCTGGATGACGAGGTCTCGGCCGCCGAGCGGGCCGGGGTGGCGGCGCACCTGGCGGGCTGCCCGGCCTGCGCCGGGGAACTGGCCGCGCTGCGGGCGATCCAACGCCAGGTGGGGACCACCCTGCGCGCCGCTGCCGCCACGGCGAATCCGCCCGCCGGGGCCTGGGCGCGCCTGCAGGCTCGGCTGGCGGCCCGGCCCGGCCCGTCATGGCGCGAGCGGCTGGCGGTCGGCCTGTCCCCGGCCCGGCCCAAACGCCGCCTGGCCCTGGTCAGCCTGGCCCTGGTCTGCGCGTTGGCGGTGACTCTGGCGGCCTTCTACCCCGGCGGGCTGGTGGCCCTGGCGCAAGGGGGGATCGAGCGGCTGATCCACATTGTGCGGCTGTCGAACGGCTGGTTCGTGACTGTCCCCACCCAGGAGGGACTGGTGACCTCCTTTGTCCCCATTGCCGAGGCGCAAGGCCGGGTGGTCTTTCATATCTATGAGCCAACCTACTTGCCGCATGGCCTCACCCTGGTGGGCGCGGAGGTCTCCGACCCCCATGCAGTGCTCCTCCGCTATGAGGGCACCGGCACAATCCGGCGGCTCGATCTGAAGCAGACGCGGGTGACTGACGCCAGAGAGCCGCTCTTCCTCCTGGCCCTGCCAGAGGAGCTGCCGGAAGGAGCGGCGCAAGCCGTCGTCAAAGGCACAGTCGGTGAGCGCGAAGCCCTGTGGGTGGAGGGTCCCTGGCCCCAATCGGTGTCCCTCATGGTCTGGGAGCGCGATGGGTTCGCCTTCACCCTGTTGGTCTCGGCCCGGGCGCCCGGGTTGTCAGTAGAGGAGGCCCTCCGGCTCGCCGAGTCGCTCCGGTAGCCCGCTGGCGCCAGCAAAGACCCGTCGGGTTTGAGAAATCCGACGGGCCTTTTGCGTATCCAGTCTACAGGCCCCGCAGCCGCAGATAGCTTTCGTATCGCTCCGGGCTGATCTCGCCCCGCTCCAGGGCCGCCAGCACCGCGCAGCCCGGCTCCGTCAGGTGGATGCAGTCGGGGAAACGGCAGTGATCTATGTACGGGGCCATCTCCCGGAAGTATACGTCCACGTCCTCCGGGGCCACGTCGTACAGGCCCAGCTCGCGCAGGCCCGGCGTGTCCACCACGCAGCCGCCGACGTCCAACGCGAAACGGGTCACGCTGGAGGTGGTATGCCGGCCCTTGCCGGTGGCCTGGCTCACCGCCTGGATCGCCAGGCCCAGGCCCGGCTGCATGGCGTTCAACAGGCTGGATTTGCCCACCCCCGACGGCCCGCAGAAGGCCGTGGTGTGCCCCCGGAGCGCGGCGCGCAGGTCGTCCAGCCCCGCGCCGGTCACCGCGCTGGTGAACAACACCGGGTAGCCGATGCGTTGATAGACCCGGGCCATCTCGGCCACGTCGGCCGGGATGCCCAGGTCTATCTTGTTGAGGCAGATGACGGTTGGCAGCTCGGCGGCCTCCACCATCACCAGGTAGCGGTCCAGGAACCGGAAGTTGGGGGCCGGGTCCTGCACGGCGAACATCGGCATGATCTGGTCCACGTTCGCCACCAGGCGTTGCCGCTTCCAGTGCCGGTCCTCCGGGCCGGCCGCCCGGCGCGCCAGCTCGGTCTCCGGCGGCAGCACCTCCTCGATGACGCCGGTCTCGGCGTCCACCGGGGTCACGCGCACCTTGTCTCCCACGGCCACCGGGCCGCCGGGGTCGCCGCGCCGCACCTGCAATACACGTTGACGGCGCTGTTGGCTCTCCGGGTAGACCAGGTGCTTGCGCAGCTTGCTCCGCAGACGACAGCACAATGTCTCACCATCGGCGGTCTCCACGTAGTAGTGGCCGCGATGGATGCGGGTTACGATTCCGTCCAAAGCGTGCGTACCTCCATAAACCTCACCCCCGGCCCACCTGCACCCTTCAGGGTGTCTCCTACGAGGAGAGGGGAGACTCCCCCTTCCCTCACAGGGAAGGGGGCCGGGGGGTTAGGTCATTCATTCATCGTCAAAGTCTTCGGCCAGGCTCTTGCCCGAGTAGTACATGAACACGTCTTCCATCGTGGTCTCGTGGTCATTGTTCGATGGCACCCGGGCCTTCAGGCCGGCCGGCGTGTCCAGGGCGATGATCCGGCCCCCATCCAGGATGGCGATGCGGTCGCAGAGCCGATCCGCCTCGTCCATGTCGTGCGTGGTGAGCAGGATGGTGGCGTCGTGGGTGTCCCGCAACTCCTCCACAAAGACCTGCACGTCGCGCTTGGAGCGCGGGTCCAGGCCGGTGGTCGGCTCGTCCAGCAGCAGCATGATGGGGGAGCTGAGCAGGCCCCGGGCCACCGCGACCTTTTGCTGCATCCCCCGCGACATGTGCTCCAGCGGTTCGGATAGACGCTCCTTCGGGATGCCCAGCCGCGTCAGGATGTGGGTGGCCTGGTGCAGCGCCTCATCGGTGGGCAGGCCATAGAGCCGGGCCGCGTACATCAGGTTCTCCATCGCGGAGAGCTTTTTGAAGAACGCGGCGTCTACCGAGACCCGGTTGATGAGTCGCTTGACGGCCATCTCGTCTCGGGTCACGTCCAGCCCAAAGACGGTGATGGTGCCCTCATCCGGGATGAGCAGGGTGGAGATGAGCCGGATCAGGGTGCTCTTGCCGGAGCCGTTGGCCCCCAGGATGCCAAAGATCTCGCCCCGCTGCACGTCCAGGGACACGTGATCCACGGCCACGATGCGCTTGGGCTTGTCGGTCCCGTGGCCATTCGCCGGCCGCCGGAAGGGCAAGAACCGGCGACCTGCCTCACTGTTCGCAAAGGATTTAGTGGCGTTTTCGATATGTAGCGCGATGTGATGATCAAACATGGTAAGTCTCTCCTCGCTTCAAGGCGATAAAAAAACCGTGGGTCGTTGCCAGCCCACGGTTCGCGTCTCGAAGCTGTTTCTCCGTGGACTGGTCTCGCGCGTCGTACCAGCCCACGGATGGGAACAGGCGCTATGGCCCCACCCACCGGCAAGAGGGCGCAGTACGACAGGGAATGCCGGCAAAACTATCCGCCAAACGCATCACGAGGGTCTTGCGCATGGTTCCAGTGCTGAACATCCCTGTCTCTCCTCAATCAAGTGCGGCCATTATACAACAGAATGGACGGGCTGTCAAACGAGAGGCAACGAGCAACGAGTGAATCGCAAACTTGTAGATCGCGTAGCCCCAACAATTTGGGGACTCTCGCAGGGGCCAGACCCTTGGGGTTTGGGAAACCCGAAGGGTCTGGGTCTACGCTCTATTTTCCAGTCAGCCAGTCGGTGCGACTGCGGCCAGGAAACCCCGGATCGCCGCGCCGACCTCCTGCGGACGTTCCATTGGCACCAGGTGACCGGCCTCTGGGATCATGAGAAAGCGGGCCTGGGGGAGCCAGCGGGCCATGCGGACCTGGCTCGCCGCCCGAAAGGTATTTGAATGCGCGCCGCGAATGATCAGGGCGGGGATCGCCAACTGGGGCACGTCGCGCCAGACGTCGGTGGGCACGGTGGCAAAGATGTGGGCCTCCCATTCTGGCGGATAGACCAGCTCCACCTGGCCGTCGGCGCGCGGCCGGGTCCCAGCCTCCACATAAGCCCACAGGCTGGCATCCGGCCAACGGGCAAACAGGGGCCTGGCCCGATAGTGCGCATAACAGGCTGCCCGGCTGGGCCAGATGCGCCGGCGACGCAACGCCCCCCGGACCAACGGCTGCCACTGTCTCAGCCCGAACGCGCGCATGAGTCGGGCTACCCACAACCAGGCCGGGGGCAGGATGACCGGGTCAATGAGCACCACGGCGCGAAAGAGGTCCGGGCGCCGGATCGCCGCCCACATGGTCAGCACACCGCCCAACGAGTGCCCCACCCCCAAGATGCCGCGCAGGCCCAGGTCATCCAGGGCCGCGATCAGGTCATCGGCCAGAGGTCGCCACGAAGGGGCCTGTTTCGGGTGACTGCCCGGCCATAAGGGGCGACCCGGCAACCCGATGACGTGGTGATCACCGATGAGGGTCTCCGCCAGCGGGCGGTAGGTTCCTGGCGGGAAACCATTGGCATGGGCCAGATGAATGACCGGCCCCTGCCCTCCCCAGTCGCAGAGCAGATCGCGCACAGCGCTGGCCTCTATAAGCAGGATGCGCAAGCCAGCAGGCCGTTGCCCACGCCACAACCTCACTGACCGGGCATCCCCTATCGCGCTAGGTCATCCGCACCAGCACCTTGAGCACGCCCTTTTGTCGCGCTCGCCGAAAGGCTGCCAGCCCATCGTCCACGAGGTAGGTGGCGGTGATGAGGGACCGCACGTCCACCAGGTCCCGGCGCAACAACCGCAGGGCCGGCGCAAACGGCCCGCACCGCGACCCCACCAGCGTGATCTCGTCCACCACCAGTGGCGTCAGCGGCGCACCGCGCCGATCCGCAAACGTGCTCTTGAGGACCAGCGTGCCCCGGGGCCGCAGCAAACGTCGGGCCAGGGCAAAGCCGTCCGGGTGCCCGGTGCAATCCACCACCACGTCGGCCAGCTCCGCCGGAGGCTGGCTGGCGAGCGCCGTGGCGATGCCCCGGGCCTGGAGGATCGCCAGCTTCTCCGGGTGCCGGCCCACGCCAACGACCTCACTCCCGGTCAGGCTGAGCACCTGAGCCACCAGCAGCCCCAGCTTGCCATCCCCCACCACGTAAACCCGATCCGTGGGTCGCAGATGCACCTGTTCCACGATCTCGACCGCCGCCGCCAGGGGTTCGGTGAAGACGGCCACCTCATCTGGCAGGCCCGGCGGCACGCGATGCAGGTTGCGCATGGGCAACACCAGCCGCTCGGCCAGGGCCCCGTCGCGGCCAGCCAGGCCCAACGTGGTCCGGTTGGGGCAGTGCGTGTACCGGCCGGCCCGGCACGTCTCGCATTCCCAGCACGGACAGTTGATCTCGCCCACCACCCGCTGCCCGATGAGCCGCACGTCATCGCAGGCCGCCACTGTCCCCACGAACTCGTGACCCAGCACGCCGGTGAAGCCCATGTACCCCCTGATGATCTCCAGATCGGTGTTGCAAATGCCCGCCAGGTGCACGCGCACCAGGGCCTCGCCGCTGGTGGGAGCCGGTTCGGGATAATTGTATTCCAGACGCAACCTCTGTCCGTCAAAGACCAGCGCTTTCAATGAACACCTCCTGTGCGTCATGCGTCATGCGTGATGCGTCAGGCGTCAAGGAAACCATGCCGGTTGCCGGGTCACATCGCGGACAAGCCAACCTGGGGTCAGCAGGCGACGCGCCGGCCCGCGCCAGCAGCCGATGGAGGGCGCACAGTGGCAGGCCCACCACGGTCATCCAGCACCCCGCCACGGCATCGGCCGGGTCGAAGGCCGGGTCCTGGATGGCGTATGCGCCGGCCTTGTCGAACGGCTCGCCCCGGGCGATGTACGCCTCGATCTCGGCGTCGGTATAGGCGCGCATGTGGACCCGGGCGACCACGGCGTCGGCCCATTCCTGGTCGCCCCGGCGCACCACCACGCCGGTCACGACCTCATGCCAGCGATCCCGCAGCTCGCGCAGCATCCGGCGGGCGTCGGCCGCGTCGGCCGGCTTGCCCAGCACCTGCCCATCGAGCACCACGACGGTATCGGCCGCCACGATGATGGCGGCCGGGTCCGGCCTGGCCGTCGCCACCGCCCGGGCCTTGCGCCGGGCCACGTCCATCACCGCCTGGGCCGGATCCGCGGCGGACGTGCTCTCGTCCACGGCGGCCGGCACCACCTGGTAAGGCAACCCCAGGTACGCCAGCAACTCCTGACGGCGCGGCGAGGCCGAGGCCAGGATCACGCGCATCGTCACGCCGCAGGCTCCAGCGTGAGCACGCCCGTGGCTTCCCGCTGGATGTCCTCGCGCCGCCAGAGCATGGGATGGTAGCGGCCCTCGCGCCAGAGGGGGATCTGGTCGGCATAATGGGGACTGCCCCAGACGCCACACTGGCCGGTGGTGTTCACGCTCTGGCTGTTCTCCCAGGCCCCCACGTCAATGACCTGACGATAGCTCACGGTGACGGTCACCGGGCCAATGGGCCACCGCATGGCAAAGTTGGCCTGGTGCGGGGTCTCGCCATCGCCGCCCACCGGGTACGGCCCCCGGCTCAGCAGCCGGCCGATGACCGGCACATCGCCCATCGCGTGCTTAAAGTGCACCCGATGCAGCCTGCCCCATTGCCAGGCTGCCATGTCTGGCCCCAGGGTGGCACGCAGGGCCGCCACCGCCGCCGAGAAAGCGGCCGGCAGGTCCGGTGTCACGATGCTCGTCTCGCCGCGCAGCGCGGCGATGAGCGTCTCCCAGGCCCGGCCGCCAAAGCTGCTGATGGGGAACAGCGGCATCCGCGCGATGCCCAAAAAGTGATCCAGATGCTCGCCCAAGACCGGCGCAAAGGCCTGGCGCAGCAGGTGGATGACCAACGCCTCGTAGATGCTGGCCCCGACGCTGTCCGGTGTGGCCCGACGGTCCCAGGCCCGCAAGGCCGCCAGCGCCTGTTGCTCCAGCGGGTCCGTCGGCGCGAGATCGGCCAGGAACGGGAGCAAGTCGTTGGCCGGGAGGCAGGTGAAGTCCATGTGCAGGGCCTGGCAGTCGGCCGGCGAGATCCGGTCCTTATCCCGCAGGGCCTCCTCGATGCGCCTGGCCCGGTAGCCGACCGACCACTCGGCCGAGATAAAGTGCGGGTAAGCCGGCCCCACCACGCGGTTGTTGGCGGTGACGATGAGGCCCTCGGCCGGGTCGAAGAGGCGCGGCAGCTCCTCAAAGGGGATGGTGCCCGTCCATTCGTGCGCGCCGTCCCAGCCGGGCACCGGCAGCAGGCCATCGCCCTGAGCGCGGATGGGGATTTGTCCCGGCATGATGTACCCGATGTGGCCGTCCACGTCGGCATAGACAAAGTTCTGGGACGGGACCGGCCAGTGGCGCAGGGCCTCCTGGAACTCGGCCCAGTTGTTGGCCCGATTCATCATCGTCATTCCTACGACGATGTCGCCGGGGTCGTGGGCCGTCCAACGCAGGGCCAGGTCCATGCCCGCTTCCCCTGCCCCGGAGGGGCTTTCTCCCCGGTCGCGGGGGGGACTGGTCAGGACGTCGCTGACCACCGGGCCATGACGGGTGATGCGCACCTCCAACACCTCCGGGGCCGCGCGGCCCTTGACGCGGATCTCCTCGCGGACCACCTGGGCTTCTTCCCACTGGCCCTGGAACTCGTAGCGAAGGGGATTCTCCGGGTCAAACCGCTCCACGAAAAAGTCCTGCACGTCTGGGAAGGCGTTGGTGACGCCCCAGGCGATGCGCTCGTTGTGGCCGATGACGACGCCGGGCACGCCAGGGAACGAGACGCCGATCACATGGATCGTGGGGCATTGCAGGTGATTCTCGTACCAGATGGATGGTATCCCGGGGGACAGGTGTGGGTCGTTGCAGAGGATGGGCCGGCCGGTGCTGGAGCGGGCCGGGGCCACCACCCAGTTGTTGCTGCCCACGTCGCCGGCGCCGGGGGCCAGGAAAGGCCGGGCCTCCCGATAGGCTGCCAGGAGCCGGGTCGCCACGTCGTCCTTTCCGTCGTCCGCTGTGGCCTTGACCACGGTGGGACAGGCCGGGTTGTAGCCCACCTCCAGGGCGGCGGCGCGCTCTGGCGCGAGCGTGCGGGCCAGGTCCCCACGTAGCAGCTCGCTCTCCCAGTTGCAGCTCAGGCCCCAGGCCATCACCTTGCCCCAGCCCACGGTGTCCAGCACCGTCCAGGGGGCCGGTTGCAGGCGCAACAGGGTGAACTCCAGGGGCAGCGCGTTCCGGTGCCCCTCGATGAAGGCGTTCACGCCGTCGGCATAGGCTTGCAAGAGGGCCGTGGCCTCCGCGGGCAACGCGGCCAGCTCGGCCTCGGCCGCGCGGCGGAAACCGATGGCCCGGCTGAAACGGTCGGCCGGCAACGCGATCTCGCCCACGGCCTCGGCCAGGGTGCCGTGCAGCACCCGGCGATTCTGCTCCATCTGCCAGAGCCGGTCCTGGGCATGGACGTACCCCTGGGCGAAGAACAGGTCGTGCTCGTTCTGGGCCGTGATGTGGGGGATGCCCCAGCGGTCGCGGATCACCTCCACGGGCGCCTGCAGGCCCCGCAATCGCAGTGTGCCACGGACCCTGGGCAGCGGCTGGCGCAGAAAACGCCACCACAGGCCAGCGGCGAGTGCCGCCAGGACGATCAGCAGCAATAGAATCGCCATCAATAGCCCAATCAGACAGATCAGGGACAGAACCATGCCAATTCCTCCTTTCCAGCTCGATCAAGATCTCGCGGGCCGTTTGCCCAAGCCTGCGGGAGCGCCGGTCATGCGCGTTATCCCGCGTACCCGGCCGGGTGCGCCTGGTGCCAGGCCCACGCGCTGGCGACGATCTCCTCCAGGTCCGGGATGCGCGGCGCCCAGCCCAGCTCCCGCCGGATGCGCTCAGAGGAGGCGACGAGCCGGGGCGGGTCGCCGGGCCGGCGCGGGGCTTCCACGGCCGGGATCGGGCGGCCGGTCACGCGCCGGCACACCTCGATCACCTCCCGCACGCTGAACCCCTGGCCGTTCCCCAGGTTGTAGACGAGCTGCTCATGCTCCGCCAGGGCTTCCAGGGCCAACACGTGCGCCCGGGCCAGATCGGTGACGTGGATGTAATCGCGGATGCAGGTTCCATCCGGCGTGGGATAGTCCGTGCCGTAGATGGCGATGTGCTCGCGCTGGCCCAGGGCCACTTGCAAAACCAGGGGGATCAGGTGCGTCTCCGGCCGGTGCGACTCGCCCAGCCGCTCCGTGGCCCCGGCCGCGTTGAAATAGCGCAGCGAGGCATAGCGCAGGCCGTGAATGCGCTGGAACCAGGCCAGCATCCGCTCGACAAATAGCTTGGTCTCCCCGTACACGTTCACCGGATTCAGCGGGTCCGTCTCCACGATGGGCACATGGCCCGGGTCGCCGTACACCCCGGCAGAGCTGGAGAACACGAACTTGGGGACGTGGTGGGCGAGCATGGCTTCCAACAGCGTGAGGGTATTCGCCACGTTGTTGCGAAAATAGCGCGCCGGGGCCTGCATGGACTCGCCAGCCTCGATAAAGGCCGCAAAGTGCATGGCCGCGTCCACCGGATAGGTGGCGAAAAGTCGGTCCAGGGCTGGCCGATCGGCCAGATCCCCGTGGACGAACGTGGCGGCCGGGTCCAGGGCCGCGCGATAGCCCTTGACCAGGCTATCGTATACGATGACGTGATGCCCGGCGCGCACAAGCTCGGCCACGACCACGCTGCCGATATAGCCGGCGCCGCCAGCGACGAGGATGTTCATCAAGACCTCCGCCGGATGGGAATAACGTGCCGGGCCTTATTGTACCACAGATCAGGGGTATTTGAACAGGGGCGGCCTGGGATCCGTGCATAAACGGCGCAGGGGTGGGTGAGCGACCGGGGTCGCCCCTCAAGGGGCCTGCGGGCCGGACCTCGGCCTGGGCCGACGCGGCTCCGCGACCACCGGCGTGGTCGCGCAGCAAGCTCAACGGCCCCTTTCCTGGCGAGAACAATGTGGTATAATAGGCGCGCACCTGCTCACCCTCAACACCGGTCCTGGCGCAAGCGAGCCGCTTGCCCTACGATTTACGAGGAGCCATCCATGGTCATTGGTGCCTGCACCGTGCACCTGCGCATCGTCGGCAACCGGTCCCTCAAGGACAAACGTCGGGTCATCAAGCCGATCATGGCCCGGGTCCGCAACCAGTTCCACGTGGCCATCGCCGAGGTGGACGATAACGACGCCTGGCAATCGGCCACATTGGGCATCGCCTGCGTGAGCAATGACGCTGCCCACGCCAATTCGATCCTCTCCCACGTCGTCGCCTTTATCGAGCAAGCCAACCGCGACGTGGAGCTGATTGATTACCAGATCGAGATCCTGTGACGAGTCGCCCGGCAGAGATGACAGGTGTTTTTTCGCAAGATATATGACGCAAACTGACATCTATCCGTGCTATACTATCCCCGGAGTTAGAACATGGGTTCTGTTGCCACCCGGCTCCTCTCCATCGTCTGGACGCTGCAATCGCGGCCCCTGGTGACGGCCGGCGAGATCGCCGCCGACCTGGGGGTATCCGAGCGGACCGTGCACCGCTACATGGGGATGCTCGACGACCTGGGCATCCCCATCGCCACGGAGCGCGGGCGCGGTGGCGGGTTCTACCTGGTGCGCGGGTACAAGCTGCCGCCCCTGCGCTTCACGGTGGAGGAAGCGTCGGCCCTCTACCTGGGCACGGACGTGGTGCGGCGCGTGGGCGGGCTGGCGTCGTATCGAGATGCGGCGCAGGCCGCCCGGGCCAAGCTGGACAACGTCCTGCCGGACGGTTTGCGCCAGCAGGTGGCCCAGGCCCAGCAGCAGATCCTCATCACCGGCTTTGACCGGCTGGACTATGGCCCGTGGGAGGAGACGCTCACGACCCTGCGCCTGGCGATGCGCGACCAACGCCGGCTGATACTGGCGTATCGGACGGCCGGGCAGGCCGAGGCCGCCGAGCGCAAGATTGACCCCTACGCGCTGGTGCACCAGTATGGGTACTGGTATCTGGTGGCCTATTGCCACCTGCGCAACGAGGTGCGCACGTTCCGGGTGGATCGGATCGCCGGGCTGCGGCCCCTGAACGAGGGGTTTCGCCGGCCGCTGAACTTTAACGCGGCCGAGTACCTGGAGAAGGCGATGGCCGAAGCCTGGCCGGCCGCGTACCGGGTGCGGATGCGGTTCCGGCCGGCGGGCGCCTTCCGCGCCCACGACGCGCGGGGCTACTGGGACACGCTGGTGGAGCACGAGGATGGCTCCGTGGAGGTCACGTACAGCGCGTCCGACCTGTACTGGGCCGTCCGCATCGCGCTGAGCCACGGGGCCGATGCGCAGGTGCTGGAGCCGCCGGAGGTGGTAGCACAGGTTCGCGCAGCCGCGCGAGCCTTGCTCAATCAATATGAGGAGGGGCAGACATGACTCAGGAAGGGGCGAATCTGGTCGCGTACTGTGGGCTGTACTGCGGAGGGTGCGCCGTGCGGCAGGGCAAGTTCGTGGCGGCGGCCAAAGAATTGCAGGGCCTCTGCCAGATGTACGGGGTGGCGCACTGGGCGCCGGAAGTGGCCCAGTTCGTGCCGGCGATGGCCGGCTACACCCAGTTCGAGGGGGTGCTGGACTGGTTTACCACGTTCACCTGCACAGACTGCCGCGCCGGCGGCGGCGACCCCAACTGCAAGATGCGCGCGTGCGTGAAGGAACGCGGATTGGCCGGCTGCTGGGAGTGCGCCGACTTGCCGTGCGACCTGCGCCGGGCCTTTAACCCGGAAGACCCGGTGGGCGCGTGCGCGCGCATCCGCGAGATCGGGCCGGCGGCCTGGGCGGCCGAGCAGTGACGGTACATCGGTAGATTGGGTGATGGACCCGGGGTCGGAGGGCGGCGACGCGGGCGGCTATGTCATCGCCGGGGGACGCCGGGGGAAGTGGCGCGGGTGGCCGGGAGCTACACGGGGCAGTTTTTGCGGCTGGCGCTTTCAGGGGCGAACATCGAAGGAACGAACTCGTAACCCGGCCATCGGAAAGTGACGGGCGTTGGTGGTCGCCAACGTCAGGCCGTGCGTCAGCGCTGTAGCGGCGATGAGCGCATCGGGAAAGGAGAGTTGGACGCCGCGCCGGGCGTACTGGTAAATCCAACGCCCGGCTTGATCAGCGATAGGGACCGTAGCTGGCAGGCTGATGAGAGAGTCCAGCAAGTCCATCGTGCGCGTTTCTTCGCGGGGATGCATCCCGGCCAGAATCTCGGTGCGCGTGGCGACGGAAATATAGAGCGCACCTTGAGTGCGGAAGGTGTCCATCAGATCGAGCGCTGGCGGCCGGCCGCGCAAGGCCAGGATGAGGATGTTGCTATCCAACAGATGGCTGGGCATAGGACATTTCTCTCTCGGCTTCTGCGGCTATCTCGTCCCAGGTGCGCGGCATCCACGTCTCCCGCAGGCGACGGACGTAGCGATCTACATCCTCGACGGTCATCAAGTCAGGGTGATCTTCGTCTGACCAGGCCGGTTCTTCTCTGAGTTCCGCCAAGACTCTTTGGAGCCGCTCCCGGCGCAGAGCCTCCTCGGTGGCCTTGACGATGAACCGGCTGCGTTCCCGCGCCGGGACCATCGCATCCAGCAAGGTGAGCAGTTCCACCGGGAAGGCTACGCGGATCTGCTGCACAGCGTCTGTTCGCGCGGTCATAGCGCACCTCCATTCAGCACTCTCTGTACATGCGCATTATACATCAGAGCTGATTACAAGTCAAAAGAGGCGTTCGCCGGTTCCCGGTGGAGCCTGAATCGAATCTACATCAGGAGGAACACATGAACACGGTCGAACTCGTCCGCTATTCGCTCGACAGCGCGTTTGACATCCTGGGCCAGGTCACGTCCGACCTGACGCCGGCGCTGGCCGATTGGACACCGCCCGGCTGCGCCAACCCCATCGGGGCCACGTACTGGCACGCCGTCTCCGGCGCAGACGAGGTGATCTTTGGCTGGGGCGCGGGCCAGGCCCCGCTCCACCAGCGAGACGGCTGGCGCGAGCGGGTGCTGACCGTCGCCGCGCCGGAGCCGGAGCATGGCGGAGACTACTTCGCCTACATGCGGACCATCCGCGTGGACCTGCCCGCGCTCCACGCCTACACCCGGGCCGTCGTCGAGGCGATCCGGGGTTGGCTGGACACGCTCACGCCGGCGGATTTGGAGCGCGAGATTGATTCCCCGCTCGGCAAGGTCAACCTGGGCCAACTGCTGGAGGTCTTTGTGATCTGGCACATCAACGCCCACTGCGGCGAGATCGCGGCGCTGAAGGGGTGCCAGGGCGTCAAGGGCTATCCCTTCTAGCATGGGCAGCGCGATTCGCTTTGCCAGAGCCACGCCCCGGGATGCCCGGACCCTGGCCGAGGTCTCCCGGCGCGCGTTTCACAGCGACGTGGCCTGCGGCGCGCCGGGGCCGGGCGGCCCACCCGGCTACGATTCCGCCGAGTGGCCGAAGAAGATGATGCGGCTGGGACAGTATTTCAAGATATTGCTCGACGGCCGCATCGTCGGCGGGATCATCGTCTTCCCGCAAGGCCCCCGGCACTACGAGCTGGGCCGCATCTTTGTGGACCCGGCCGTGCAGAACCAGGGGATCGGCGCGCAGGCGTTCGAGTTCCTGTGGCAGGAGTACCCCCTGGCGAAGCGATGGACGCTGGGGACGCCGGCGTGGAATAAACGCACGCGCCACTTTTACGCCAAGATGGGCTTTGTGGCGGTGGGCATGGACGAGCCGGACGGCATCCGGTTCGAGAAGCTGATGGCCGGGCCGGCTCCGTCGCAGTGAGCTATGCAGAGTCAGAGCAAGCGTCCCCCCTCCCTCGTAGGGAGGGGCCGGGGGAGGGTAGAATCGCGGCCAACAGTGTATCCACCCTCACCCCGGCCACCTGCACCCGACAGGGTGTCTCCCTGACAGGGAAAGGGAGTGGACGCTTACGTGCATCAAGTCAGGAAGGAGACCCACCAATGCAAGTATGTCAATACGTGACCTGTGAGCGGTTCCCGTGCCCGGACGTGCGGCACGATGGCTACCTCGTCCCCGGTGTGGACGTGAATCCCGACCACGTCTCCATCGTCCTGGTCTCGGAGGCGGCGCCGGCGGACCCCGGCGACTACTACTACGCGGCCGGGAACCCGCTCTTCCAGCAGACCACCGTCCAGGCATTCCAGGACGCCGGCGCGGACGTCTCGTCCATCCAGGACATCCTCGACCTGGGGGTCTACCTCACCACAGCGGTCAAGTGCGGCAAGACCGGCTACAGCATCCAGGCCGGCGCCATCAAAGAATGCTCGCTCCTGCTGGAGCGGGAGCTGGACCTGTTCCCGCGCGTGCAGGCGTACCTGCTGATGGGGGACGTCGCCATCAAGGCCGTCAACTATATCTCCGGGCGGGCCGGGGCGGGCCGGGCCATCCCGGCCGGCTCCACGTACAAGATTCGCGGGCCGGCGTACTTCTTTCGGGGCCAGCGGGCGTTTCCATCCTATCTGCAGGCCGGCCCCAGCTTCTTCATCGAGAAGAGCAAGCGCCAGATGATCGCCGAAGACATCGCCAGCGCGTTGAGCCTGGTCAAGTCTGGAAGTGAGCGTTGAGTCGGCTGCCTGTCCGTGCGCATTTTGCACGGGCAGCCGACTTGGGCTATCAGCCTGCGAATTGATTCGCAGGTAGGAGGGTGCGATGAAACCGATTCTGACCCGCTGCGGCTATCGCTGTGACCTCTGCCTGGCCTACCAGCCCAACGTGGCCGCGAACCCGGCGAACCAGCAAAAGCTCAGCGACGGGTGGCACAAGTATTTCGGCTTTCGATTGCCGGCCGCCGAGATCTGCTGCGACGGGTGCATGGCCGACGAACCGCAATTGATTGACCGAAGCTGCCCGGTGCGGCCCTGCGTGATCGAAAAAGGGCTGGACAACTGCTCGCAGTGCGAGCGCTACGTCTGCGAGAAACTGGCCGAACGCCTGGTCGTGTACGAGGACGTAAAACAGCGGGTGGGCGCAGAGATTCCGGAGGATGACTACGCCTGCTTCATCCAGCCATACGAGAACAAACGGCGGCTCGATGCGCGCCGGCCGTTCGGCGAGAAAGACCGGTCGCAGAGAGAAGAGTGAACGCCGCCATCAAACGACAGAGGGGAGACTCAAATGCCATACGACATGCCCCAGTGCAAGATCACCGTGCTCAAGAGAACGCTCAACCGTGACCTGGTCGCCGAGTACCTGGATACGGATGAAGATTTCGGGGCTTGCAACCGGTTCAGCGACGGCCAGGAGTTTGTGTTGGAACACCCGTTCAAGATGCCAGAGGGCTTCTGCCCCTGGGCCTGGGCCGACATCCGGGGCGACATCCTGACCATCGCGGCCGGGGGCGACCTGCCCTGGATCAAGCCGCGCGGGACCGCGATAGCCGGCTGCTCGGATTGGTTCCGGCCCGTCATCTTCAAGGTGGAGCGGATGGAGTGAAGCTATCCGGCAAAGTCGCCCTGGTCACCGGGGCCGCCCTGGGCTACCAGGCCGGCGGCCGGTCCATCGCCGACGCGCACGAGTTTTGACCCTCACCCTATCCCTCTCCCTGGTAGGGAGAGGGCCGGCGTGAGGGTGGAAACGTCCCCTTTGTTCACGATCCCACCCTCCCCCAACCCCTCCCTATGAGGGAGGGGAGATTGTAGGAGGAGCACATGACGATCAAGGCCCGGCTCGTTAACCTGCTTCAGCGCGCGCACGAGGAGGTGCAGACGTTCGTCGCCGGCCTGAGCGACGAGGACCGCGCTGCCGTCGGCACGCTGGAGCGTTGGTCGGCCAAAGACCTGGTGGCGCACCTGGCGGAATGGCAGGCCCGCAGCACGCAATCGCTGGCGGCGGCCCGGCGCGGCGAACCACCGCCCCCGTACTACCACGACATTGACCAGGCGAACGCCGAGATCTTTGCGCGCTACCACGGCCGGCCCTGGGCCGAGGTGCTGGACGTGCTGGCCCGCGCCCAGGCCGAGGCGGTCGAGCACGTGCAGGGGATGGCCGAAGACGATCTGCTGAATACCACCCGTTTCCCCTGGCAGCAGGGGCGCGCGCTGTGGCGGCTCATCGTGGGCAACGAGTACCTGCACCCCCTGGGCCATCTCACGCAGTGGTACGTCGAGCACGGCCGGCCCGAACAGGCGGCCCGGCTCCAGGAGACGGCGGCGCAATCGCTCGCCGGGCTGAGCGACGCCCCAGACTGGCAGGGCCTCATCCGCTACAACCTGACCTGCTTCTACGCGCTGTCCGGCCAGAAAGAGCCGGCCATCGCCACGCTGACCGAGGCCCTCCGGCTGAACCCGGGCCTGGTCGGCTGGTCCAAGCAAGACCCCGACCTGGCCGCCATCCGCGAGGAGCCGGCCTACCGGGCGCTGGTGGACGCCATAGACAGGTAGATTCTATGCAGTTTGACCGAGACGCTCCGGCTGAACCCGGCCTGGCGCGCATGTCAGGCTGGTTCGAACCACTGGCGTTTGCCCTGTGGCGCTTCTAAGGTTGGCCGGGTTTGATCCCTTGCTGCTCGCGCGGGGTTGGGACGGGTTGCACTCCAGCAAAAAGGCTGCGCCGTGCCCGTCGCATTCCCCAAACAGTGGGCCGTCACCCCCGGCCAGGTGGCCGTGTTCTACGTGGGCGACGAGGTGTTGGGTGGCGGGACCATCGCCTGCCCCCATGTGGAGGAGAACCTTTGACCGATTGGCACACCCTGGATAACGTCAAAGTGACGCAAGCGTTGACCACCGACGCCCGCACGGGCCTGAGCGCGGCCGAGGCCGCACGCCGGCTGGCCCAGGCCGGGCCGAACGAGCTGATTGACCGAGGCGTCAAAAGCCCCTGGCGCATCCTGTGGGAACAGGTCACGGCCGTCATGGTGCTCATCCTGCTGGCCGCCGCCCTGCTCTCGGCCGTCTTGCAGAAATGGACAGAGACCTCGGCGATTGCGGCGATTGTAGTGTTGTTCGTCGCGCTGGGGTTCAGCCAGGAGTACCGGGCCGAGCGGGCGATGGCCGCGCTGAAGAAGCTGGCCGTGCCCCGGGTCCGCGCCTTCCGCGACGGTGCGCTGCAGGAGCTATCGGCGCGCGATCTGGTGCCCGGCGACGTGCTGATCCTGGAGGCCGGCAACGCCGTGCCGGCCGACGTGCGCATCCTGGAAAGCGTCAACCTGCGCATCCAGGAGGCGATGCTCACCGGCGAGTCGGAGCCGGTGGAAAAGCACGCACGCCCGCTGGCCGAGGCTGACCTGCCCCTGGGCGACCGGCGCAACATGGCCTACATGGGCACCGTGGCGACGTATGGGCGGGGCACGGCCGTGGTGGTGGCGACCGGCATGAACACCGAGATCGGCCGGATCGCCACACTGATCCAGGACGTGCCGGCCGAGGAGACGCCGCTCCAACGGCGGCTGGACCGGGTGGGCAAGACCCTGGCCGGGGCCGGCGTCATCGCCGCCGTGCTCGTGCTGGTCATCGGCGTCCTGCGCGGCGAGCCGCTGGTGGACATGATCCTGACGGGCATCAGCGTGGCGGTGGCTGTGGTGCCCGAGGGCCTGCCGGCCGTCGTCACCTTCACGCTGGCCCTGGGCGCCCAGCGAATGCTCCGCCGCCAGGCCCTCATCCGCAAGCTGCCGGCCGTGGAGACGCTCGGCTCCGTCACCACTATCTGCTCTGACAAGACCGGCACGCTCACCGAGAACCGCATGACCGTGACCGTGATTGACCTGGCCGATCATCGGGTGGAGTTGAGCGAGTGTATGCGACATCGCGCCCCGGCGTTGAACCCCGGAGAATGCCGCCCGGAGCTATTCGCCGAACAGCCGGTCTCCATGCACCTGCTCCTGGCCGGGGTCGCGCTGTGCAACGACGCCCTGTTGCGCCCGGACCCGGTGGTCGGCCAGTACCACACCGTCGGCGACCCCACCGAGGGCGCGTTGCTGGTGGCCGCGGCCCAGGGCGGCCTGTTCAAGGACGAGCTGCAAAGCCTCCTGCCGCGCGTGGCCGAGCAGCCGTTCGACTCTGAACGCAAACGGATGACCACCGTGCACCAGCGGCCGGCCGCCGGCGCGCTGCCGGAGCCGCTGGACCAGGTCTGGGGCCTGAACGGCCAGTTGCCCCCGGCGCCGTTCGTGGCGATCACGAAAGGCGCGGTGGACGGCCTGCTCGAGATCGCCAGCCAGGTCTGGAACACGGACCGGCCCGCGCCCATGACCGCCGACTGGCGCGCCCGCGTCCAGGTCGCCAACGACCGGCTGGCCCGGGACGGCATGAGGGTGCTGGGTCTGGCCTTCCGGCCGGTGGACCGCCTGACCGATCCCCCGGATTTCGAGCGGGACCTCGTCTTCGTCGGCCTGGTGGGGATGATGGACCCGCCGCGCCCGGAGGTGCGCCGGGCCGTGCAGACCTGCCAGGAGGCCGGCATCCGCCCGGTGATGATCACCGGCGACCATCCCCTCACCGCCGCGTCCATCGCCCGCGACCTGGGCATCAGCGCCGACGCCCACGTTCTCACCGGCCAGGAGTTGGATCGCCTGTCGGCGGCCGATCTGGAGAGCGTGGTCGAGCGCGTCTCCGTCTACGCGCGCGTATCGCCGGAGCACAAGCTGCGGATCGTGGCGGCCCTGCAAGCGCGCGGCCAGGTGGTCGCCATGACCGGCGACGGCGTAAACGACGCCCCGGCCCTGAAAAAGGCCGACATCGGCGTGGCCATGGGCCTGGCCGGCACCGACGTCGCCAAAGAAGCCGCCAACATGGTGCTCCTGGACGACAACTTTTCCACCATCGTCGCGGCGGTGGAGGAGGGCCGGGTCATCTATGACAACGTGCGGCGATTCATCAAGTTCTCCATCGCCGGCAACATCGGCAAGGTGCTCGTCATGCTGGGCGCGCCGCTGTTGGGCATCAACGTGGCCCTGTGGCCCTTGCAACTCCTGTGGCTCAACCTGCTCACCGATGGGTTGCTGGGCCTGGGGATGGGCGTGGAGCCGGCCGAGCAGAACATCATGCGCCGGCCGCCGCAGTCACCCACGGCCAGCCTGTTCAGCGGCGGCGTCGGACTGCACGTGGTCTGGGTGGGCTTGCTGTTCGGCGCGCTGGCGTTGGGCGTGGGCGGCTGGTACTACGGCGCCGGCCACGCGAACTGGCAGACGATCCTCTTCAGCGTGCTGGCTTTCGCCCAGATCGGCCACGCCCTGGCGATCCGCTCCGTGCGCGAGTCGTCCTTCCGCATCAAGCCCTGGTCGAACCCGCTGCTGCTGGGCCTGGCGGTGGTCGTCTTGGGGCTGCAACTGGCGGCCGTGTATGTGCCGTTCCTGCAGGTCTTCCTGCGCACGCAGCCTTTAGAGTCGGCCGACCTGGCGGTGAGCCTGGGGTTCGGTGGCCTGGTCTTTCTCGCCATCGAGGTCGAGAAGCTCATCGCCCGACGATGGGCCGGTTGAAACCCTGACCGTGTCTGGACTGGACTCTCCGTTCCGAAAAGCTCACCAGGCTCCCCACCAAAAGGCCAGCATCACGAACGGCTCCCGCGAGCCGGCCAGGACGGACGCGATGGCCGCGATGACGGCCGCCCCCGCCGGAACCACCAGATGGCGCAGCAGGTCCGGCCAGAGCTGGCCCCGCCAGCGCAGAGCCGGGCATACGCCCAGCAGCGCCACGATGAGCAGGCCCAGCGGCGCGCTGACGGTCTCGTAATAGGTGCGGCCCAGGGATTGCTCGCGCCCCACCCATTGCGAAAAGAGCGGCCACAGCGTCCCCACCAGCACCGCCACCGCCAACGCCGCAAAGAGCCGTGGCGGCCACGAACCCCTCCTCACGCGAGAGTGGGCCGCTGTCGCTATCCGCTGGCGCGTCCAGATGCCGCCAACGCCAGACCAGCAGCCCGGCCGACACGAGGATGCTCAGTCCGATCAAGCCGACAAACAACGGCCCTAACAGACCACCTTCGGTATAGGCGTGGATCGAGACCATGACCCCGCTGCGCGTCGGGAACGTGCCCACGATGGTCAGGGTGAACGTGGCCAAGAGCAAGATCAGGCTCCAGCGCCGCCTGCCCTATGCCCACATAAATGAGGGCAAACACCAATGCCACCACGGTGAGGCCGCCTACGACATACTTGACCTGCATGACGCTTTTCCCGCCAGCCTTGAAACGCCGGGACCAGGATGCCAGAGCAACTTTCTTGCCGGCCAGCACAATGTTGCAATGCTGCCACGGTATTGCTTTTGGGGATGTGGAGTGCTATAATGGGCGGGGATGGACATCTACCCGGCGGTACAGCGGGGAAGGAACAAGCATGGACGAACTCGCGCCACTGACCACAGCCGAACTCGCCGCCCGCTGTCGCCAGGAGAGCGGCCGGCCGCTGCCGGCCAACCGCCCCAGCGCCTGCTGGGAGCTGTTCCGCCGCGCCGTCGTGGAGAACGACCCGCAGGCGTGGCAGGCCCTGCGCGCCCAATACCGCCGGCTCATCGGCCAATGGGGCGCCGGGACCGGGCACGACCTGGACGATCTGGCCTGGATCGTGCTGGACCGCTTCTGGCGCGGCGTGCGCGACCACGACTTCCCCCACCGCTTCCCCACCATGACCGAGGTGATGCGCTTCCTCAAGTGGTGCGCCCGCTCCGAGGCCATTGACCAGGCCCGGCGATGCGACTACCAGCGCCGGGTCGGGGAGAAACTGGCCGAGGCGCGCCAGCTGGACCGGCCCGCACCCGGCCCCGAAAGCCAGGTGTTCGCCGCCGAGCTGCGCCAATACCTCTACAGTCGCCTCCAGGATGACGACGAACGGCTGGTGTTCTATCTCTCCTGGGAGCTGGACCTGCCGCCGCAGGAGATCGCCCGCCAACATCCCCGCCGCTTCGCTGACGCCCGGATGGTGTCCCGCGTCAAGGAACGCATCCTGCGCCGCCTGCGCGAGGACCCGGCCGTGCAGGAATGGCGCGCGCGCTGACCCTCTGCGCCGCGGAAAACGCGCGTTTGGAGCGTCTATTGGAATGAGGAGCACACGATGACCGAGTGCATCAACCCCGCCGAGATTCAGGATGGCGACCTGGCGGACTATGCCGCCGGTCAGGCCAGCGCGGCCGTCCAGGCCCATGTGCGACGCTGTGCCCACTGCGCGGCCCAGGCTGCGGCCTACGCCGACCTGGACCGCTGGCTGGGGGCCGGGCTGTACCGGGCCTCCTGCCCGGCGCCCGACGCCCTGGCCCAGTGGCAATTCCACCTGCTGCCGCCCGCCGAGGAGCTGGCCGTGGCCGCCCACGTCCGCGCCTGTCCCCATTGCACCCGCGAGCTGCACGAGCTTCAGGCCGTGGATGACGGCCTGCTCGCCACGCTGCTGGACCGGCTGCCGGGGGTGAGCCGTTGGCGAGAGGCCGCGCTCATCGCGGCCGTGCCCCGACCAGCCGGCCTGCGCGGCGCGCTCCCGCCCCAACGCCGCTACCAGGCCGAGGGCCTGGAGATATTCGTGGGGCCGCAGCAGACCTCTGATGGCCGGCGGTTGCTGCGCGGTCATCTGGTCCCCACCGCCGAGCCGGGCGCGCCGACGGCCGGCGTGACGGTGTGGCTGGCCCAGGCCGGGCAGGTGGTGGGCCGCCAGACCACCGACGACCAGGGCTACTTTGTCTTCCAGCCCATCGCCCCGGGCTGCTACGACCTGGGCCTGGGCTGGCAGGACCAGGCCGTGCTCATCCGGGACGTCGAGGTATGAGATGACCGTCGAAGAATTGGCGGCCGAATTGCTGGTGAGTACCGACGATGCGGAACGCCGGGGTTGGCTGACCGCCCATCGCCCGGCCATCACCCGGACGTTGCTGGAGCACCTGAAGGCCGCGGCCGAGCAGCACATGCTCTCGGACCCGCGCCGCGCCCTCGAGATCGCGGAGGTCGCCCGAGAGGCGGCCTCGCTGGCCGCCCCGCCGGACCCAGTGCTCACCGCCCTGGCGCAGTGGACGCTGGGCAACGTGCTCATCTACGCCGGCGACTTTGCGGCCTGCCTGGAGGCGTACCAGGCGGCCGAGGCCGTCTATGCCGCGCAAGGGGACGGCCTGGCCGTGGCCCGGCTCCAGGGCAACCGCGTCTTCGCCCTGGTCAACCTGGGCCGGCACGCGGAGGCCCTGGCCCTGGCCGAGACCGCGCGCCAGGGACTGGCGGCCGCCGGCCAGGCCGACAGCGTCTATGCGGCCACGCTGGCGATGAACGCGGGCGTGGCCCAGCGTCAGAGCGGGGACTATGCGGCGGCCCTGGCCGCCTACGAGCGGGGCCGGGCCATCTTCGAGGCGTTGGGCCACGTGGTCCAGGCGGCCCGCATGGACATCAACCGGGCTAAAGCGTTGGAGAAGCTGGACCGTTTCCGTGAGGCTGCCGCGCTGCTGGAGACGGCCCGCGCCACTTTGCAGGAACACGGCGTCACGCTGGACGTGGCCCGGGCCGACTTGAACCGGGGCTACCTGGCCTTTCGCCGGGGGCGCTACGGCGAGGCGGTGGAGCGATACGAGCAAGCCCGGGCCGGCTTTGCCGCGTTGGGCAACGAGATGGAAGAGGCCACCGTGGACTATGGCCTGGCGCAGGTCTATCTGGCCCTCAACCTGTTCGCCGAGGCGTATGAGCAGGCCGACCGGTCCCGGCAGGCGTTCGCCGGGCGGGGGATGACGCGCTACGCCATCCAGGCCACGGTCTGGCAGGCCGCGGCCGCCTGGGGCCTGGGCCGCGCGACCGAGGCGGCCACCCTGTTCGCGCAGGCCCGGGCCGGCCTGACGGAGCGGGGTGAGGCCATCGAGGTCGCCATCCTGGACTTGCAGCGGGCCGCGCTGCTGGCCCAGGATGGTCAAACGCAGACCGCTCTGGACACGGCCCGGTCGGCCGCCGGGGTCCTGGAGCGTCATGGGCTATCCGTGCGGCTGGCCCAGGCTCGCCTCACGCTGGCCGATTGTCTGCTCGCCGTGGGGTGCGTAGACGAGGCGGCGGCCCTGTATGCCGCCGCCCTGGACGTGGCCGAACGGGAGGAACTGCCCACGTTGGCCTATCGCGCCCGGTACGGCCAGGGGCGGGCCGCCGAGTCGCGCGGCGATGACGCCGCCGCGGCCGACGAGTACGCGGCGGCCATCGCTCACCTGGAGACCATCCACCACGGCCTGCGGCTGGACGAGTTCCAGGCCAGCTTCCGGGACGACAAGCTGGCCGTCTACGAGGCGGCGGCGCGTCTGGCCCTGCGGCGCGGAGACGTGGCGGCGGCCTTTGACATGGTGGAACAATCCCGGGCCGGGGCGCTGCTCGACCTGCTTGTCCTGAGCGTAGGCGAAGGGCTGGCCCGGGGCCTGGAGCCGCTGACGGCCGGCGACGCCGCCGACGAACTGCTGCGCCGCCTCCAGGCCCTGCGCGAAGAGTGGCACTGGCACGTCAGCCGGCTGGACGGCTACGCCCCGGCCGATGAGGATCAGCCAGACCGCGCCGACGAGGTGCGGCTGCGGGAGACGGTGCGCGCCATCGAGGGCCGGCTGGGCGAGGTCTGGCGGCAGTTGCGTCTGCGGCAACCTAACCCCCCGGCCCCCTTCCCTACCAGGGAAGGGGGAGGCCCCCCGCCCCGCGTCGGGGAGGGGCCGGGGCCATGGTCCGGCCCCGTCGGGGCCGAGGAAGGGTGGTTCCCAGAAGCGCGCCGGCTCTCGCTGGCCGAGGTCCAGGCCCGTTTGCCGGCCGACGCCGCCCTGGTCGAATACTACGCCGTGGGCGACGAGTTGCTGGCCTTCCTGGCGCGTCCTGACGGGGCGGACGTGGTGGCGCTGGGCGCGACGGTCGAGGAGGTGGAGGCGCTGGTGGGGGCCTGGCGCTTTGACCTGGATAGCCTGCGCCTGCTGCGGCCGGAGCTGTCACCGGGCCGGCTGGCGGCCCTGGAAACCGAAGGTCGAGATCATCTGCGGCGGTTGTACCGGGCGCTCGTCGCGCCGCTGGCCGGGCGGCTGACCGCCTGCCGCCAGCTCATCGTCGCGCCGCACCGGGCCATCCATTATTTGCCCCTGGCTGTCCTGCACGACGGACAGGGCTACCTGGTAGAGCGGTTCGAGACCAGCTACCTGCCGACGGCCAGCCTGCTGCAAGCACTGGCTCCCAGCGGGTCTGTGACCCGCGTGCTCCCCTCGGACCTCCCCAGTCGGCCCGCCCTGATCTTGGCCCACTCGGACGGCGGGCGATTGCCCCACGTTCTGGCCGAGGCCCGGCAGGTGGCGGACATTCTGGCCGGGGCCTGGCTGTTCGTGGAGGAGGAGGCCACCGAGGCCCGGCTGCGCGAGTTCGGCCCGGCGTGCGGCCTGCTGCACCTGGCGACCCACGGCGCGTTCCGGTCCGACAACCCGTTGTTCTCCTGGCTGCGGCTGGCCGGCGACGCCCGGCTGACCGTGCGCGACGTCTACGGTCTGCGCCTGCCGCACGCCGCGCTGGTCACGCTGAGCGCGTGCGAGACCGGGTTGGGCGGCCTGCGCGGCGGCGACGTGCTGGGCCTGAGCCAGGGCTTCCTGGCGGCCGGGGCGCGCGCGCTGCTGCTCAGCCTGTGGGCCGTGGACGACGCCTCCACCGCCCAGCTGATGGCGGCGTTCTACCGGCGGCTGATGGCCGGGGAGGGTCGGGCAGCCGCTTTGCGTGGAGCGCAATTGGCGGTGCGGGGGCAGTACCCGCATCCCTTCCATTGGGCGGGGTTCGTGCTGGTGGGGGCGAGCGGCAGACTCGCCGCGGAGGAACAGAACATCCCGAAAGCGGCGCTTTCGGGATGGGAGCGACGCAGTTGCTCTGCGTGTCAGGCGGCCATGGCGGCGTAATGCAGCACCTGGCGGGTCAGGCTGCGCGGCTGAGCGGGCCTTTCCGTCCAGACCGGCTCCTGGTCTTCCAGGATAAAGTGCGTATAGGCCCAACTGAACGCCTCGTGCAGGGGCACGGCCGTCAGGTTCGCCTGGGGCACGTCGAACAACTCGTCGGCCATCAGCAATTTGAGGCCCCAGATGATGATGGGGTAGTTTCGATGAAAGTTGTAGCTGATCCAGGCAAACGGGCGGTCCGCGCCACGGCGGTAATCGCACATCAGGTCTGGGATGTACGAATCCGCGTAGCCGCGACTTTGGACGCTCTGGCCCGGTCTCGGTTGGGCCGGGTCCACGGCCACCGCCTCGAGCATCCCGGGCGCCTGGAACAGAAACTTGAGTTGCCGTCTGGTCATGGGCATTTCCTTCCTGCCTGGCTCGCGGCGCGACGCACGCTCACAGGCCAAACTCGCGCCGCCTCTTGCCGGGGGCTATGTACCACACCTGAGGCGGGACACGCTCCCGATACCCCTTGACCTTGCCGCTCTGTTGAGGGTGCAGGTTGTAGAAGAATTTGAGGCCCTGGCGGTCCTTGACTACCACGGCGAGGAGCTGATGGACATCGGGCGCGGCTACCCGCAACCGTTTGTAGTAGATCAGCGTATCTTCCGGACTGGCGTGGTCGCGAATCACAATGTCCGGGTGCGCCAGGATCGCCGGGATCTTGTCGAGGGCCTCGAAGAGATAGTCAAAGTCCTTGGCGGCCAGGGAATCCCTGGCATAGGCCAGCCCATCGGCTGTCACGTACACCTCTTCGCCGCGCACGTCCCGGGCGATGTACTCCACGCGCTGCGCCCGCTCGCGGCCCTTGTTGTCCACGACGGTCACGTACTCTTCGGCCGGCTGGGGCTGGCGCACGGACATTGGCTGCTCCCGACGTTCGCGTCTTGCGCTCGATCATACATCACGGGACTGGCTTTGTCAAACCGGGGACGGGGTACGTGCCGATGGGGGAAAGCGGCAAACTGGCCGCGGAAAAACAGCCGTTGGTGCGTCTATTGGAATGAGTGCAGGCGATTCGATGGATAGAACGCCTCTCCTGCGCCCGCGAAAGGAGGATATTCCCATGACGATACGACACCGCTTTCTGAGCCTGTTGTTAACTGCGATGATGCTGTTGGCGGCCGGTTCGTCCGGCTGGACGTATCCATCGTCCCTGGCTCGTGCCGACGATTCCCCGCCGGAGCCGCTCCCCTTCGAGTGCGGCGGGGTCACGCCGCCGACCTGCTGCATCTACGGCTACGTCTACCACGATGGCGCGCCGGTGAATGGAGCCAGCGTCCTGCTTCAGAGCGCACACGGCTTCTTGACCACCGCCACGGCTGCTGGTCCGTTCAGCAGCCATCCCTATTACAGCGCTGATCTCAGTGCGGCGCCCTTGCTCGCTGCCGCTGGCGATAGCATCACCATCACCGCGTCGTATAACGGCATAGCCAGCGCCCGTACCTGGCTGACCCAGCCCAACGGGCAACAGGTGGACCTGGAATTGGTGTTGGGCGCCACAACCCGCGTCTCCGTGGCCTCCGACGGCACGCAAGGGAACAACAGTTCTGATTATACTCCCGCCCTCTCCGCCGACGGGCGCTATGTGGCGTTCTACTCTATCGCTAGCAACCTGGTGAGCGGCGACACCAACGATGTGTCTGACGTCTTCGTCCACGACCGGCAGACGGGGCAGACAGCCCGCGTCTCCGTGGCTTCCGACGGCGCGCAGGGGAATGGTCACTCCTATGGACCATCTCTCTCCGCCGACGGGCGCTACGTGGCATTCGGGTCTTATGCCAGCAACCTGGTGAGCGGCGACACCAACGAAGTCGCCGATATTTTTGTCCATGACCGGCAGACAGGACAGACCACCCGCGTCTCGGTCGCCTCCGATGGTACGCAGGGGAATGGGAGGTCCATTAATTCCTCTATCTCCGCCGACGGGCGCTATGTAGCATTCGCTTCTGAGGCTAGCAATTTAGTGAATGGCGACTCCAATGGTCAGAGTGACATCTTTGTCCACGACCGGCAACTCGGCCAGACGACGCGCATCTCTGTGGCCTCCAATGGCGCGCAGGGAAATAGCTACTCCGACTCCCCGTCCCTCTCCGCTGACGGGCGCTACGTAGCATTCTGGTCTTTGGCTAGTAACCTGGTAAGCGGCGACACCAATGGTTGGTATGACATCTTTGTCCGTGATCGGCAGACGGGGCAGACGACCCGCGTCTCCGTGGCCTCCGACGGTACACAGGGAAATAACAATGCCTACGATGCATCCCTCTCCGCTGATGGGCGCTATGTGGCATTCCGGTCTGAGGCCAGCAACTTGGTGAGCGGCGACACCAATGGTTGTTATGATGTCTTTGTCCACGACCGGCAGACCGGGCAAACAACTCGCGTCTCGGTGGCTTCCGACGGCACGCAGGGGAATGGTCGCTCCTATGGACCATCCCTCTCCGCCGACGGTCGCTACGTGGCATTCTGGTCTGTGGCTAACAATCTGGTAAGCGGTGACACCAATAGTTGGCATGACGTCTTTGTCCACGACCGGCAGACGGGGCAGACAATCCGCGACTCGGTGGCTTCCGACGGCACGCAGGGGAATAGAGAGTCCATCCAACCCGCCCTCTCCGCCGACGGGCGCTACGTGGCATTCTGGTCTTATGCCAGCAACCTGGTGAGCGGCGACACCAACGAAGTCGCCGATATTTTTGTCCATGACCGAGGGGGAACACCTCCTGCCGCCGCCTTCACTGCAGCGCCCCTGGCCGGGACTGCGCCGCTGACCGTTACCTTCACCGATCTATCCACCGGGACTATCATTGCCTGGACCTGGTCCTTCGGCGATGGCGGCGTCAGCAGCGCCCGCCACCCGGCCCACGTCTACGAGATGGCCGGCTCCTACACCGTCACCCTCACCGTGGCCGGCCCCGGCGGGTCGGATACCGAAACCAAACCCGGCTACATCACCGTCAACCCCACCGGCGTGCCCGTGGCCGGCATCAACTACATCTGGCCCAACCCGGCCACCCAGGGCCGGGATATGATCTACTTCAATGGCAGCGGCTACGACACCGACGAGGATGGAGCGTATATCACTGCCTACCTCTGGACCTCCAGCCGGGATGGGCCACTGAGCGTCCAGGAGGATTTCACCATCCAGGCCGCCGAGCTCTCCGTCGGCGCCCACACCATCACGTTCCAGTGCCAGGACAACGAGGGCGTGTGGTCGCTGCCCGTGACCCGCACGCTGACCGTCCAGGCCGGCCAGCCTGACGTGCGCACCCTGATCCTGGTCAACAAGCAAAAGTTGGCCGCGCTCTATAGCTCCCCCGAGGCTGACCAGGTGCTGACCAAACTGAACGCCCTGGCCGCCCACCCCAACGTCAAGGGCCTGGTGGTGCCGGTGGAGAACGACCCGGCCGTGGCCGCCGCCTACGCGGCCCGCGGCAGCGACTACAGCAACAAGAACAAGGCCAACGCCGTGGTCGAGGCCATCAAACAGGTAATCCTGGCTCAGTGGAGTGCGCACCCCGATCTGGAGTACCTGGTGCTGGTGGGCGACGACCGCGCGCTGCCCTTCTATCGCACAGCCGATGGTACCTGGTATCCCGACACCTGGACGTTGACCGACGACTTTTACGCCGATAGCGCGCCGACGCCCTGCCCCGGCTGCGCCAATCCCTACCTGTACATCCCGGACCTGGCAAGCGGACGGCTGGTGGAGACGCCGGCCCAGATCATCGGCCAGGTGGACACATTCCTGGCCGGCCCCAGTCTGAACCTGGATAACGCTGCGGTAACTGGCTATGACTTTATCAGAGACGGCGCGCAGGCCCACTGCAACACGCTGCAATCCGACTCACTCTCCGCCGATTGCACGCTCATCGGCAACTCGTGGACCCGCAGCGACTTTATCAGCCGGGTGTTGCAGACCCATCATGACGTGACCTCCATCAACGGTCACGCCAACGAGTACGGCTTTGGCACGCCCTCTGGGGAGTTCATCGGCGTCTCCGACTTCACGGGCACGACAGTGGACTTTGCGCGGGCGATCTTTTACACGGTGGGCTGTCATTCGGGCTACAACGTGCCCGATGGCCTGGATCTGCCGGAGGGCCTGGCGATCAAGAAGGCGAACTATGTGGCGAACACCGGCTACGGCTGGGGCGGCGGCGGGGTCGTTCTGTCCGAGGAGCTGATGTGGAACTTCACCAAGAAGCTGGTCTTTGGCGCGCAGACCACGCCGGGCCGGGCGCTGATGCTCGCCAAGCAGCAGTATTTCGCCGACCACCCCAGCCCTGGTCCCTACGATGAGAAGATCAGCACCGAGAGCACCCTGTACGGCCTGCCGATGTACCAGGTGACGTCGCCTGCGGGTCTGTCCAAAGAGATGTCCGGCGAGAGCATCCGCGTGCAGAGCCGGCCGGTCGCGCTCAAGGGCGATCTGACCCAGGAGAGCGTGGCGTACTCCTGGCCCATGCCGGCGCCCCAGACCACGCCGGCAGGGACGTACTACACGCTGTTCGGGGCAGTGGTGGGCCAGGGCGGTGAACCGATCCTGCCCCGGCTGTCGGTGGATGTGAGCCGGCCGGACCGGACGCTGCACGGCGTCGTGTTCACCGGCGGCTCATACAGCACAGTGAGCACTGACCCCATCGTGCAGCGCGTGATCACCACCGGCGTGGAGTTCGCGCCCTCGGCCCAAGGATTCACTGCGCCAGGCTGGTATCCCGCCACGTTCTTCGCGCCTAACCGGGTGGAGACCGGGGCCGGGAGCAAAGAAACGCTGGTGGCGACGGCCGGGCAATACAACCCCAATCTATCCTCGGACCGGCAGCGCATCTACACCGGTATGAACTTTGACGTGTATTACCACACCAGCTCCAGCGACTGGACCGCCCCGGCCATCACCTCCATGAGCAGCAGCCTGGGGGCCGGCGCGGCCACCGTCACCGTGGGCGCCAGCGACCCCTCCGGCGTCCACGCCGTGGTCATCGCCTACACCGACGGGGCGGGCGTCTGGGCCAGCGCATCGCTCACGTGGAACGGCCAGGTGTGGACCGGCAGCTTCCCGGCCAGCACGGCCACCCAGTTCTTCGTCCAAGCGGTGGACGGGGCCGGCAACGTGGCGGTGGACGATCATGGCGGAGCCTACTATCAGCCGGGGGATCACCTGGAGCACCGGCTGTTCCTGCCCTTGGTGTTAAGGAACGCCGGGTGATCCCGAACGGCGCGGCAGCTCTCATAAGCCCCTCTCTGGTTCCGGGAGGGGCTTGGGCATGAGGAGGGGTGAGGTGGGGAAGCCCATAGGGGGTGTGGGGTAAACCGGCGGCCGGCCGCTCGTTCTGATCGCCCCGGTCAACAATGGTCAGGAGCTATGCACCATGTTGGCCGGGGGCCGAATCAATGCTCCATCAGCCATTCGGCGATGCGGCTGCGGAAGCGCACCCAGCGGTCGGGTTGACGGTCATCGTGGTAGCGCAGGTCATACTCGTTGACCGAGACGATCTCCTCGCCCCGGCGCAACTCGGCGCGCAGGAGCCACGGTCCCTCGTGAGGCAGTTCGCAGGAGACCATGGCTGGCTCGCGGGCGCACGAATCCGGTGGCAGCACCAGCCCGGTTGCCTGGTGCACCGGCGCGCCGTCTAACATCACGTGCAACGTGCAATCCGCCAGCGGCTCCAACAAGTCGTTGATGAGCCAGACGCTGGCGCGGAAGGTCTCGCCCGCCTGATAAGCCCGCAGCGGATATTCCAGGCTCACCAGGATGGGGTTGTACAGCTGGAACAACTTGTAGTAGGCCGCTTTGGGCCGCCGATAATAGTCCACCACGCTCCAGCAGATGGCCGGCCACGGCTCATTGAACTGCCAGAACAGCACGCCGGAACAGCGATACTTGCGCCGCCGGTGGTGCTCGATGGCGACCTGCAGGCCGTAAGCCTGGGCCTGCTGGGTGGCGGTCACGTACTCGCCCAGGCTGAACTGCTCGGGCCGTTGGCCCTTCCGCTGCGCGAACGGGACCACATAGTGGTCCAGCTTGGCCTGCTCCGCGCAGTGATACGTCCAGGCCGGACCCGGCGGCCAGAGGCCCTCCGACGGCAGACACGCCCGCAAGGTGAGCACATCTGGCGCCGCCTGCAGACCGAACTCGCTGGCGAATTGGGCCTGATCCTCGCGGTACTCGCGGATCGGGGCAAAGCCGTGCCAGACGCGCCAGTTGTGGCTGTCGCCCCGGGCCGGCGACGCCGGGTGGAAGGGCCGGGTGCCATCGTATGCCATCACCACGTTGCGTATGGCCTCCACCAGCACCTGATTGCGCTGGGGACTGAACTCGTTGCCCCCGCACCATAGAACCAGGCTGGGATGCCCCCGCAACGCCTGCACGATCTCGGTCGCCTCATGGGCCATCAGGTCCCGAAACGCCGGGTCACGGGGAAAGTGATCCAAAAACGCGCAGGCCAGGGGAAACTCTTGCCAGACCAGGATGCCGGCCCGGTCACACAGGTCGTAAAAATCGGCCTTCTCCCGCAACCCCCCACCCCAGACGCGGAACATGTTGACGCCGGCCGCCCGAGCCAGCCGGATCAGCGACTCATAGTCCTCGCGGCGCGCGCGACCCGGCAGGGCGTCAATGGGCACCCAATTGGCCCCCCGGATGAACGTGGGTTGGTCGTTAATGGTGAAGGTCCAGTTCTCGTGGCCGGCCGGTGTGCCGGGGTTCCGGGCCATCCGCACGCTGCGCAACCCAAAGGTCGTCGAGATCGCATCCAGGACCAGCGCGTCCAGGGGTTGCGTATCGTCCACTGCGGGCAACGCCGCCAGGTCACGGTCATCCGGGGTAGCAGCAAACAGCCGCAGGGTCAGGCGATACAGGTGGGGTTGCCCCCGGTCCCAGGAGAACCAAAGGGCTGGCGATTCGATGGGCAGATCCCAGGTGATCTCTTGCCGACCGGCCGGGAGTCTCATCTGGCGCGTAAAGCGCAATGGGCGGGGCTGGTCAAAGTTTTCGCCAGCGACGACGGCCAGGGCCTGGACCTGCCGCTCACTATCCGAATCCACGGTCAGGTGGACACGGGCCGTGGCGCGTTCGGGGGAATGCACCTCCCCCTGCACCCAGACGTCGGCCAGGAAAACGCCCCGGCTCACCACCAGGTACACGTCATCCCAGATGCCCATGGTTCGCAGGCGTGGCGCAAAGTCCCAGCCGAAAGACATCTGGCACTTGACGGTGGCCATGCGGTCGGGGAACGCCGGGGTATCCTGGAGACGAGAGGCCAGCCTGGCCCACAGTCGTTCCCGGCGCGACAACCTCAGCCGGGGCAGGGAATCGGAACCCCAGATCCGGATGGCCAGGGTGTGGGGGTTGGGGGAGAGCAGGTGCGGGGTGAGGTCATAGACCTGGCGGCTGAACATGCCCTCGTGGCGGGCCAGCAGCCGGTCATCGAAAAAGACGGCGCAGCGATAGTCAATGCCCTGGCAGATAAGGTGCACGCGCTCGTCGGCCGCCACATCCAGGTCGAACTCCCGCACATACCACCAATCGCGGTCGTCTACCCAGTCGCTGGTCCCGGCGGACGTGCCGACAAAGGGGTCTGGGATCTCGCCCAGGGCCAATAGATCGCTGCGCACGTTGCCAGGCACCGTGGCCGGTCGCCAACGGTCCACCTGGACCCAATCGGCGGGAAACTCGTGTTCCCAGGGCTGCCGCGGCACCGCGCCGAAATGCCAGCCCCCCTCTCCGTGGTCACTGCCCAGCGAAACGATCCGACGGCTCATCGGCCCGCATCAACCAAGTAGCCGCTCTTGCCCAGCGCCTGCGCCCGCGCGCGAGCATAGCCCAGGGCCTCGTTCAGCTCGCGAACGCTGGAGAGCTTGCGCCGTCGCGTGACAGTCACGACCCCGATGGAGAGGAAAGCCAGCGGCGCATCCCGGATCTGGACCACGGCTTCCACATCCCTGCCGCCCACCTGGCGGTCTTTGAAGGGATAGAAGAGTCGGATCTCGCGTTCGAAGCGGGCAATGACGCGCTCACAGATGGGCTTGACCTTGTCCGGCGTGGTGACCACGACGAAATTGTCTGTGCCCAGGTGAGCGATGAAATCCTCCCGGTTGCCGACCTCGTTGACGACGCTGGTGAAGATAATGCCCAGGAACTCGATCAGGTCGTCGGCGGCTACAAAGCCATAGTAGTCGTTGAATTCCTTAAAGTGGTTAATGGTGCTATAGAGAACGGCCCAATCATGCCGGCCTTCCAGCCGCTCGTAATACTCTTCCTCCAGCAGCCGGGCGCCAGGCAGGCCCGTGACCGGGTTGGCCAGGTTCTCCCGATTGGCCCGGTGCAGGGCGTTCTCCACGCGCAGGTGAAGCTCCTTCATGTCGAAGGGCTTGGTGATGTAATCGTCTGCCCCCAACTCCAGGCCGGCGATCTTGGCGCTGCGCTCGTCGCGTTGGGTCAGAAAAATGATGGGGATATGACGGGTACGGGGGTTCTCGCGCAAGGCCCGGCACACATCATAGCCATCCATGTCCGGCAAATTGATGTCCAGAATCGCCAGCTTGGGCGGGCGGCCGACGCAAGCTTCCAGGGCCGCCGCACCGGTGAACGCCCGCACCACTTCGTACCCGGCGTTGGTGAAAAAGATCTGCAGGAGCTTCTGGACTTTAGGCTCGTCCTCGACGATGAGCAGCCGTTCTTTGGTCATCCTGCGGCCCCTCTGACATCGAGCGTCTCAGGCTGGGATTTTCAAGGCCGGGCAGGTCTACGCGGGCAACCGGCCCCGGAGCTGCTCGAGCCAGCCCCGCACGCCGTGCGCTGCGCGTGACTTGCGGCGCCGCTTCTTGCGTTCCCCATCCGACGAATAGTAGTAGTAGTAGTAGTAGCCGTAACCGCCCCGTCTCAACTTGAGCCGGTTCAGCACCGCCCCCAACAACGGCACGCCCACTTGCTCCAGGGCTTCCCTGGCGCGCTCGGCCTCGCCCCGGCGCGTGACGCCAGCATCCACCACCAGCAGCGCACCGTCCATGCGCGCGCCCAGCACGGCCGCATCCGTCACCGCCAAAGCGGGCGGACTGTCGAACAGCACCATGTCGGTGTGCTCCGCGAGGAGTTGAATGGCCCTGGCCATGCGCTGAGAGCCTAGCAATTCGGCCGGGTTGGGCGGGATCGGCCCCGAAGTCACCAGTCGTAGATTCTCCACGGTCGTGGGCGTGAGGAACTCGTCCACTTGGGGCGCATCCGTCATGAGCAGGGTGGTCAGCCCGGCCCCGTTAGCGACCTGGAACAGCTTGTGCTGCACCGGTCGCCGCAGGTCCGAATCCACGACGATCACGCGCTTGCCAGCCTCCGCCAGCGCGATGCCCAGGTTGGCTACCGTGGTGCTCTTGCCCTCGGAAGGGCTGGAGCTGGTGACCATGAGCGTGCGTATCGGCTTGTCCACACTGGAGAACTCGATGTTGGTGCGCAGCACGCGGTAGGCCTCCGCGATATGTGATTTGGGGTGTGCCGCCACGATGAGGGTATCGGTCAGCGACTGGGCCGGGTTGATGCGGGCGATGCTGCCCAACGTGGGCAGAGACAACACGGCCTGGATGTCGTCAGAAGTCTTGAGGGTATCATCCAGATACTCGACGAGGAAAGCCACGCCGACCGCCAGCGCCAGGCCCACGGCCGCCGCCAGAAGCGTGTTCGTCAGCCGGTTCGGCCCGACCGGCGCCCGGGGACGTTCGGCCGCCTCCACCACCGTGACCGTGTTCACCATCTGCGCCTCGGACAGGCGCAAGCTCTCATAGTTGCGCAGTAGGCCAGCGTAACTGTTCTGGTATTGCACCAGGATGTTCTCCAGGCGCTTGATCTCCACCTGGCGGGCTTCATCGGACAATTCGGCCCCCATCGCGCCACTCTTGTATGCTTCCAGCGTCATGGTCGTGGCTTCGATGTCTTTGGTGAGCTGGGCCATCTGCGTTTCCAGGCTCTGCCGCGAGCTGGCAAAGCGACTGCGCTGGGTCTCGTCATTGTAGCGAATAAAGACGGCGGCCGTCTCGTTGGCGATGGCCTGGGCGCGAGCCGGGTCCATGTCCGTCACGACGATCTGCAGCAACTGGGTATCGCGGATCCCGCTGGCGCTCACCGAGGGCATATACGGCAGCCCCAGATTGCGCTGCACCTCACTCAGCACCGTGCGTGACCGAATGACCTCCACATAAGTATCTGCCAATCGTTGGCTGGTCAGGATGCTGGTGTAATCGGTATAGCCAGACCGGGCCTGGTCAATCATCAGCACCGTGCGGGCCTGGTAGACCGGGGGCATGGATGCGGTCACCAGGTACGCTGTCCCCCCGGCCAGGATCATGCCCAGGACTGCCAGCCACCACCACTTGCGTGCCAAAGCCAAATACTGCCGTAGTTCCATACTTTTCACTTCCTCTTGCAGATCGGTCGCAGTGAACTCTGCTCACGGAGGGTGTGCTACCCGCCGCGCTGGACGCAGAATGCCAAAGCTGCACGAGCAGCGGGGACACGCTGGGGTGCGTGAGCCACCATACCCATTGTAGCACACCTGCGGGCAAAGATCAAACGCCTGGCCGCAGTTGATGGTGGGCACAATCCCCGCCCAGCGGGCACGAGGCGCACCCTGGCTGGCGTTTGGTGCAGCGCTCTTTGCCGTGGCGTACGATCAAGGCGTGATACTCTTTGAACAGAGCCACATCTGGCGGCAAGTGCCCGGCGAATAGCGACTGCAGATCGGGATAACTGACCGTATCGGATACCAGGCCCAGCCGGGAAAAGACCCGTCGGGTATAGGCATCCACCACAAATGCGGGCCGCTGGGCGGCATACAGCAGAATGGAATCCGCCGTCTCCGGGCCGATGCCATAGAGGCCCAACAAGGTCTCGCGCAACACGGCCGTCTCCAAAGCAAACAGTCGGTCCAGGTCGCCGCCGTGTTCCCGGTCCAGAAACTCCACCACGGCCCGCAGCTTGTGTGCCTTGGTGTTAAAGTAGCCAGCGGGCCGAATGCACAGCGCGATCTCCTCGGCGGAGAGGGCCAACAGGCCCGCTGGTGTGAGCGCACCCGCAGCCCGCAGGTTGGCGATGGCCTTCTCCACATTCGTCCAGGCGGTATTCTGCGTGAGAATGGCCCCCACGATGACTTCAAAAGGGGAATCGGCCGGCCACCAGCCCTGCGGCCCATAGGTGGCGAATAGCCGGTCATAAATGTCGAGCAGGCGACGGCTCAGGTCATCCGGCATGATCCCCCCGCAACTCGCGGAGCAACGCCACCCGGTCGCCGTAATTGCGCCGATACCACTCCTTATACTCGCCGCTTTTGATCTTGCGCCACCACCACTCGTTCTCCACGTACCAGCGGACGGTTTTCTCCAGCGCCTGCTCGAAGGTATGGGCGGGGCGCCAGCCCAGGGCCTTGAGTTTGTCGCAGTTCAGGGAGTAGCGTCGGTCGTGGCCGGGGCGGTCCGGCACGAACTGGAGGAGGGACCGGGGCTTGCCCAACAAATCGAGCAGCAGATGGGCCATGTCCAGGTTCATGGTCTCCTTCTCCGGCCCCACGTTATAGGCTTCGCCCAGCACGCCACGATGCAGCACCACGTCAATGCCCTCGCAGTGGTCGAGGACATACTGATACGGCCGTACCTGACGACCATCGCCATAGACCGGCAGGGGCAGGTCGTCAATGGCGTTGGTGATAAAGAGGGGCACCACGTTCTCCGGGTACTGGTACGGTCCTATCGAATTATGGGCGAGTATGCCCATGCCCGTGAGAAAACTCTCCACGCCGGGCACGGAAAAGTCGTACACATATCCCTCGTAGTCCGTCTTCTCAATGGCCTGGATCCGGGCCCAGACGATCTCCCCTGTTCTGTACGTCTGCAGAGTTTGGTGGGACTTCTCGGACCAATTGACCGGGTCTAGTGGGTCCACCCCATATGCGCAAACCCGGTAGTAGGTGTACTTTTTCTCTTCACCACGCCTGGCTGCTATTTGATACGGGCCTTGCAGGCTGGCGACAATGCCGAACCGAAGGAGAAGTTGAATCATGTCCATGGCCAACAGAGGACTTGCCGTGGCAAAGGAAAAGAGTCTTCTTTCAACGCGAGTTCGGCCATTATGCAAGCCATCTCCATCGTAGAACCCTTGGATATAGTGTCGCAACTTGTCTCTGGGTAGATTGAACACCCAGCGAGGTACCCGCCGTTCTTTGGACATTCCGCCCAGTTCGAGCACTTGGGCAAACAGATACACCAACGGTTTGGAGTAAACGAGGAGGGAAGGAGCCGAATGCTTCGTCGGTGGTTGATACCTGGGCTCGACCCCGAAACGCCGCTGCAAGATGTCCTCGGCTCGGCGGATGAACCGCTCCTCTGAATAGAGACCCAGAAGATAATCGCCCGGCTCTTTGCCACAGCGCAACTGCCCTTCCGCGAGGACAAAACCGCAGAGCCACAGCATCTCTTCATCCAACTCAATCTTGGTAGGGATGGTAACGGTGCTGAAGGAAGCACGTAACTGGGCCGCCGGTGGCACCTCGAGCCCCAGGTGATCGTATACCTTCAACGGCATGGCCTGGTAGTTAGACCATTGCCTTGTGGTCCAAAAGTAGACAGAGGATCGGGGGCCCTTGTAAGACTGATATTGCCCATCACGATAGATAAAGTCCCTGATATCCTCAGATCGGGCCGCGATGAGTGCCCCCGTCTGATCGCTGACTACCATAATGTTATCCGCGAGTTCGGGAAATGGGGTCAGGTGGTGTCCAATGTGTAGTACCTCATTAGCCGCTTCAACCGTCGGCAAGTCGCCAGCGGTGGCAATATAGTCACCGACCTGTAGTTCCCGAGCCAAAACCGCGAAGGGGCGTCCCTCGTCGTCTCTCTTGAACAGGCTATGGTCACCCGTGACTCGGATCGTCTTTCCATATTTCGTCTTAATCCAGTACGCATCCCGGCGGACATGTTCTCGAATCAAGGCGCTGACGCGATGCAATCCCATCTGACAGGTCTGGGGATCCATGGCCGGGACAGCCAGACGGCCGGGTTGCTGTCCATACTCAGCATAAACGTCTTCGACCTTCTGGCAGATGAACCGATCACCATCGAAGGCGATGACCGGCTCTCCCTCTAGAATGCTATTTGCCCCTCTGGTGATGGTGACGGGTGTCCGGTAGGTGTTCCAGTAGGCGAAGGCCAACAACTCTGCCCCGGCCTTGCTGGCCGCATAGGGACTGCGGGCCTCCAGCTTGTCGGTTTCTACCGACGAGCCGGTGAGCACTTCGCCATAGATCTCATCTGTGCTGACGTGGTGCAGGCGTTCCAGGCGCAGATCCTTCACCACTTCCAGGAGCACGTAGACGCCATAAACGTCGGTCTTGATAAAGGCATCCGCATCCATTATTGAACGATCTACGTGGGTTTCGGCAGCCATGTTAACGACGGTATCAATGTCGTATTCCCGCACCACTCGCTCCACGGCCGGCCGGTCGCAGATGTCGCCGCGCACGAAGGCCAGATAGCGCGGATGGCCCTCCAGGTCGCGCAGGTTATCCAGGTTGCCCCGATAGTTCAGGATGTCATAGACCACGAACCGGTAATCGGGATAGCGGTCCAGCATGTAACGCAGGAAATTGGAACCGATGAAGCCAGCCCCACCGGTGATCAGCAGGTTTCTCAAGGTCGCTCCCCTTTCAGATTAGCAAGCCAGCCTATAGCTTTTTGCCCCGTCGCGCATACGCCTCACGCAACAGGCTTTCCAGGTCTTCAGAGGTAAGCAGGTATGTCTCGGTCTTGAGCTCACCACCGCGTTCGCGGACGACGGTCGCCCCCTGCAAGATGATGCCTTCTTCCGTCTCTAACAAACGGATGTTCGAAAACTGCTGCTGGTCAATGTAATGGCCGATCGCCCGCAGCACGTCCTGATAATCTGTCCTGGACAGGCCGCTAAAGAGTTTCATGTGACTCCTCCTGTGTATTCGCGATGCTTGGCTCTCAACCAGGCCCGGTACATGGAAAGTGTGGCTCAAAGCGGGTCTGCCAGACTCGGGCCGGACTGGGCGACCCGCGTCTCATGGCGGTCACCCTGTCCGACCTGCCCACGTCAGGCGACATGGACCGGGTGGGGCCGGGCAGACCGCCCGGGAGCACAAGTTTCCGTCCGAGGCTTATTTCTTCTTTTGCTGAGCGAGCAGCTTGGCCAGCTCGTCGTGGCTGAAGAGCTTGGTCTCCATGACATACTGATAACCCTCACGAGTGGACACCAGGCTGGTGCCCTGGACGATCATCCCGCCCTCCACTTCCAGGATGCAGATGTCGCGCCACCGCTTCTCCTCGACAAAATTGCCCAGAACGTACAGAACTGGTGCGTAATCTATCTTCTTGACTTGGTCAGCCATGATATGGTTCCTCCCTTCCGCTACGCGACCGGACTTGAAAAGCGTGGCGCAGCCTTTCCAGGCTGCGGCAGGCTCGAAAGCCTGCCCTACGTTTTCATGCTTGGCGGTGAACGTGGTTCATGAGGACTGATCTGAAAATAGCACCGTGGGGCACGTTTCGCGTGTGAGCTTGCCGCGCATCCCTGGCCCCGCGCCAGCGGTTCTATACCTGGAAAGTATGGATATGGTGATCAACCCGCGTGAGGTCTCATGCCCCGGCTACCAGTCGTCGCAGCCGGCGCATGGCCTTGCGCGGGTGCGCATAGCGCTCCCACCCGGCACGGACCTGCCGCCGCCAGGCGTTCTGCGGCTTGCGCCGTTGCGATTCGGCCAGTGCCCACTGGAGGAACGCCGGATCGTGGCCCTTGATCTTTAGTTCGTCCGGGTTCCGGCGGTAGGAATCATGGTCGGTGATGAGCGACAGGTCATGTTCCATGCAGTAATCATACAGGTCGCTGCCGGGATGGGGGGTGTAGAAGGCCGGGCTGTAGTAGTCCGGGTCAATCTCCCGGAGCATAGAGATGGTCTCCCGCATCTCGTCTTCCGTCTCCGTGGGCAGGCCCAGCATATAGTTGGCCCAAATGGTGATGCCGTAGCGTTTGCAGATGCGCGCCGCTTGCAGATTGAGCGCGCGGGTCGTGCCCTTGCGGATGAACCGCAACACCCGGTCGCTGCCGCTCTCAAAACCGATGAAATAGCCCCGCAGGCCAACCTCCACCATACGCCGGACCACGTCCTCGTGTCGCACGATGATGTCGGCCCGGCTCTGGCAGAAGAAGGGCTGAGTGAACCCGGCCGAGATCTAGGCGTCGCAGAACTCCAGTACCCAGTCCCGGTCCTCGGTGAGGGTATCGTCGTGGAACATAAAGCTGGCAAAGTGGTACTTGTCGCGCAGGTACTCCAACTCGCCCAACACGTGGGGCACGCTGCGCCGGCGCACCCGCTTGCCGAACAGGATGCGCTCGGCCGGCTGGCAAAAGCTGCAGTTGTAGCGGCAGCCCCGGCCGGCGATGACGGTGACGAACGGCGGCGGCAGCTCCTTGACGAATGGGGCCTCCGGCGAGTCCAGGGTATAGCCCCATTTGCGCCACTCGTTCAGAAAGAGATCGTGATCGGGATAGGGCAGGGTGTCCAGATCGGGCGGCTCGCCCACCAGCACCCGCTCGGCCGGTGGATGCCCGGCCTCGAGGTCGTTCAGCAGGCGCGGGAAGGTGATCTCCCCCTCGTGCGTCACGATGTAGTCAATGCGCGTCTCGGCCGCCACCTCATCCAGCATCAGCGTGGGGTGCGGTCCGCCCACCACGATGGTGGCCCCAGGCAGCACCTGGTCAATGAGCTGCACGCACTTGATGACCGGGTTAAAGTCCACGCTCATCATGGTGAGGCCACAGACCTGGGGCTGGCGCCGCCGCAGTTCCTCACAGAAGTGATCCCAGCCGCGCAATGCGCGCAGGTCCAGCAGATCAACCGGGTGGCCGGCCTCCTGGGCCACAGCCGACAGGATCGCCAGGCCGTGGCTGATCCAGCCCGAGTCCATCCCCTGGCCGGTGCTGTCGAATCCCTTGCCGGTGATGCCGGCGTAGATAAGCGTCGTCTTCATATCCGTCCCGCAGGTGGATCCACAAAGCCCCGCGCATCTTCACGAACGCCTTTGTAGATTCGCGCCGATTCGCGGCTCGGTTTTGTCAGCCGCCGTTGGTGATGAGGCCCACCCGGCTGTTGTCGCCCAGCATCATCTTGTAGGCCCGGGGCTTGAGGGGGCTGCGCGTGATCTCGACGTTGCGGCCGATCAGGCTGTCCTCAATGCGTTGGCCGATGTTCAGGACCTTGCTGTATTCCAGCACAATCGAGTGCTCGATCTCGCTGCACTCGATCAGCACATGGTGGTAGATCGAGGTAAAAGGCCCCACGTAAGAGTTCACGATGCGGGTCTCTTCGCCGATGATGACCGGTCCCCGGATCACGCTGTTGATGATCTCAGCCCCGGCCTCCACGGTCACCTTGCCGATGAGCTGAGAGTCACGGTCCACGTACCCCGCCACATAGTGCTCCAATTCGTCCAGCACCAGCCGGTTGGCATCCAGCATATCGCCCGGCGCACCGGTATCAATCCACCAGCCCTCATGGATATAGGGGTACACGGAGCGACCATGGTCTACCAGATATTGAATGGCATCGGTGATCTCTAGCTCCCCACGCCAGGAGGGCGTGATGGCGTTCACGGCCTCCCAGATGGTCGAGTCGAACATATAGATGCCCACCAGGGCCAGGTTGCTGCGGGGCTGGCGGGGTTTTTCCACCAGCCGGACGATGCGGCCGTCTTCCAACTCTGCCACGCCATACTGCTCTGGATGCTCCACCCGCGTGAGCACGATCTGGGCGTTCCATGCGCTCTCCTGGAACTGCTGCACCAGGCTCATAATGCCGCCCTGGATCACGTTGTCGCCCAGGAACATGACAAATCGCTCGTCGCCCAAGAAATCGCGGGAGACCTTGACGGCATGAGCCAGGCCCAACGGCGCGTTCTGCTGGATGTAGGTGATGTGCACCCCCCAACGCCGACCATCGCCCACGGCCTCCTTGATCTCTGGCGCAGTATCGCCCACCACGATGCCGATGTCGTCAATTCCGGCGTCACGGACGGCCTCAATGACACGAAACAGCACCGGCTTGTTCGCCACCGGGACCAACTGCTTGGCGCTGGTATAGGTGATGGGATACAGGCGAGTGCCTTTGCCCCCGCTCAAGATGAGTCCTTTCATATTCCCTCCACTCCCGCTCGATGCTCAGTACATGGAAGATGTGGCTCACAGCGGGTCTATGACCCGCGTCTCATGGCGGTTACAAACCGTCTGGGAGCACGAATTTCCATCTACTGAGTCTGGGTGTAGACAATGGCTTCCAATTGGGTCACGCGCTGCTCCACGCGCTGTAGCTCCCATCGGGCAACCCATCGGTCCGCGGGCTTTTCGACTACTTTGAATCCCTGCGCAGTCAGGGCTTGCTCGATACGGCTGACCCGGTCTTTCAGTTCTGCCACCTCGTCGCTCAAGTAGGCAAACCGTCGTTCAAGGCTCTCTACCCGCTTCTCCAGGCGATCCAATCGGGCCTCGATTTTCCGGAATTCTTCCATCGTGGCCACGATGAATGGTTTCATCGTATCCAGGATGATGTTGGGCAAATCCTCTCGTAATTGCCGCAGTTCGGCGAGAATCGCATTGTCCGCCTGGTGCATCTCGGCCCGGAGCTCCTCATTGGTCTGGCGCATCTCAGCCCGGAGCTCCTCATTGGCCTGGCGCATCTCGGCCCGGAGCTCCTCATTGGCCTGGCGCATCTCGGCCCGGAGCTCCTCATTGGCCTGGCGCATCTCGGCCCGCAATGGTGCGATCAGCTCGTCCCGGATTTCTTCCTTGAACGGGCCTAGCGCTACCTGGACTGCGGCGATGATCTCCTGACGTTCTTCCGGTGTCATTTCACGCCTCCTTGTTCACCAGAACCGCCACCGACGTCGCCCGCGTGGCGGCACAGGCTCTGGCGGCGGCACTGAGATGCGTTCATCCGCCAGGATGCGGGCCGGTGTTTCAGTGACCATGGCCCTTGCTCGCTCCTCGCCGATCAGTTCAGCCGCCACGGCCACTGCCTCCGACAGGGCCGGCGAACGCTGGCCGAGACCGTGAGCATCAGAGGCGATGACGTGCGCCAAGCCATGTGCCACGAACTTCTGGGCCGTCTCCTGCACCTCGCGACCAAAGACACCCACCAGACTGGCGGCCGTAACCTGGGTCAGCACACCCCGCTCTACCAGGGTATAGATCAACGACGGGTCCGCGATGACCTCTATGTATCGCTCGGGATGGGCGATGATGGGCACAAAGCCAGCCACCTGTAGCTCAAAGATGGTCTGCTCCACGTAGCGGGGATACTGTTGAAGTGGAAACTCCAGGAGAAGATAGCGTGTGCCACCCAGTGTGCAGCCCGGCTCCCGGGTCACGCGCCGGGGCAAGTCTGGCGCGATATACGCCTCCAACCCCGGCACAAAATCCAGCACGAGTCCCTGCTCGCGACACGCGGTTTGCAACCGGGCAGTGGCCTGGCGGACGGCCGCCGGCAACTGCGCCCAGATCCCTTCCACGCTATGGGGCGTGGTCACGATGCAGCCCACGCCGTCGGCGGCGGCCGCCCGGGCCATCTCCAGGGCCTGGGCTTCATCCTGGGCCCCATCGTCAAAGCCCGGCAAGATGTGGGAATGCAAGTCAACGTATTTCACAGGCTCTCGCCGGGTCAGTATACCGGCTTTTCGAGATGATGTCAAGGAAACCGCACTAAGTTGCCTTAAATCTTTCCCAGTCCGCCAGGAACCGTTCGATGCCGCGATCCGTGAGGGGATGCTGGATCATCTGCATCAACACCGCATAGGGCACGGTGGCAATGTGCGCACCCGCCAGGGCCGCCTGGGTCACGTGCAACGGGTGGCGGATGCTGGCGGCGATGACCTGGGTGGCGATGTCATGTCGCCTAAAGATCTCCACGGTGTCGGCCACTACCTGCATCCCATCGTGATTGATGTCGTCCAGTCGCCCCACGAACGGCGAGACGTAGGTGGCGCCGGCCCGGGCCGCGAGCAGGGCCTGGTTGGGAGAAAAGGCCAGCGTGGCATTCGTGGGAATGCCTTCGGCGGCCAGGACGTGGATGGCCGTCAGCCCCTCGGCGGTGAGGGGCACTTTGATGACCACATGCTCTGACCAGCGGGCGATCTCGCGCGCCTGCGTCACCATGTCCATTGCATCCAGGGCCGTGACCTCCGCGCTCACCGGGCCACGCACCAGGTCGCAGATCGTCCGAATCGTCTCGCCAAAGTCTGCGCCGCGCTCCCGGGCCATGAGGCTGGGGTTCGTCGTCACGCCGCTGATCACTCCCAGCCGCACCCCGGCCCGGATCTCCTCGATGTTGGCTGTATCCAAAAAGATACGCATGACCCTGCCTCCCTTTCAACCACCGCGAAGCGCAAGTTGCCCGAAACGATGTTTCGGGTTCGCGCGCTGCCTGTGGGCGCAATGTTCCGCCGGGGAAATGCCCCCACTGCGGGCGGGTAAGCCTATAACAAATGCAGGCAGAGCCTCGCACGGAGGTTCTGCCCGCTATTCGGCTCACATATCGGTCGCCATCCCAAGTCTAGCGCTTGGTGTACTGCTTGGCCCGCCGGGCGCGGCGCAGGCCGGGCTTCTTGCGCTCTTTGACCCGGGGGTCCCGGGTGAGCAAGCCAGCCTTTTTCAGCGTGGGCCGCAGGCCCGGTTCCGCCACGATCAGAGCGCGGGCAATCCCATGACGGATGGCATCGGCCTGACCGGAGAGACCGCCCCCGCCAACCTTGACCATGACGTTGTATTGTCCCTCCACGCTCGCCAGCCGCAGGGGCTTGGTGATCTCCCGTTGGTGTTTACTGACGGGAAAATACTCCTGGACCGGCCTGCCGTTCACCACGATCTCACCGGGACCGGGGAGCAGCCGCACCCGGGCCACCGCCGTCTTGCGCCGCCCAGTCCCATAATAATATCGCTGCGTCTCTGTCATCCGCCTCTGCCTCCTACTCGATCACGAACGGCTTGGGTTGCTGCGCCTGGTGCGGATGCTCGCCGCCAGCATAGACCTTGAGCTTTTTGAGCATCTGACGCCCCAACCGATTGTGCGGCAACATCCCGCGCACTGCTGCTTCCAGCACCCGGGTCGGGTGATGTTGGAGTTGTTCGCGCAGGGTAACCCGGCGCAGACCCCCTGGGTAATTCGAATGCCGATAATATATCTTCTGGTCCAACTTGCGTCCCGTCACCTGCACCTGATCGGCATTGATCACGATCACGAAATCGCCCACGTCCAGATGGGGACTATAGTTTGGCTTGTGCTTGCCGCGCAAGATATGCGCCACACGAGACGCCAGCCGTCCCAGATTCTGACCCTTTGCGTCTATCACCCACCACTCGCGTTGGATGTCAGACGCCCGCGTCACATATGTCTTCATCCCCTGCTCCTTGCTCTGGCCCAACTTCACGTAGGCCGGGACCACCTTCCCAGATCGTCGCTGGGTACGTTACTTTCATCAACCACAGGCCGTGCGCCGGGACGCTGGGGCCAGATCGGCCGCGCGTCCGGGTCGCTAACAATTCGGCCACCGCTGTGGGCGCCAGCCGCCCCTGTCCCATGAGCAACAGGGTGCCGGTCAGCCCCCGCATCATCCGCCGTAAGAACGCATTGGCCTCCACATCAAACCAGACCAGCGGGCCTGCACAGCCCCATTCGGCGCGATAGACGCGGCGCACGGTGTTCTGCGAGCGGCCCACCGGCGAGCCAAACGTGGCAAAGTCGTGTTCGCCGATCAGGGCCGCGCAGGCCGCGTTCATCGCCCCCAGGTCCAGCGGCCGGGCCACGTGCAGGCTATACAGGCGCTCCGCGGGCGCGCGCACCGGCGCATTCCAGATCCGATAGCGATAAGTCCGGCTGTGCGCGCTATACCGGGGGTGAAATCCGGCCGGGGCATCCACCATCTCCAGCACGGCGATGTCCGGCGGCAGCACCGCGTTCATCGCCCGCTGCAAGTCGCTGAGGCGCCAGGTCTGGGGGATGGTGCAGGCCGCCACCTGGCCGGCCGCGTGAACGCCCGCGTCTGTGCGACCAGCCCCCGTGACCCGCAGCGTTTCCCCGGTGAGCCGACGCAGGGCTGCTTCCAGCTCCCCCTGGATGGTGGGGCCGGTGCGTTGGACCTGGAAGCCCTGGTACCGCGTGCCATCATACGCCACGGTAAAGGCCACTCGCCTCACGGCCGCGCCTACCGTTCTACTCCTCTACCAGCTCGATGATCGCCATCCTGGCCCCGTCGCCGAGACGCTGGGGTAGCTTCACGATCCGCGTATACCCGCCGGGACGGTTCTGGTATCGGGGCGCCAGCACCTCGAACAGCTTGCGCGCGATCAACGGGTCGTTCAGCCGGGCCACCGCCAGGCGCCGGGCGTGCAACACCCGTTCCGGCCGGCCGTCCTCCAGGCCCCGCTTGGCCAGGGTGATCAATCGCTCGGCCTGGGGCCGGATGGCCCGGGCCTTGGCCTCCGTGGTCTCGATGCGCTCGTGCCGCAACAGGTCCGTGACCAGATTCCTATACAATGCCCGCCGCTCTCCCGTGGAGCGACCGAGCTTTCGACCAGCAACGCGATGTCTCATCGTCTTCTCTCTGCCAATCCTATCACAGTATCGCCCATCGTGGGCGGATGCCCGGCTCGATCAAGCCACCGGCCCGTCATGCCTCTTCCAGGGGCAGCAGCATCGAGTACTCGATGTAGCCTTTGGCTTGCAGTCGTTCCCGCAGCTCCTCCAGCGATTTGCGTCCAAAGTTCCAGACCGCCAACAGGTCATCCTCGCTCATCTCCAGCACCTGCCCCACCCGGGTGATCCCCGACCGTTTGAGGCAGTTGTAGGCCCGCACCGACAGGTCCAGGTCCTCGATGGGCGCGTCATAGATGGCGATGGGGATCTTTAACGAGGTGGGGGCCGCCGCTTCCAAACGCAGGGCCGCCGCCAGCCCGAACTCCATCACCAGCCCAAAATGTCGCACCAGGATCTGCGCCGCGCGGGAGAACGCCTCACGGGGCATGATGGTGCCGTTCGTCCAGATGGACATCACCAACCGATCATAGTCCGTCGCCTGCCCGATCCGTGCCCGTTCCACCTCATATTGCACCTTGCGCACGGGGCTAAAGATAGCGTCCACCGGTATAGTGCCAATCGGCAACCCCCCCTCGTGCGCCTCGGCGGGTTGGTATCCCCGCCCCCGCTCGACCGTCATCTCCATATCCAATACCGCTTCTTCCCGGTCCAATGTGGCAATGTGCAGTTCCGGGTTGACGATCTCGACCTCGGGCGGGGCCGTGATGTCGGCCGCCGTGACCTCCCGTGCCCCCGTCGCGTGCAGACGAAGCAACACGGGATCGTCTGCCTGGGACCGCACGCACAGCCGTTTCAGGTTCAGGACAATGCCCATGGCGTCCTCACGGACGTAGGGAATATCCGAAAACTCGTGCCAGATGCCCATGATGCGAACGGAGGTCACCGCCGCGCCGGGTAGCGAGGACAACAGCACCCGGCGCAATGCGTTGCCGACGGTGATGCCATAGCCCCCTTCCATAGGCCCTACGGCGAACCGGCCGAACTCCGGCGTCTCTTCCAGAGCAGTGATCTGGGGTAATACGATGTCTAGCAAGGATCCGCCTCCTCTTTTGGGGCTTGCATGGCCGGACCGGCACCCGGCTTGTCCAGACGCCTCAAGCCGTTGGTTCCCCTCGAGATTTGTCCCGTGGCAGGCGGTGCGGGAACGCTACCGGCTATAGTATTCCACAACCAACTGCTCGTTCAAAGTGACGTCCACATCTGATCGCGCGGGCAAGGCCACCACCCGGCCCTCCAGCGCCTTTGCATCCAATGTCAACCAGGCGGGTATGGCCTTGCGGCCCAATCCTTTGGTGCGCGCCTTAAAGTACGGGCTTTGCCGGCTCTGCTCCCGCACGGTGACCACGTCCCCCACGCGCACGATGTAGGAAGCAATATCCACCTTGCGTCCATTGACGGCGATGTGGCCGTGATTCACCAATTGCCGGGCCTGTGCCCGCGAGTCTGCCAGGCCCAGCCGGTACACCACGTTGTCCAGGCGACGTTCGAGTAGTTGCAGCAGGTTCTCGCCGGCCCGGCCGGGCATCCGCTCCGCCTCCGCGAAATACCGGCGGAACTGACGCTCCAGCACGCCGTAGATGTGCCGGATCTTTTGCTTCTCCCGCAACTGCAGCGCATAGTCGGACGGTTTGCGCCGCCGACCGTGCCCCTTGGGATTGCCATGCTCTCCCGGCGGATACCCGCGACGCTCGATGGCACACTTGGCCGTCATACAGCGATCACCCTTCAGGAACAGCTTGACGCCCTCACGACGACAAAGTTTGCATGCCGCTTCCGTGTATCTAGCCATCTATCCTCCTACACCCGCCGCCGTTTGCGCGGACGACAACCATTATGTGGAATGGGCGTCATGTCCGTGATGGATGTCACCGCCAGGCCCGACGACTGCAACGCCCGGATCGCGGCGTCCCGGCCGGCGCCGGGGCCTTTCACGAACACGTCCAGCTCCCGCACGCCAAAGTCAGCCGCCTGCCGCGCCGCTTGCTGGGCCGCCAACTGGGCCGCAAACGGCGTGCCTTTCCGTGCGCCCTTGAACCCCGCCGTCCCGCAGCTCGCCCAGGTCAGCGTAGCGCCCCCGGCGTCCGTGATGGTGACAATGGTGTTGTTGAACGTGGACGTGATATGCGCCTGCGCCCGGGCGACCACTTTGCGTTCACGCCGCTTGGCTCGCGGGCGCCGTCCCCCCTTCTGTTGTGGTGCTGGCATCCTCCACTCCTCTACATGAATCTACGAATCTACCAGCGAGAAGCCATTTCGTAAATTCGTCTATTCGATGATTACTTCTTGGCCCGAGACCGCCGCCGTCCCGCCACGGTCTTGCGGGGACCCCGGCGCGTACGGGCATTCGTGCGCGTGCGTTGACCCCGGACGGGCAGCCCATGCCGGTGCCGCAGGCCCCGGTAGCTTCCGATCTCCATCAGCCGCTTGACATTCATGTCCACTTCGCGGCGCAAATCACCTTCCACGCGATAGTTCTTCTCGATGACCTCGCGCAATCGGCCGACCTCGGCCTCGGTCAGGTCCTTGACGCGCGTCTCGGGCGCCACACCCGCCGCGTCTACGATCCGGCGGCCCGACGTCCGCCCGATCCCATAGATATACGTCAGCGCGATGTCCACGCGTTTGTTCCTGGGGATGTCAACTCCTGCGATTCTCGCCACGTGCCACCTCCACATCAGTCCACAGTCCGCAGTCCGCAGTCCATAGTCGAACGCCAGAACGGGCGACTGAGGACTGGTGACTGCTGACTAGCAACTATCAACCTTGTCGCTGCTTGTGCTTGGGGTTTTTGCAGATCACCCGCACCACCCCGCGGCGCCGGATGATCTTGCAATGCTCACAACGTCGTTTGACCGATGCTGTCACTTTCATCTTTGCGTCTCCTCACGGCCGCCACCTACAGCCGCGTCAATATCTCCGCCTCACCATCCGTGATCGCAATGGTATGTTCGAAATGGGCCGCCAGGCCCCCATCGCGCGTGACCACCGTCCAGTTGTCCGCCAATACCCGCGTGTGCGCCGGCCCAAGGGTCAACATGGGTTCCAGGGCCAGGGTCATGCCACGTCGCAGCCGCGGCCCGCGGCCCGGGCTGCCCACATTCGGGATATGCGGGTCCTCGTGCAACTGCCGCCCGATGCCGTGCCCCCCATACTCGCGCACCACGCCCAGCCCGGCCGATTCGGCACAATGCTGGATGGCCCACGATATATCGCCCAGGCGATTGCCCGCCCGCGCGGCCGCAATGGCTGCCGCCAATGCCTGCTGCGTCACGGCCATCAACTGCTGCACTTGCGGCGGGACGGTGTCCACCGCCACCGTGATGGCGGCATCACCTTGATAGCCCTTGTAAATGGCGCCCACGTCCATGCTCACGATGTCGCCGGGACGGAGGACGCGCCGCCCAGGGATACCATGCACGATCTCCTCGTTCACGGCGACACAGAGTGAGGCGGGGAACCCGCGATACCCCTTGAACGAGGGGAGCGCGCCCCGTGCCCGGATCTCCTGATCGGCCAGGCGGTTCAGATCGCCGGTGGTGATCCCCGGTCGCACGGCCGCCTGCAAGACCTCCAGCACTTCGGCCACGATCTGGCCGGCCCGGCGCATCAACTGGATCTCGTGCGGCGATTTGATCACGATAGCCATCGCACGTCAGGACCGCAGGGCCGCCAACAGGGCCGTGGTCACCCCGTCCATGTCCTGCGCGCCATCAATCTCCCGGAGCAACCCCCGGGCCTGATACCAGGCGATGAGCGGAGCCGTTTGCTCCTGATAGACCTGGATACGTTTTTGGTGTGTCTCCGGCGTATCGTCCGCGCGCTGGTACAGTTCGCCGCCACACTCGTCGCAGCGCCCCGGCTCGCGCGGCGGGTTGAACAGCACGTGATATACCTCGCCACACTGCCGACAGGTCCACCGCCCACCCAAACGAGCCAGCAACACGTCTGTGGGAGCATGGATGTAGAGCACTGTCTCCACCGCTCGACCTTGCCGCGCCAGCGCCTCTTCCAACGCCTGCGCCTGGGCCACCGTGCGCGGGAACCCATCCAGGATCGCGCCCTCAGCACAATCCGGCTGCGCCAGCCGATCCATCACCATGCCGATTGTGATGTCATCGGGCACCAGCTCGCCGCGAGCGATATAGGATTTGGCCTGCAGGCCCAGCGGCGTCTCAGCCTTGAGGTGCTCCCGGAACAGATCCCCGGAGGCCACGTGGGGCACGCCCAGCCGCTCCATCAGCCGCTCCGCCTGCGTGCCTTTCCCCACGCCCGGCGGTCCTAACAAGACGATGTATCGCGGAGTCCGGTCTCCCACGTGCCTTACTCCCTTTAGCCCACTCCCCATCTCCTGGCTCCCTTTTCCCCACCCGGGGAGAGGGGAGAGAAGAACCACACACGTCCCGGCGCGGCCAACCTAACACGCAAAGCGTGCCCCACGATTTACGGAGTAGGGCTACTTGATAAAACCCTCATAATGTCGCATCAGCAACTGCGCCTCGAGTTGCCGCATGGTATCCAGCACCACGCCCACCACGATGAGCACGCTGGTGCTCTCCAGGCTCATGGTCTGCACGCCGGTGATCAGACGCGCAAAGTAAGGCAAGACGGCCACCGTCCCCAGGAATATCGCCCCGAACAGGGTCACCCGGTTCAATACCCGGGTCAGATAATCCTGGGTGGGCCGGCCCGGCCGGATGCCGGGGACAAAGCCACCGTGCTTCTGCAAGTTCTCTGCCAGATTCTGCTGCTCAAAGATGACCATGGTGTAAAAGTACGTGAAACCAATGGTCATGAAAAAGTACGAGCCCCAGTAGATGATGCTGCCCTGATCAAAGGCCGACATCAGCGTCCGGCCCACATCGCCCACCCAGCCCTCGCCATACTGCATGTAGCTGCCGATGATCGTGGGGAACGCCAGGATGGACAGCGCAAAGATCAGCGGGATCATGCCCGCGGAGAGCACTTTGACCGGCACGTGGGTGCTTTGTCCGCCATAGACCCGTGGTCCACGCACACGCTTGGCATAATGGACCGGGATACGTCGCTCCCCCTCTTGCACCATCACGATGGCGGCCACGGTGATCGCGGCAATCGCAAAGAAGACGAGGACCCCCAGCCAGTTCTGGCCCAGGATCAACGTGCTGCCGATCTGGCTGGGCAGGCGCGCCACAATGTTAGCCAGGATGATGATGGACACCCCGTTGCCGATGCCCGCCTCCGAGATCAGCTCACCGAACCAGACCGCCACGACGGTACCAGCGGTCACTGTCGCCAGGATCGCCACCGTGGATAGCGTGGCCGAGACGGTATCAAAACCCCAGTTGGTGATGATCCCCTGGCTGGCATACGCCGAGATCTGGGCGAATCCCTGGAGCAGCGCCAAGGGCACCGTCAACCAATGCATGATCTGGTTGAGGCGACGGCGACCCGCCTCGCCCTCCTTGGACCACTCCTCGAACTTGGGGATGATCGGCGTGAGGAGCTGAACGATGATGCTGGCCGTGATGTATGGGTACACGCCCATCATGGCAATGGAGAGCCGCGACATGGCCCCCCCGGCGAACAGGTCCAGGAGGCTGAGAAACTGATTGCCCTGGAACAGGTCGGCCAGCTTTTCCTGGTTCACGCCGGGGATCGGCACCGCCACAAACAGCCGAAAGATCACCAGGATGAACAAGGTGACCAACAATCGCCGCCGCAAGTCCGGCAGCTTGAAGGCATTGATCATGGCTTGTAGCATAAGCTATGCGGCCTCCTCCATGGCCCTGTGATCCACGGCTTATTTGCCTGGATGACTCAGCTCCACCACCGTACCACCGGCGGCCTCGATCTTTTGCCGGGCGCTGGCGGAGAACCGATGTGCGTGCACGGTGAGCGGCCGGGTCAGGTCCCCATCGCCCAGGATCTTCACTGGCAGGTCCTTGCGCACCAGGCCGGCCTCCCGCAACCGTGCCGGGGTCACCTCTGTGCCGGCCGGCCAGTCCGCCAATCGTCCCACGTTGACCACGGCATACTCCACCCGGAAGATGTTGGTAAAGCCTCGCTGATGAGGCAACCGGCGCACCAGCGGCAACTGGCCGCCCTCAAAGTAGGGGCGTACCCCGCCGCCACTGCGGGCATTCTGGCCCTTGGTGCCCCGGCCGGCCGTTTTGCCCCGACGGCTCGCGTCGCCGCGCCCTGCGCGGATGCGCCGTTTGCGGCTCCCTGGTGCCGGCCACAACTCATGCAGCTTCATGGATCTCCTCCACCTCAACCAGGTGCTCGACCTTGAACACCATGCCCCGGATCGCCGGGGTATCCTCATGCACCACGGTCTGTTTCAAGCGGCGCAGCCCCAGCGCGCGGATGGTGGCTTTTTGGTCACGGCCATAGCCAATGGCGCTCTTGACCCAGGTGATACGCAGTTTCCGCTCAGCCATTCTGGCTCCCCTCGCCCACTTGTTTCCGCGCCCACGCAGGCATGACCTGCGCCAACGGCTTGCCCCGCTGACGGGCCTCTTCCGCCGGGTCCTTCAGGGCGCGCAGGGCCTCCATCGTGGCGCGCACCACATTGATGGCGTTCGCGCTGCCCAGCGATTTGGTCAGGATGTCACGGATGCCGGCCGCCTCCACCACGGCCCGCACGCCGCCGCCCGCGATCACGCCTGTGCCGGGCGAGGCCGGCTTGATCAGCACCTGCGCACTCCCAAACCGGCCGATCATCTCGTGGGGGATCGTGTGGCCCAACATGGGCACCGTGATCATGTTGCGCCGCGCCATCTCTACACCCTTACGGATGGCATCGGGCACCTCGCGGGCCTTCCCCAGGCCCACCCCGACCCGGCCCTGTCGGTCGCCCACGACGACCATCGCGCTGAACCCAAAGCGGCGGCCCCCCTTCTGCACCTTGGCCACGCGGTTAATGGCCACCACGCGCTCCTCAAACTCGAGCTCTTCGACGACGGTCTCTTCTTCCTGTTCCCTTGCCCTTCTTCTCGCCATGCTCACTCCTATGGGGCTACCCGTTAGAACGTTAACCCGCCTTCACGTGCTGCTTCGGCCAGGGCCTGGACGCGGCCGTGATATTTATAGCCGCCCCGGTCAAATACCACCGTGGTGATCCCCTGTTGCCGGGCCCGCTCGGCCAACACTTTCCCCACGACGCGCGCCTGCGCCGTCTTGGGCTGGCCCTGCACCGCCGCGTAGATCGCCGGCTCCAGCGTCGAGGCCGCCACCAACGAATGGCCGCGTTCGTCGTCAATGATCTGCGCGTAGATGTGGCGCAGGCTACGAAACACGCTCAAGCGTGGTTGCGCAGCCGTGCCGCGCACTCTCTCGCGCACCCGCCGATGCCGTCGCCGCCGCGCGGCGGCCCGATCAAACTGCTTGATCATTCCCACTATCCTCTCGCCTATTTGCCGACCTTGCCCGCCTTGCCGGCCTTGCGTCGAATCTGTTCGCCCGCGTATCGGACGCCCTTGCCCAGATAGGGTTCTGGCTTGCGGATCGCGCGGATGCGCGCTGCCACCTCGCCCACCAATTCTTTGTCCATCCCCCGCACACTCACTCGCTGGGGGTTTTCCAGCACGAACTGGATGCCCGGCGGGGGTGTCACCTTGACCGGGTGCGAATGCCCCACCTGGAATACCAACGCCGGGCCAACCAGCTGGGCCTTATAGCCCACCCCCTGGATCTCCAGATCTTTCCGGTACCCCTCGCTCACGCCGATCACCATGTTAGCGACCAACGCGCGCGTGAGGCCATGGAACGCTCGATGTGGTTTGCTATCCGAAGGGCGCGTGACCACCAGGGTATCGCCCTCACGCCGCACCTCGATGTCGGGCACCAAGTCCCGTTCCAATGTGCCCAGGGGGCCACGCACCACGATGTGCCGGCCTTCGATTTTCACGTCAACGCCTGGGGGCAACGGGATAGGCCGTTTACCAATTCGAGACACCGTAACCTCCTGCCCACCGACCCCTTACCACACGAAGCACAGCACTTCGCCTCCCACGCCGCGCTGGCGGGCCTGGCGGTCTGGGAGCACCCCTTGGGAGGTGGAAAGCACCGCCACCCCCACACCATTCAGCACCTTGGGGATCTCGTCCTTGCCCACATAAACCCGCCGGCCGGGCTTGCTCACCCGCTTTAATCCCGACAGCATGGGTTTCTGGTCCACGTACTTTAACCACACTTTCACCACGCGCCGTGCTCCCTCGCGGCGGACCCGGAAATCCTTGATATATCCCTCATCCTTCAGGATGCGCAGGATGTCCAACTTGATCCGCGACGCCGGGAACTCGACGCTCTCATGACGGGCCATCTGGGCATTGCGAATCCGCGTCAACATGTCCGCGATGGGGTCAGTTATGGTCATGCACACACTCCTCTGATCGGGCGGATGGCCCCCTGGTCATCAGCCCGGTTCACCAACTGGACTTGATTACGCCGGGGAGCAAGCCCTGCCCGGCTCTCTCGCGAAAGCAGATGCGGCACATGCCAAAACGCCGCACGTAGGCCCGCGGTCGGCCGCACACCCGGCAGCGGTTCCGCACACGTGTGCGGCTCTTGCGTTTCTTTTCCCGTGCGATCATTGACTTTTTAGCCAAATCGTCCTCCCCCGTGCTAATCCCGGAATGGCAGCCCCAGGTGTCGCAGCAACGCCTTGCTTTCCGCATCGCTGCGCGCCGTGGTCACGATGTTCACTTCCAGACCCCGCAGCTTGTCAATGGTATCATAGTCAATCTCTGGAAAGATCAACTGCTCCCGCAAACCGATGCTATAGTTGCCCCGGCCATCAAACGACTTGCTGG
>FWPV01001235.1_pt1 | contig 72415 bp, 72 predicted proteins | sample 2228371 | NCBI WGS metagenome assembly FWPV01 (sample SAMEA103939776, study PRJEB20133) | metagenome
CTATCTGGAGGCGGTGGAGCGGGGCATCCAGTTCCACGACCTGGCCGGTGACGGCGGCACAGGGCTGCGAGCCGGTGTGCAGGAAGCGGAGCTGGCCATCCCCCTGCGTCCCGACCCGTTTCACCTCCTGCAAGACGCCCACCGCCTCAGCCGGCGATTGGAAGCGGCCGCCTACAAGGCCATCGCGACCGCCGATCGTGCCCGCCGGGCTGACTTGGAAGCGCGGGGCCTTCGGCGTCGGCGTGGCCGACGCCTCAAGATCACAACACCCCTGTCCCAGACGGAGGTTGAGGAAGCCCAGGCCATGGAGACCTTCGACCTCTGGAGTTGGCTTCTCGGTGAGATTCGTCAGGCCTTGGAGCCGATCACCGCCACAGGCCACCTCGTCTCCGTGACGAAGACAAAAGCCACGGTGGAGACAGCCGTGGAACTGCTCAAGGAACTCGGCCACTCGGACATCACGGCCTTTGCCGACGATCTCCAGGCCAAGTTGCCGACGTTGCTCGCTCCCCTGGAGTGGCTGGAACAGCAGTTGGCGCCCCTTCTCGCAGCCTGGGACGCGGACACACAAGCTTTCATCCTCTGGGCCTGGCAGCACCATCGCGAGCTGCACCTGGACCTCGCCAAGGACTTTGCGGTGGAGTTACAACCGATTGTGCAGACCGTGTGGGAGGTGTTGAGCTTGTTCCACCGCTCCTCCAGCCTGGCCGAATCCCTGCACAGTTGGCTACGGCCGTACTTGCAGATTCACCGAGGCATGCCCAAGTGGTTGCTGCCTTTGCTGCAACTCTTCTGGAATCATCACCGGTTTGAGCGGGGCAAGCGAGCAGGCAGTAGCCCTTTGGAACTGGCGGGGGTGGAAGATGCGCCTTCTCTGGCGGAGGTATTGAGCCATCTGTTCCGCCCCAATGGGGCAGCTCTGCCAGCCTAATTCTTAAGGTGCCAAAAAGTGTCAACCTATTTCAGCCCGTAATTGAACCATCCCTGAGATTCGGCTCGAAAAGGGCTTGGACCTTTTGCCCGTAGCGGAGGATACTCCGCCATCGCTTTGGGGGCCGTGGTCCCCAGGCACATGATATGAGGAGCAGACCCATGACAACCGGCTATGTATACCATCCGATCTACCTGGAGCACGATCTGCGCGGCCATCCCGAAAACCAGCAGCGGCTGAAGGCAATCCTGCGCGTGCTAGAAGATCACCACCTGCTGGAACGGCTGACGCCTATCCCTGCCGCGCCGATCGCGATGGAACAACTGGAGCGATGCCACACCCGTCACTATATCGAGCTGGTGCGGCGTGTGGCCCAGCAGGGGGGCGGCCATCTGGATATGGACACCTATGTCCGCCCTGCTTCCTACGATGCGGCGCTGATGGCCGCCGGCGGTCTGGTGGAAGCGACGCGGGCCGTGCTCGACGGCCAGGTTGACAACGCCTTTGCCCTGGTACGCCCACCAGGCCACCATGCCCTGCGCGACCGGGGCATGGGCTTTTGCCTGTTCAACAACGTGGCGGTGGCCGCCCGTTATGCCCTGGCCGAACAGGGCGTGGACCGGGTGCTCATTGTGGATTTTGACGTACACCACGGCAACGGCACTCAGGACGAGTTCGAGCATGACCCGGCGGTGATGTATATCTCAACGCACCAGTATCCCCACTATCCCGGCACCGGCTATTGGAACGAAACTGGTCGGGGGGATGGGGCGGGGACGATTATCAATGTGCCCTTGACCGGCAGCGTGGGCGATCAGGGGTTTGCCCGCATTCTACAAGAGATCGTGGTCCCGGCTGCCCGGCGCTTCCGGCCACAGCTTTTGCTCGTCTCAGCCGGGTACGATGCTCACTGGGACGATCCGCTGGCCTCTATGCAGCTTTCGGTGAGCGGCTACACGGCCATCGCCGCGGCACTGAAAGGGCTGGCCGAGGAGCTGTGTGATGGCCGTCTGGTCTTTACTTTGGAGGGTGGTTACCACCTGGAAGCCCTGGCCTACTCGGTCCTCAACACCTTTGCCGTGCTGCTGGGTGACGAGGGCTGGCAGATGGTAGACCCCCTGGGGCCTTCGCCCTATGCCGAGCGACCGGTGGACGAGCTTCTGGCCCGGGTGAAAGAGGTTCACAGGCTGGATCGCATCTAACCCCCTGCCGATCCAGCCTGAAACCTGCTCACCCTGTCGGTTGGAGGGGAGCCCAGGTACCGGCCTGTCGGTCGTAGGCTTCGACGATGCCCGTCTCCAGGTGGTAGACCCAGCCATGAAGGGCCAGGGTCCCGGCCTGCTCCCCGTCGTGCACCGGGTCGTAGGAGCGCAGGTGCTCCAGTTGTAACAACACATTTTCGCGCACCGTGGCCAGGTGGCGCTCCTGGGCAGGCCAGTCACCGGCTTCGACCTTGGTTTTGGCTGGACGGGCGTACTCGATCCAGCGGGCCAGGTGCGGTTCGTGGCTCCAGTCAACTGGGGCGTCGAGGGCTTTGATGCCGCCGCAGTCGGTGTGGCCGCAGACGACAATGTGCTTGACGTGCAGGTGCAGCACAGCGTACTCGACAACCGCGCCGACACTCACCTCGCCGGTGCCATAAGGCGGCACCAGGTTAGCCACGTTGCGGATGACGAACAGGTCACCCGGCCGGGCGCCGGTGAGCAGCTCGGGCACAATGCGGGAATCGGAGCAGCCGATGAACAACACCTCCGGCCGTTGGCCTTCGGTCACCAGGCGGCTGAACAGTTCCGCATTTTCCGCCCTGTAGTTTTGGAATTGGCCGATTCCGGCCAAGAGTCTGGATGTAGGCATAGTCCCTCTCCCTCGAAAATAGCTAGTATCGTAGGGCAGGATAGCATCCTGCCCCACATTTCTAGTGGTTCAGCAGTTGTCGGCTGGCGGTGTATGGGTCCAGCTCGCGCCGCACAATCTGGTCAAGCAGCGCCGCCAGGTGCGTCGGTTCGGTGCGGCCCAGCACACGGCGCAGTGACTCTTGCTGAAGGATCATCTCCAGCTCGGCGGCGGCCCGCTCCTGCTCCCGGCGGGCCAGGGTGCCGGTTTTCTCCAGATAAGCCCGGTGGGCGACGATAGAGGTAGCCAGGTCGGCAATCCCTTCCCGGCGTGTGGCTACCGTCTTGTGGATGGGCGGCTGCCATAGATCCACCGCCCCCTGGTCCCCTTGCCCCTTCGTCCCCTGGACCACCTCTATCAGTTTGCCGTGATGCATGACCAGGTGTGATCCCCCGGCGTTCAGGTCAAGCATCATGTGCAAGGCCATGACAGCGTGATCGGCTCCCTCCAGGTCGGCCTTGTTGACGGCAAAGATGTCGGCGATCTCCAGGATGCCGGCCTTGATGGCCTGCACATCGTCGCCCAGGCCTGGCACCTCGACGACGATGGTGGTGTGGGCCATGCGGGCGATGTCTACCTCGGCCTGGCCGGCACCGACGGTTTCGACGATCACCAGGTCAAAGTTGGCGGCGTCCAATACCTTGACTGCATCGGCGGTGGCCCAGGCCAGGCCGCCCAGGCTGCCCCGGCTGGCCATGCTGCGAATAAAGATGCCCGGGTCGCCGACCAGGTCGCGCATGCGAATGCGGTCGCCCAAGATAGCCCCGCCGCTGAAGGGGCTGGTGGGGTCCACGGCGATGATGCCCACCGTCTTGGGCGGATTGTCGTGGCGAAAGTGCAACGCCAGGGCGTTGACCAGCGTGCTCTTGCCGCTGCCGGGCGGACCGGTCACGCCGACGACGTGCGCCCGACCGGTGTGGGGAAATAGCGCCGCCATCGTTGCCTGGGCCTCGGCGCCATCATCCTCGACCAGGCTGATGGTCCGGGCAATGGCCCGCCGCTGTCCGGCCAAAACCTGTTTAACAAGTTCGTCGGTCACGGGACATTCTCACGGATAAAGTTGACGATCGTGTCGGTGGGGGTGCCGGGGCCAAAAACGCCCTTGATGCCCATCGCGTGCAGGGCGGGCACATCTTCGTCGGGGATGATGCCCCCGGCCACGACCAGGACATTGTCCAGGCCGTTCTGGCGCAGCAGCTCCATGACCCGGGGGAACAGGGCCATATGTGCGCCCGACAGGATGGACATGCCCACCACGTCTACGTCCTCTTGTAGTGCAGCTTCGACGATCATCTCCGGTGTCTGACGGATGCCGGTGTAGACCACCTCCATGCCGGCATCGCGCAGAGCACGGGCAATCACTTTGGCCCCCCGGTCGTGGCCATCAAGGCCGGGCTTGGCAATCAACACGCGGATTTTTTTGTCGGTCATCTATGCCCTCCAACCCTCAAATCATTATCGGCTCGCGGTACTCGCCGAACGCCTGCCGGAAGCGGCTAACGTCCGCAACCTGGCGTCCAGTTGGGCAAGATAGTCCCAGAGATTCATAACTCGATCTGCTCCAGAAGCCAGATCTGTTCTTGAGCCTGGTGATAGGCGTCCAGATTGTACTCCCACTCGAACCAATTGGCATCATCGCCCAACTCACCCTGGTCGAACCGGGCGGCGAAGGTGGCCGAATCCATAGCATATTGCCGTTCAAAACACTTTAGCTGCTCGCTGTATCGTTCCAGGCTGAACCGGAGCGCTGCTTTTTTCATCGCCAGACCAGAGCGGATCAGAGGGATGGCTTCTTTCTAAAGCGTCAGCGTTTCAATTGCACCACTCATGGAAAACCTCCCGCACTTTGGGAGCGACCGTGACTGGCTCCAGCAGTTGTTTGTCGGCCATACCCGTTCAACCCTTCCTGTATTTGTGCTCGCGCCGATACCTATCTCTGGAGGCGATCTCAGATAATTGTCGGCTCGCGGTACTCGCCGAACACCTGCCGGAAAACGCCCATGATCTCGCCCAGGGTGGCGTAGGCGCGCACACAGTCCAGGATGTAGGGCATGGTGTTTTCGCTCCCCCGGGCAGCCTGGCGCAGCGCCTCCAAGGTGGCGCTCACCCGCTCGTTGTCTCGCTCGCGGCGCACCCGCTCCAGGCGGGCCACCTGTCGCTCGTAGCCTTGCGGGTCCATCTCCAGCAAGGGGATGGTCAGCGGCCTGTCTTCTACATACTCGTTGACACCGACGACCACCCGGCGGTGAGTGTCAATTTCCATCTGGTAGCGGTAGGCGGCCTCGGCGATCTCGCGCTGAAAGAAACCCTTTTCGATGGCCGGGATAACGCCGCCCAGCGCCTCGATCTGGTGGAAATAGCGGTAGGCTTCCTGTTCCATACGGTTGGTCAGCGCCTCGACGAAATAGGAACCACCCAGTGGGTCCACGGTGTTGACCACACCGCTTTCGTGGGCGATAAGCTGTTGGGTGCGGAGTGCGATCTTGACGGCGTACTCGCTGGGCAGGGCCAACGCCTCGTCCATGCTGTTGGTGTGCAGGCTCTGGGTGCCGCCCAGCACTGCTGCCAGCGCCTGCCAGGCGGTGCGCACGATATTGTTCTCCGGCTGCTGGGCGGTCAGAGAGCAGCCGGCCGTTTGAGTGTGGAAGCGGAGCAGCCAGCTCCGCGGGTCCTTCGCGCCAAAGGTCTCGCGCATCTCCCGTGCCCAGATGCGCCGCGCCGCCCGGAATTTGGCAATCTCTTCAAAAAAGTCGTTGTGTGAGTTGAAAAAGAAAGAAAGCCTCGGCGCAAACTCGTCCACGTCCAGCCCGCGGGCGATGCCCCAGCGCACATACTCCAGGCCGTTGGCCAGGGTAAAGGCCATCTCCTGGACCGCCGTCGAGCCGGCTTCGCGGATGTGATAGCCGCTGATGCTGATGGTGTTCCAGCGAGGCAGGTACCGGCTGCCGAATTCAAAGGTATCCACCACCAGCCGCATCGAGGGCTTGGGCGGAAAGATGAACTCTTTTTGGGCGATGAACTCTTTGAGGATGTCGTTCTGGATGGTGCCTCCCAGCGCAGACATGGGGATACCACGTTTCTCGGCCATGGCGATGTACATGGCCCAGATCACGGCCGCCGGGCTGTTGATGGTCATCGAGGTGGTGATCTGGTCCACCGGGATGCCGTTAAACAGGATCTCCATATCGGCCAGGCTGGAGACGGCCACGCCGCACTTGCCGAACTCCCCCAGGGCCTCAGGGGCGTCGCTGTCGTAGCCGTAGAGGGTGGGCATGTCAAAGGCCACCGACAGACCGGTCTCGCCGTGCTCCAGCAGGTATTTGTAGCGGGCATTGGTCTCCTCGGCGGTGCCAAAGCCGGCGAACATGCGCATCGTCCACAGCCGACCCCGGTGCATGGTGGCGTGGACACCTCGGGTAAAGGGATATTGTCCGGGGAAGCCCAGGTCGCGCTCATAGTCCAGGTCGGCCACGTCCAGCGGGGTGTAGAGCCGCTCCACCGGCGCGCTGGAGGTGGTCATGAACGTTTCCATCCGTTCCGGGAAGCGGTTAAGGGTGGGCTGCAGGGTGGTTGCTTCCCACTGTGATTGTTGCTTTTTTAGCGATTTCAATTTCTCCTGGTCAAACATGGCCTTCCTCTGTCTGGTGTTCGTGCTCTACCAATTCGATGAGCACGCCATGCATTGCCTTGGGGTGGATAAAGGCCACCCGTCCGTGGGCGCCCTGGCGTGGCACCTCGTCAATGAGCTGCATCCCGTGGGCCTTGAGCCGGGTCAGCGCCGCTTCGATGTCGTCCACTGCCAGGCAGATATGGTGGATACCCTCGCCGCGATTGGCCAGAAATTTCGCGATGCCGGTATCGGCGCTGAGGGGCTGCACCAGCTCGATGGTGCTCTCGCCCACCGGCAGAAAAGCAACCCGAACCTGCTGATCGGGCACCTCGGCCACCTCTTTCAGCGGCAGGCCCAGGGCGGTTTCGTAGGCACGCAGCACTTCCTGGATATCGTGGACGACGATGCCGATGTGGTCAATTTTCATGTTGCTCCTCTCAATACGCTCGATCCCATTCCCCTTCCACCTGGATGCGCCGCAGGGCGGCCGGCAGGGGAGGGACGGGGAGTGTCTCCATCCAGGGGAACGGCTGCCGGATAGAGGACGGGGCGGGCGCGATCCGCCGCTTTGGAGGTGGGGGCTCCTTTTCCCCAGCACCCAGTGCCTTTTGGAACAGGGCCATCAGCTCCGTCCGCAGAGAAAAGTCGGGGTTGAGGCGGTAAAAGACCCGCTTGCCCTCTTCCAAGCGGATCAGCAGGCCGATCCCCTCCAGCTTTTCCACTTCTCGTTGCACGGCCCGGATCGGCTGGCCGGTCTCGCGTTCGATCTGACGCTGGTAAAATGGCTGGTCTGGCTGTAAAAGGAAAAGGCGCAAAATCTCAACCCGTGCCGCAGAAGAAAATAGGGTCTCTAGAATTGTAGACATTTTGTATACATACCTCCCGTGCCTTGTGGTAAAACCCTACCACGCTCATGACGGTTCAGCCAGATACTCGAATTCGCCAGAAATCGCCATCGGTTTTGAGCTCGGAATCGTCCGATGCGGCAATTCTTGACAGGTGCCTGGCGCCTGCGCAACCCCCCCGCTCTTTCAGGATCCATCTAGAACAGCGTTGGTGCCTGATACTCGCCAAAGACGGCACGCATCACGCCGCAGATTTCGCCCAATGTGGCATATGTCTCGACGGCGGCGAGGATGAGCGGCAGCAAATTGTCGTCGCTGCGTGCCCCCTGCTCCAGGCGCGACAACGCAGCAGACACCGCTTCGTTATCGCGGCGCTCGCGTAAGGCCTGCAGTCGGGCCGTTTGGCGCTCGCCCACCGCCGGATCAACCCGCAAAATGTCAAGTTTCAAGTCCTCTTCCACCTGGAACCGGTTAACTCCGACTACAACTTTGTCGCCACGATCCACGGCTACCTGCCAGCGATAGGCACTTTCCTGGATCTCGCGCTGGATATATCCCATCTCAATAGCTTTTAGCGCGCCACCCAGGGCGTCAATCTTGCGGATGTAGTCAGTCGCTCGTTTCTCTATCTCGTCAGTCCACGCTTCGACCAGGTAGCTGCCGGCCAGTGGATCGATCGAATCGGCCACACCGCTTTCGTAGGCGATGATCTGCTGGGTGCGCAGCGCAATCTGGACCGACTCCTCAGTGGGCAGGCTGAGCGCCTCGTCGCGGGAGTTGGTGTGCAGGCTCTGGGTGCCACCCAGCACCGCTGCCAGCGCCTGGAGCGTTACCCGCACGACGTTGTTCTCCGGCTGTTGGGCGGTGAGCATCGAGCCGGCCGTCTGGGTGTGGAAGCGGAGCATCCACGAGCGCGGGTCCTGTGCCCCAAACCGTTCGCGCATGAGGCGCGCCCACAGCCGCCGCGCGGCGCGGAACTTGGCGACTTCTTCCAGCAGATTGTTGTGGGCGTTGAAAAAGAAGGAAAGCTGCGGCGCAAAGTCATCAATCTGCAACCCGGCATCCAGGGCGGCCTGGACGTAGGCGATGGCGTTGGCAAAGGTAAAGGCCACTTCTTGCACCGCCGTGCAGCCGGCCTCGCGGATGTGATAGCCGCTGATGCTGATGGTGTTCCAGTTGGGTACCTCGTCTTTGCAGTAGCGAAACAGGTCGGTGATCAGCCGCAGCGAAGGGTCAGGCGGGTAGATGTAGGTGCCCCGGGCGATATACTCTTTCAGGATGTCGTTCTGCACGGTGCCACGCAACTGCCGGGGAGCCACACCCTGTTTCTTGCCGACGGCAATATACATCGCCAGCAACACCGCCGCCGGCGCGTTGATGGTCATCGAGGTAGAGACCCTGTCCAACGGGATGCCGTCGAACAGCCGCTCCATGTCCTCCAGGGAGGAGATGGCCACGCCGACCCTGCCCACTTCGCCGGCGGCCAGAGGGTTGTCTGAATCGTAGCCGATCTGAGTGGGCAGGTCAAAAGCCACCGACAACCCGGTCTGTCCCTGCTCCAGCAGATACTTGTAGCGGGTGTTGGTCTCCTCGGCCGTGCCAAAGCCGGCATACTGGCGCATTGTCCAGAAACGGCCACGGTACATCGTCGGCTGGACGCCACGGGTGAAAGGGTATGCGCCGGGAAAGCCCAGGTCACGAATATAGTCGGTTTCTACGTCATCCGGCGTATAGAACCGCTCAACCGGGATGCCCGATTCGGTTTTGAACTCGGGTTGACGCTCTGGAAACCGGCTGAGCGCATTGTGCAGCGTCGTCGCTGCCCATTCCTCTTTGATCTGTCGTATCTTTTTCCTTGACATAAACAAACCTTGCCCCGGACAAGGCGGAGGTCGCACCTCAAGGGCCGTTGGCCGGGCGTCCTCGAAGGAGGACGCCCCACCCGTGCGGTTTTAACCGCTATTTCTCGGCGTCTCTGCGGTCTTTTGCACCCTTCTGGGCGACAGAGCATCAGGTGGTGATCTCATTCGATCTCGATCAACACCGCTCCCATCTCGACATCCTGGCCCGGTTGGATGTGAATGGCCCGAACCTGGCCGGCCTTGGGCGCTTTGAGCTCATTTTCCATCTTCATCGCTTCCAGGATGCAGACCACCGTCCCTTCAGTCACCTGGTCGCCTACATTGACCGGCACGCGGATGATCTTGCCGGGCATGATGGCCGTCACCGCCCCCTCGCCGACAGTCGCCGCACGGGCAGCTTTGGGGCCGGCCCGTTCTACGCCGACTTCCAACCCCTCTACCTTCAGGCTATAGGCGATGCCACCTACGACCGCCTTGTCTGCCTCCAGTTTCACCTCGTAGGGGGTGCCATCCACCAGCACCTTGTCCCCGTCAAAGCCAACGACAAAGGGCTGGCCATTGACCAGGATTGTGTTGCCATCTATCGCAACCTTGTAGGGCGTTCCCTCCAGCGTTAGCGAAAATTCACGTTTCATCGTGCTCCCCCTGCGCCGTCAATCAGTCCGGTCCACCGCCCGGCCCGGGGCCGCCAGGCCACCTTCCACGGGGAAATCGAGAGGCCCTTTTTCTCGGCAGCCCTTGCCGCTTTGGATTCCTGCTGCCGGATGATCAGGGCGGCCACTGCAGCGACCACTGCCTCTCGGGCACCACCGCCTTTGGCCCGCCGCTCCAGGAAGGGGCGGGCCACTTGGGGAAAGAGGGCATAGCTGATCACATCCTCTTCACTCTGGGCCAGGTCGCCGATCTCGGCCCGGGCCTGCTCCATGCCGGGCGGGATGAGGTCGGCCGGGCGGCAGTCAATCGGCTCTTCGTCGCCGATGGCCTTTTTCTTGACCTCTGGATCGATGGGGGCCGGGGGCCGCCCATAGTAGCCCCGCACATAGTTCTTGACCTCGGCGGGGATGACCTTATAGCGTTCGCCGAGGATGACGTTGAGGGTGGCCTGTGTGCCCACAATCTGGCTGCTGGGCGTGACCAGCGGCGGATAGCCCAGCTCGGCGCGCACGCGGGGTACCTCGGCCAGAACTTCGGCGTAGCGGCCCTCGGCCCCCTGCTCGCGGAGCTGCGATACCAGATTGGAAAGCATCCCGCCGGGAATCTGGAACTGCAACACATTCACATCCACGCCGGTCATGCCGCTCTCAAAGGCCGCATACTTTTTGCGCACCTCGGCAAAGTACTGGCTGATCTCGGCCAGCAGGTTCAGGTCCAGGCCGGTGTCGCGGGGCGACTCTTGCAGGATGCGCACCAGCGTCTCGGTGGGCGGCTGAGAGGTGACCAACGCCAGCGAGGAGATGGCCGTATCCACAATATCCACGCCGGCTTCGATCGCTTTCAACACCGTGCCCATAGCCATGCCGCTGGTATAGTGGGTATGAAGCTGGATGGGCACCTTGATCTCGGCCTTGAGCCGACTCACGAGCTCGTAGGCAACGTAGGGCGACAGCAACCCGGCCATGTCCTTGATGCAGATCGTATCGGCCCCCAGGTCTTCCAGGACGTGGGCCATCTGCACAAAGGAGTCAATGCTGTGCACCGGGCTGATCGTGTAGCTGATCGCTGCCTGGACATGCCCCCCTTCTCTTTTGACGAATTCCATTGCTTTCTGCATGTTCCGCACGTCATTGAGGGCATCAAAGATGCGAAAGATGTCAATGCCGTTTTCGTGGGCCTTGACGACGAACCGCTCCAGCACGTCGTCGGGATAGTGCTTGTACCCGACCACGTTCTGGCCGCGCAGGAGCATTTGGAAGGGGGTGTTGGGCATCTTGGCCTTTAGCTTGCGGATGCGCTCCCAGGGGTCCTCGTTGAGGAAGCGCATGGCCGAGTCAAAGGTTGCCCCGCCCCACATCTCGACCGACCAGTAGCCGACCCGGTCCAGCTTTTCGGCAACGGGTAGCATGTCGTCGGTGCGCATGCGCGTGGCCAACAGGCTCTGGTGGGCGTCGCGCAGGATCGTGTCACAAATGCGAACCGGTTTGTTTTCCACTTTTTTCCTCCCTAACCCGGACAAGCCGGAACCAAAAGGAACATCTTGCCACTAAGCCGCTAAAACGAAAAGAAATCACCAAAATAGACTCGTGTCTTGGTGGTGAATTTCCTTGCTTATAGGCACTATTCGGCAAACAGGTGCGCTGCCTTGAACAGCAATACCAACGCCTCCGCCTCGGCGCGGGAGCGATGGCGCTCGCCAGCTTTGACCACCAGGCTTTCTCCCTGGCGCACCGGAATGCTGGGGCCATCGTAATAGTCAATAAAGATCTCCCCCGTCAGGACCATGTACATCTCGTCCTTGGTGTGCTCGTGGAACTTGTAGCTGCCCAGGAAGCGGCTGAGGTAAGCGCAATAGTCATCTACCTGTCCAAGGACGGTGTGGGTAAAGGGTTGAGTAAGCAACGCGGCTGCTTCGGCGATACTCACTTTTCTCTCAGGCATTGTTCCCTCTCCCTGTTTATAAAGGGATGTTCCCATGCTTCTTGGGTGGGTTCGCGTCCCGCTTGTTTTGCAGCATTTGCAGCGCCTCGATGAGGCGGGGGCGGGTCTCACGGGGTTCGATCACGTCGTCAATGTAGCCCCGCGCCGCCGCCACGTAGGGGTTGGCAAAGGTATCGCGGTACTCCTGCACCAGCCGCGCCCGCTCCGCCTCTGGGTCGGCAGCCTCGGCGATCTGTTTGCGGAAGATGATGTTTACCGCCCCTTCCGGCCCCATCACCGCAATTTCGGCGGTTGGCCAGGCGTAGCTGATGTCGCCACGGATATGTTTGGAGCTCATCACGTCGTAGGCCCCGCCGTAGGCTTTGCGGGTGATGATCGTCACCTTGGGCACCGTCGCTTCGCAGTAAGCGTACAGCAGCTTGGCCCCGTTGCGGATGATGCCGCCGTGTTCCTGAGCCACACCCGGCAGAAAGCCGGGTACATCCTCGAAGGTGATGATCGGGATGTTGAAACAGTCACAAAAGCGCACAAAACGCGCAGCTTTGATGCTGGAGTCAATGTCCAGCACCCCGGCCAGAACCATCGGCTGTTGGGCAACGATGCCGACCGAAAAGCCGCCCAGCCGGGCAAAGCCGACCAGAATGTTCTGCGCCCAATGCTCCTGCACCTCGAAAAAATCGCCATCGTCCACCACCCGGCGGATGACTTCTTTCATGTTGTAGGGCTTGTTGGGGTTGTCGGGCACCAGGCTATCCAGCGCCTCGTCCATCCGGTCGGCGGGGTCGGCGGTGGGGACAAAGGGAGGGTCTTCCATGTTGTTCTGCGGCAGGTAGCTGAGCAACTTGCGGATCTGATAGATGCAGTCCTCTTCGTCCTCGGCGGCAAAGTGGGCCACGCCGCTCTTCTGGTTATGGACCATCGCCCCTCCCAGCTCCTCCGAGGTGACTTCCTCCCGCGTCACGGCCTTGATCACATCGGGGCCGGTGATGTGCATAAAGCTGGTGTTCTTGACCATCAGGATAAAGTCGGTCATGGCCGGAGAATAGACTGCTCCACCGGCGCATGGCCCCATGATGGCGCTGATCTGCGGCACCACGCCCGAGGCCAGCACGTTGCGCAAAAAGACATAGGCGTAGGCTGCCAAGCTGACCACGCCCTCCTGGATGCGCGCCCCTCCCGAATCGTTCAGGCCGATGATCGGCGCGCCGTTCTTCATGGCCAGGTCCATGATCTTGCATACCTTCTCGGCATGGACTTCGCCCAGTGAACCACCAAAAACGGTAAAATCCTGGCTAAAGACATAGACCAGCCGGCCATCTATCTGGCCCCAACCGGTGACCACGCTGTCGCTCAGATATTTCTGCTCTTCGATGCCAAAGCCGACCGTGCGATGGGTCACAAACTGGTCCAGCTCGCGAAAGGTACCAGGGTCCAACAGCTTGGCGATGCGCTCGCGGGCAGTGAGCTTGCCCTGGGCGTGCTGGCGGTCTATCCGTGCCTGCCCGCCACCCAGTTGAGCCTGGGCCCGCATCTCCCGTAGCTTTTGGATCTTGGGGTCGAGGGTCATTCTGCTCTCCTTCCGATTTTTGTTCTTTATGGATGAAATCTATCACCAGGGCATTTTTTCTTTGCCGTGATGACTTGGTTCTCAGCCGGCATTTCTCGAAAAATAATAGGTGGCGTACTTGCGGTCTGTTTTTCCGATATGGGTAATGAGCCATGTAAAGGCATCGGTCAGCGCCTGGCGAAAGGCAGCATCATCGGCCTGTTCAATCTGTGGCCTCAGCGCCTGAAACGACTTTTTGAAATTCTCGTGGATTTTCCTGTGGTCTTCGAGCTGGGGAAAGCCGATGCTCGCCATAAACCTTTCTTCGTTCGCAAAGTGTTCGACCACATAGGCAGACAGGGTTTCACCAAAAAACTGGCGCGCTTGATCCTTTTTCCCCTCGCTTAACAGGATGTGGACTTCATTGAGCATATCAACGAGCTTGACATGTTCGTTATCAACCGCCTCTATGCCAAGCCGAAATTCTGCGTCAAAATTAAAGAGTTTCTTTGTCATGGCTCCTCCTATGTTTAGAGATTGTTTTGAGTATGCATGAAAACACAAACCCTGTCTTTCGTCATCGGTCTTTTGTCAACAGAAAAAACGCAATTCATGACCGCGTGGAGTATAGTATAACACAAGGCACAAGGCTTGGCAAAGCTGGGAAAAGTCATCCCCTTCATTACCCGACTGCGATCTGCCCGTCAAAGAGCGTCATCTCGACGCGGGTGTTCAGTATCTCCATCGGATCGATCTGGAAGATGTCTTGAGATAAAACGACCAGGTCGGCCAGCTTGCCGGGTGTGATGGACCCTTTCAGGTGATCCTCGCCCGAGGCGTGGGCTGCGCCCAGGGTGTAGGCCTGCACCGCCTCGGCCACGGTCAACCGCTGCGCCGGGACCCAGCCTTCCGGGCCGGGAAGGCCGTCGGCGCGGCGGCGGGTGACGGCGGCGTGGATGCCGGCCAGGGGGTCCAGTGTTTCGATCGGGCAGTCGGAGCCAAAGGCCAGGGTGGCCCCGCTGTCCAACACGCTCCGCCAGGCGTAGGCCCAGGCGCAGCGGCGGCCCCAGTGCCGCTCGGCCATCTCCATGTCCGACGTGGCATGGATCGGCTGCATCGAGGCGACGACCCCCAGGCGCGCCAGGCGGGAAAGGTCGTCGGGGTGGATGAGCTGCAGGTGCTCTATCCGGTCCGGGAGCGTTGCGTGGTGCGTGGGGCGCAGGGCGTGGTGTGCCTTGTGAATTGCATCGAGGACGGCGCGGTTGGCAGCGTCGCCGATGGCGTGGACGGCGACCGACAGGCCGGCCTGATGGGCGCGGCGCACCAGGTCGTCCAGCTCCTCGGCGGTCAGGGTGGGGATGCCGGTTTTGTCCACCGTGCCCTCATAGGGGGCCAGCAGGTGGGCGGTTTGGGGCCCCAGGGCGCCGTCGGCAAAGATTTTGACCCCGCCGATGCGCAGAGTTTCGTCCCCCAGGCCGGAGCGGAGGCCAAGGCTGGCCGCTGCCTCCAGCCCGTCGGCGGGAAGGTGAACCAGCATCCGCAGCTTCAATTCCCCCCGCGCCCGGAGCACCTGGAGCGCGGCCAGCACGGTGGGGTGGCCGGGTTCGTGGCAGCCGGTTAACCCCCGGCTTAGCGCCTGGGCGATGCCCTGGCGCAGGGCAGCAGCCATCGTCTCCACATCCGGTTCCGGGATGGCGTGCTGCACTATCTCGGCGGCGGTTTCCAACAGGATGCCGGTGGGCCGGCCTGCCTCATCGCGGACGATCTCACCGCCAGGCGGATCGGGGGTGGCGGCGGTGATCCCGGCCAACTCCAGGGCCTGTGTGTTGACCCATAGGGCGTGGTGGCTCTTGTCCTGAAGGGCTACCGGTCGGTCAGGGGCAACGGCATCCAGGTCGGCAGCGGTGGGGAACCCCCTGCCACTTTCGGCCCACAGGTTCTTGTTCCAGCCACCACCCTGGATCCAGCGGCCAGGCGGTGTGCGACGCGCCACCTCGGCAACGCGGGCCAGGGCCTCGGCTTTGGTGGGCACGTTGTCCAGGTCCACCTGATTCTGATAGAGGCCCAGGCTGTACCAGCCCAAGTGGATGTGGGCATCAATCAGGCCGGGGATGACGCAGCGCCCCTCCAGGTTTACCGCCTGACCACCGGGGCGGAGCAGGGGGCAGAGATCATCGTCATCGCCCACAGCCAGGAAGCGGTTCCCGGCCACGGCCACAGCCTGGGCGTAGGGATGGGCTGCGTCCATCGTGTAGACACGGGCGTTATATAGCACAAGATCGGCCTTCATTTTGCCCTCACCTCCCCTGGGTTGTTCCCTGATGTTGGGTGCCGGGTGCCGGCTATATTCTAGCACAGGGTTGCCGAAGCGTCCAATCGCACCTACCCGTGCATGGGGCCTGTGATTGCTAAGGATAGGGAAAAATATTCATGAAATAAATTGCAAGCGCAATAAAGGGATAGTTTCCTGACCTTGACAGACCGGGTTTATCGTGCTATAATCAGGTCACCTGGCACCTGGCCGGTAAACTTTTTTTTGGAGCGAGAAACATATGTTTTCTTTGTATCTTGGTTGCTTGCAAGGCTTTCCTTTTTGTTCCGGCCAGGCCGGGTTAGGATGCTAGACGGGGAAGGATCTACATGAGTCATAGCGGACAGCCATTAGCAGAGGTCTTTGGCCATCTGGTTACAGACCAAACCGACACGGCGAGCCGGTATCGTTCTCGTCGCCTCTGCCCTTTCAACAACAAGGTGCCGAATTGTACAAAAGACAAGGCAAAGGATCCCCTTTCTGGCAACATCCGTGACCCGTTTGCGTATTACATGAGCGATCCGCAGAGCAGAGCTTCCATGGATTGGTCCAAAGAACCGAACTACCCTCGTCCCGATTACCTTTCATCTTCCCGAAAGAGACTCGTCCCCCAACTCGTTTACAAGGGTGGAATCTTGCATAGTTGGAACAAAAAGATCGCTGTGGCACTGAATAAAAGTTTCTTTGCTACCCTCCCCACTCTGAAGCGAGCCCCAAAAGATAAGGCCGACATAGCCTGGCTCATCTACGATTTGAAACTGCATGTGGAAGAAGGCCGCCGGCCTGGGCGATACTGTCTTACGAAGGTAGACGAAATTTTCACCGAGTTTGAACCTGCTTTGCTTTCGATCACCACGCCATCGCCTGGTGATATGAAAGATTTCATCAAGTTGCTTCAGGAAAAACTCGATGAACAATTAGAGACTCCACCGACGAACCAAACTATCGAGAGGCCGTTTTGATCATGGCGATACAGAGACAATTACCCTTGTTTTCCGAGTTCTCTGAAAAAGTGGCTCTGCCCCGCCCGGTAAATGTTGCATCGGTTCCACAGCGAAGTCCTTTCCGCTATCCCGGCGGAAAGACATGGTTTGTGCCAACATTTCGACGCTGGGTAGCCAGCATGGAGAGCAGGCCGCGTATTCTGGTTGAACCGTTCGCCGGCGGCGGGATTATTAGCCTTACTGCCCTCTTTGAAAACCTGGTTGAAAAAGCGGTCATGGTCGAATTGGATGACGAAGTGGCTGCGGTCTGGGAAACCGTCGTAAGGGGTGAGGCTGAGTGGCTGGCTAAACGAATCTTGACGTTCCCGATGACGAGAGAAGCTGTCGAAGAGGAGCTTCGGAAAACTCCGGCAACCAGGAAGGAGAAAGCGTTTCAGACAATTCTGAAAAACCGGACGCTGCATGGGGGAATACTCGCTGAAGGATCTCGCTTCATAAGGTACGGGGAGAACGGAAGGGGAATCGGCTCTCGTTGGTATCCGAAGACGCTTGCCCAACGACTCGTCAACCTCAATCATATTGTGAGCAGGATTGATTTCCGGTGCGATGACGGATTGAAGGTGATGATGGAGTTTGCTAGCTACAAAGACGCGATCTATTTCATTGATCCTCCCTATACCGCTGGTGGAAAGAAGGCCGGCAGGCGTCTTTATAAACATCATGACCTGGATCACGAAAGTCTCTTTACGATATGCGAGTCGCTCGTGGGCGATTTTCTGATTACTTATGATGAGGCGGAAGAGGTAAAAGAAATAGCACGTAGGCATGGCTTTCATATGCGTTTGATTCCGATGAAAAACACTCATCATGCTACAATGAGGGAGTTGGTCATCGGGAGAAATCTGTCATGGCTGGACGAACTACCCGCCATACATGAACCTCAAGCCGCGTATAGGGTAGAGTTGTAGCGATAAGGGCTTCTGCAGCCCCGGCGTTTTCTGCGACAAAAAGGGAGGAGTGGAATGAAACGAACCATCGGCCTACTGAACGTTGTTGTCCTATTGGCCCTGCTGTTGGCCGCCTGTGGCGCGGAACCAACAGCCACACCGCAGCCACCGACCGCTGAGCCGACGGTCCTGCCAACCCCTAAACCAACCGCCGCTGAACCAACGGCCATGCCGGCGGAAAATCCCCTCTATCTGTCCATCATCTGGCACCAGCACCAGCCGCTCTACTTCAAAGACCCCGAGACCGGCGTCTACCAAAAACCCTGGGTGCGCCTTCATGCGGCCAAAGACTATGTGGACATGGCTGCTACCCTGGAAAAATATCCCGACATCCGCGCTACCTTTAACCTGACCCCCTCGCTGCTGCGCCAGCTGCTCGATCTGGAGGCCGGAGCCGAGGACCTCTACCAGGTGCACACCCAGGTGCCCGCCGAGCAACTGACCGACGAGCAGAAAACCTTTATCCACGATCGCTTTTTCGACATCAATCCCAAGATCATTGCCCGTTTCCCCCGCTACCAGGAGATCGCCAACGACCGCGACAACTGGGAAAAATGGGAGACTCAGACCTGGCGTGATCTGCAGGTGCTCTTTAACCTGGCCTGGACCGATCCCGACTGGCTGGCGCAAGAGCCGCTGGCCGGGTTGGTCGCCAAAGGGCGGGACTATGCCGAGGCCGACAAGGAGGTCATCCTGGCCGAGCATGCCCGGCTGGTGGCCGAGGTGATCCCGCTGCACAGGCGGCTGCAGGAGGCGGGGCAGATCGAAGTGACCATGACCCCCTTTTTCCACCCCATCCTGCCCCTGCTGCTGGATAGCAACCTGGCTGCGGTCGCCGTGCCCGACATCAAACTGCCGCCACGCTATACCTATGGCTTTGACGCCGTGGAGCAGATCAGGTTGGGGGTCGAATTTTACCAGCAGAACTTTGGCCGCTCGCCGGTCGGCATGTGGCCGGCAGAGGGGGCGGTGGCCCAGGGCATTGTGGGCATGGTGGCCCAGGCCGGCCTGCGATGGATGGCCAGCGACGAGGAGGTATTGGCCCGGAGCCTGGGCCGGACGGCCTTTACCCGCAACAGCCAGGAGGTGGTCCAGCAGGCTGATGCCCTGTACCGGCCCTACATCGTCCGCAGCCGCGACCGGCAGATGTATATCATCTTCCGCGACAAAGTGATCAGCGACAAGGTGGGGTTCACCTACAGCGGCTCCTCTGGCACGGCGGCAGCCCAGGATTTTATCCGCCGCATCCTGGCCATCCGTGACCGACTGGCCGAGGAGGACGCAACCGGTCCGCACCTGGTCAGCGTCATCCTTGATGGCGAAAATGCCTGGGAACACTATCCTAACGATGGCAAAGAATTTCTCAACACCCTTTACCGCTTGTTGGAAGAGGAACAGGCCAAAGGGACTATTCGCACCATCACCCCCAGCACCTATGTGACCAACTTCCCCGACCAGCCTCAGATCGAAGAGCTGTGGGCCGGCAGTTGGGTCAGCCCCGACTTCCTGACCTGGATCGGTGAGGAAGAGGAGAACCGTGCCTGGGACTATTTGGGACGGGTGCGGGCAGCCGTAGAGAAAAAGAAGCTGGCCCTCGACGAAAAGACTCTGGCCGCCGTCATGGATGCCATCTATACCGCCGAGGGCTCTGACTGGTTTTGGTGGTACGGCGCTGACCAGAACAGCGGCGACGACAGCAGCTTTGACCTCCAGTTCCGCCGCACGCTGATGCGCGTCTATGAGATCATGGGCGAGCCGATCCCCACCTTCCTCAAGGTGCCGGTCATTCCCCAACAAGCGCAGCCCCCCAAGGCTGGCGCTTCGGCCCTCATCTCGCCCCAGATTGACGGCGTGGGCGACGAGGCCGAATGGCAGGGTGCTGGCTACTATCTGGAGGAGGGGGGCGTGCAGGCCACGCCGGACCAGGTGGTCAGCCGCCTATGGTATGGATTCGACAAGGAGACGCTCTACCTGCGCCTCGATGCCCGCCGCCCGTGGGCCGACCTCGGTGCCCAGACGCGGGTGGGCTTTTACCTGACCCGGCCCGGCGGCGGCGCAGAGAACCCCTTCAGCCGCATCGGCGGCGAGGGGACGCTGCTGGGCTTTAGCGCCAACGGCCTTCTGGAAGTGACGATCGAGCAGCCAGGAACCGCCACGGCAACCTTTTATACTGTGGATAGCAACGGGCTCTATGCCAAAGCGGCAATCGACCTGCCGGTGGGCGTCGCCGGCAGCACCCTGGAGGCAGCCCTGCCCTACAGCGCCTTCGGCAAGCCCGATGCCGGCGATACCTTCAAGCTGCGGGCTGTGGTCAGCGAGGATGAACAGCGCGACATCCAGGTCGTGCCGGGCAGCGGCCCCGGTGCCCTTGTCGTCCCCGACCTGGGGTTGACCACGCCCATCCTGACGGTCGCCGATCCCACCGGCGACGACTATGGCCCCGGCAGCTACAAATATCCGTTGGACAAGGTCTTTGCGGCCGGCGCCTACGACCTGACCGAGTTCGCCGTGTCTGAGGACGACAACAATCTGATCTTCCGCTTCACCTTTGCCGGTCCGCTCAACAACGATTGGGGTGCCCCCAACGGCATGGGCATCCATACCCTGGATGTGTATGTGGATGCAGCCGATGGAGGGGAGCGCAAGCTGCTGCCCGGCCGCAATGCCGCCCTGCCCGCCGGTCAGGGTTGGGAGTTCGCCATCTGGGCCGAGGGCTGGACACCTGGCCTCTACGGTCCACCCACTGCCACCTCTCCCCAGCCGGTGCAGATCGGTGACCAGAGCACGCTGAACATCGTCAGCGACCCCGGCCAGCAGCGGATTACCATCCGCGTGCCAAAGAAGGTCCTGGCCGAATACCTGGGGGTGGAGGTGGCTGCTCTCAACCCGGCCTCGTGGGGCTATCTGGGCGTGGTCTTGAGCCAGGAGGGGTATCCCTCCAGCGGTGTGTGGCGCGTGCGCGACGTGGAAGCCTCGGCGCAACAATGGCGCATTGGCGGCGCCCCGGCCGACACCAACCACACCCGCATTCTGGACGTGGCCTACGGTGCCGGCTTTTCGCCGACGCAGGAAGAGGCGCTCAGCACCTATCCGCCGTCCACAGAGACAAACCTGGATGCCCTGGGCCCGGACGATTTCGCCCAACTGCCGTTGGTCAGGCCCCAAAATGATAAAAGATAAACCCACCCATTCTACCCATCCATTTGTTCTTCCTCTCATCACCTTCGTCGCCTTTCGCTTGATGGCCGTGCTGTTGGTCAAGCCGGGCGGCTACATCACCTCCCTGTCCGACTTTACCTTCTATCGGCTGCTGGCCTCCTATGCCTCCCAGGGCTTTTACCCCTCCGTCCACTACTGGACGGAATATCAGCCCATCTTTCCCTGGGTCCCGGTCGGCATCTACCGGCTGAGCCTGCTCCTGCCCAATTGGGGCGAACCGGGCTTCTGGTTCAACCTGCTGCTGGGCACCTTTTTCCTGCTGGCCGAGACGGCCAACCTGACCTTGATCTATCTCATCGGCAAACGCCTCCACGGCCCGGAGATAGCCCTGCGCATCGCCTGGACCTACAGCCTGCTCTTTGTACCGCTGCTGATCATGCTCGGCTGGTTCGATCTCTTTGGACTCACCTTTCTGCTGTTGGCCCTCTATCTGACCCTCTGCCGGCGGGGGGTGGCCGGGGGGATCGTCGCCGGGGTAGGCTTTCTAGTCAAGCTGTTGCCTATCATCGTCGTGCCGGTCGCCTTTTGGCGCGAACCGACCTGGCGGCGGCGGCTGTTGCTGCTGGGCGTCGTGGCGCTGACCGTTGTCGCCGTGAGTCTGCCCTTTTACCTGCTCAACCCCAAGCTGTTCATTCTGTCGTGGACCATCAACTTGAAACGCAGCTCGTGGGAGACGGTCTGGGCGCTGCTGGAAGGCTTTACCGGTTTCGGCCTGGCCGGCGGGGCCAATCGCTTTGACCCGGCTCAGGCCGGCGCGCTCCAGCATCCCACCACCCTCCCCTGGCCGCTGATCTCCGCCGGTTTCGTCCTGGTCTACCTCTATCTCTGGTGGGCAGCTAGGGGCCAGATGCAAGAGGCAAGAGGCGAGAAACAGGCAATCCCCTTGTCTCCTGCCTCTTTCCGGGCGGTGGCCTTTACCGGGCTGACGATGAACCTGGTGACCCTCTACCTCAAGGGCTACAGCCCCCAGTTTCTCGTCTGGCTGTTGCCGTTTGTGCTGCTGCTGCTGCCGGGGCTGCGGGGCGTGGCCTATGCCCTGCTGCTCAGCGCCGTCAACCTGGTCGAAAGCCCGCTCTATTTCACCCTGCTGCCCGACCAGCCCTGGTTGCTGGCCGGGGCAGTGCTGGCCCGCACCGGGCTGATCCTCCTGCTGGCCGTGGAGTATGGAGGCATGGCCCTGGACAGGCCCCTGCCCGTCCGGCTGAGCCGCCGGCTGTGCCTGGGAGCAACGGTCCTGCTGGCAGTGCTGGCTTTGGTGGCTACTCCGTTTGCCTACAGTGCCTACTACCACAACCGCCTGACCGTCAGCCCCCATCGCCCGATGATCGAGACCCTGGCAGCCGAGGCAGCCCCCGACGCGCGTGTGGTTATCGGCGGCGACGAGCCGAGCGGTGCCCAGGGCGTTTTTGATGCGGTGTACCCCTTTCTCCAGCGCCGCTTTGACATAATCTCTATCCAGACCGACTGGTGGTTCCCTGCCTGGCAGCCGCGCCTGGCCGATGCCGTAAAAGGCCATGCCCAAACCTGGCTCTATGCCCCTGCCGACTCGCCCCTCCATGCCTGGCTGGCCGAACGCTACTCGCCCCTTGCCCGCCACGAGTTTGACGGCTGGCTCTTGACCGGATGGGACACGCAATGAGCGACCACCGTGATGGCCCTCTGGCCCTCTGCCTCTTTGCCTTTTTGCTTGGCATCTACCTGCTGACCTTCAGCGGAATTTACCACTCCAGTGACGAGATGGCCATGCTGACGGCCACCGACAGCCTGGCCCGCCGAGGTGCATGGGACATTGATCTGCTGCGCTGGATGGGCGAACAGCAGGGCTCCTTTGGCCCTGACGGGCACCTCTACTCGCGCAAGGGGCTGGGCACGACGCTGGCAGCACTGCCTCTCTACTGGCTGGCGCTCCGTTCGGGGAGGATGGGCAATGTCCAGGCAGCCATGCTGACCAACGGGCCGGTCGTCGCCCTGACCGGGGTGTTGGTCTACTTGCTGCTGCGGCGACTGCGTTACGGGCGAGGGGCATCGCTGGGCACTGCCCTGGCCTTTGGCCTGGCGACGATGGCCTGGCCCTACGCCCGCTATCTGTTCAGCGAGCCGTTGGCCGGTTTGGGCCTGATGGCCTGCGCCCACTTTGTGCTGTGCTACCACCAGGAAGGGGATCGGCTCAGCCCGTTTCTGGCCGGGGCGGGGTTGGGTTGGGCCCTGCTGGTCCGATTGAACAACGCTATCGCTGTGCCGTTCCTGGGCTTGTTGCTGCTGGTGTACCTCTATCGCCGCTATGGGCGCGATTGGCAAGCCTATATTGCCCCCCTGCTCCTGTTCGGCCTGCCGCTGCTGGCAGCACTGGCGCTGAGCGGCTGGTACAACTGGGTTCGCTTTGGCAATGTGCTGACCACCGGCTACCTGCCAGAGGAGCGGTTCGCTACCCCCTTCTTGCAGGGTTTCTACGGGTTGACCCTCAGCCCTGGCAAGGGCCTGTTGTGGTATAACCCGCTCCTGTTTGCTGCGCTGGCTGCCTGGCCGGCTTTCTATCGCCGGCACCGCGCCGAGGCGCTGTTGGTCGCCGCTGTGGTGTTGAGCCACATTGCCTTTTATGCGCCCTGGTATCTGTGGTGGGCCGGGCATGGTTGGGGGCCGCGCTTTCTGGTCACTATCCTGCCCTTCGCCGTGCTGCCCCTGGCCCCGGCACTGGAAGCCGCTGCCCGCCGCCGAGGGGTAGCAATTGCCCTGGGGACGCTGGCCGCGCTGAGCCTGGTCGTTCAGATCCTGGGCGTCGCCGTAAACTTTAACCTCTACCTGGAGGAGGTCTACGCCAGGCTGGGCCTCTACCACCCGGCTACCCTTTTCAATCCGGCCTACAGCCCGCTGTTGCGGCAGTGGGCTTACCTCCGGCTGGCAAACCTGGACCTGGCCTGGGCCAGGGTCGTGGCAGGCGGCGCACAACAGGCAGCAGGCGCCCTGGTCGTTGCCTTCCTCCTGTTGCTTGTTGTCCTCCTGGCCGGGTTGGCGTTGAGGACGGCCTGGCGGGGGCGGCTGGGCAAAGCGCCGGCCATCGGATTGCTGTTCCTGCTTGCCTTGGGGGCGCTTTGTTGGGGTGCAGCGTGCTGCACCCCAACCACTGGCGACGTGGCACAGGCTGCCGACCTCCTGGCCCGCATGGAGCGTCCCACTGAGGCCGCAGTTCTGACCGACCCTCTGCTAACCGAGGCGTGGCAGGATGCCTACGATGGGCACTTGCCGGTGTGGGGGGGGCAGTTTGAAGATCAGATGATGGACCGGACCAGGGCGGTGTGGACCATTGGCCGGGGGCAGGAAGAGCCGGCGGCAGCCCGTTTCCAGGTGGGCGCGGTGCGGCTGGACTACTATCCGCCGCCCGGCCGGCCCTTTGATCTTGCCCGGTTGCCCGTTGCAGGGCAAGAGCGAAAGAGGCTCGGAGATGGCATAGAGCTGATTGCCGCCCAGGTCGAAAGCGCGACGGCTCGCCCCGGTGGAGGGGTGCCACTGGCTCTCTACTGGCAGGCGCTCTCATCGCAAGGGGTGTCGTATACCCTTTTTGTGCAAGCGATTGACGAGGCCGACGTCAAGGCCGGTCAGGTGGACCGCCTGCCGTGCGATGGCGGCTGCCTGACCACCACCTGGCGTCCAGGCGACCTGATCGGCGAACGGTTCGCGGTGCCCATCCGCGCCGACGCGCCGCCGGGCCGCTATCGGCTCATCGCCGGCATGTACGACCTGGCGACGGGGGAGCGGCTGCCCTGGTTCGATGCCCAGGGCAGGCCCCTGGGCGATGCCTTGCAGTTGGGTTGGGTGCAAGTGTTGCCGTAGGCCGGGTCCGCAGCACCGGGGCGCTTATCCCAGAGCTACGTCCAGCGTCATCATCACGGCAAAGCCCGCCAGTGCCCCCAAGGTGGCGATATTGGTGCCGCTCTCCAACTGCGATTCCGGGATCAGCTCTTCGACGACGACAAAGATCATGGCCCCAGCAGCAAAGGCCAGGGCATAGGGCAGGATCGGCCGCATCAACAGCACCGCCGAGGCCCCCAACACACCGGCCAGCGGTTCAACCGTGCCCGACAACTGTCCGTACCAGAAGCTTTTGAGCCGCGATAACCCCTCGCGGCGCAGCGGGACAGACACAGCCGCGCCCTCCGGCAGGTTTTGGATGCCGATGCCCAGCGCCAATACCACGGCCCCGGCCAGTGAGGCGGCCGGCAGGCCGGCGGCCACCGCGCCAAAGGCCACCCCCACCGCCAGGCCCTCTGGAAAGTTGTGCAGGGTGATGGCCAGCACCAGCAGCACGCTCCGCTGCCAACCGGTCTTGATCCCCTCTGCCTCTTCCATCGGCAGCCCCAGGTGAAGGTGGGGCAGGATGCGGTCCACGGCCCACAGAGATGCGCCACCCAGCAAAAAACCCAACGTAGCCGGAATCCAGGAGGGCCCCCCCGACTCTTCTGCCATTTCGATGGCCGGGGCCAGGAGCGACCAGTAGCTGGCAGCAATCATCACCCCGGCGGCAAAGCCCAACATCCCGTCCAGCACCCGGCGGTTTACAGTTTTGAAAAAAAGGACTGCGCCGGCCCCCAGAGCGGTCATGAACCAGGTGAACAGGTTGGCCAGCAAGGCCTGCACAATCGGACTCAACGTTGCGAACCATTCAGCGACCATGTTTACTCCCCCGGTAAGGGCGACCCTGCCTATGCCTTTATTCTATACCTCACACGGACACAAAATGCGCTTTTATCACGGCCAAAGACAAAGGACGGACGGCAAATCTTGTCTTTCGTCAACAGAAAAAACGCAATTCATGGCCGCGTGGAGTATATCATAATTGCCCCGATCGGTCCAATCTCACGGTGGAACCGCCCTTGGCTTGACAGAACCGGACCGGCGTGGTAGAATGCGCGCCATGTTGGAACTGTTTCCCAGGCTCCCGTTCTATTGGAGCTTTTACCGCCTGGGCCGGCCGAGGTTGCTGCCTTTTAGCCTGGTGGTCAGTGTCAGCTTTCGCTGCAACAGCCGCTGCAAAACCTGTGGCGTCTGGCGCAAAGCGGGCGAGGAGATGGATGCCCAAGAATGGCGCAAAATCTTTGCCCATCTGGGCCGCTCCCCTTTCTACCTGACCTTCACCGGCGGTGAGCCGTTCCTGCGCCCCGACCTGGCCGAGCTGGTCATCGCCGGGGCGGAGCTGTGCCGTCCGACGGTCATCACCATTCCAACCAACGGGTTGTTGACCGGGCGGATCGTGGACCAGGTGGGCCTGATTTGTACTGCCGCTCCCCAGAGCCAGATCGGCCTTAACCTGTCGCTGGATGGCGTCGGCGCGGATCACGATACCATCCGTGGCGTGCCGGGCAACTGGCAACGGGCGCTGGACACCTGGCAGGGGCTGAAAGAATTGCAACGACAGCACAAGAACTTGATCCTCAGCGTTCATACCGTCGTCTCTCGGTTCAACGCCCACCGCCTGCGGGCCATCGTCGAAGGGCTGGAATTCCTGCAACCCGACTCGTACATCACCGAGGTGGCCGAGGAGCGGGTGGAGCTAGATACCGTCGGTTGGGCGATCACCCCGCCGCCGGATGAATACGCTCCCATCGCCGATTATCTGTCGGCACGGGCGCGGGCGGTCCCGGCTCAGGGGCTGGCCCGCCTGACCCAGGCGTTCCGGGCGCAGTACTACCAGCTTGCCAGGCGTGTCTTGCAGGAGCAGCGGCAGGTCATCCCCTGCCAGGCCGGTTGGGCCAGCGGCCACATTGCTCCCAACGGTGACGTGTGGACCTGCTGTGTCCGCGCCGAACCGGTCGGCAACCTGCGCCAGACCGGCTATGACCTGCGCCCCTTGTGGTTCGAGCGGGTGGGCGATCTGCGCCGTCTGCGCCACAGCATCGCCGCCGGCGAGTGTGCCTGCCCAATGGCCAATGCCAGCTACGCCAACATGATCCTCCACCTGCCCACCCTCGTCCGTGTCGTCGGAAAAGTGGTCAGCGGCCAGTAGCCAGATGAAGGCTTTGAACCCCAACCTCTACCTTCCCATCTCCCATCTCCTATCATTTGCCAAGGTCGCCAAACGGTGGTATCATGTACAGCCGGGTAACAGACCCAACTACAGCTTTGTCCCTCTCGATTACGACGAACCGCCGCACGTTCATGTGAGGCGAGAGGGCAATATATGAGTTCTGGCTTGACCCGGTCGTGTTGCAAAAGGCCGGAGGGTTCAGTCGGACTGAACTAGGCCGGTTTCTTGAGAATGACCCAGAACCTCGTCGAAGCAGTGCGGGCAGCGGGCGTAGTGGGTGCGGGAGGGGCAGGCTTTCCCACGCACGTCAAGCTTGCCGCCCGGGTGGATACGGTTATTGCCAACGGCGCCGAGTGCGACCCGCTGTTGCAATGCGATCAGCGGCTGATGGAAAGTCGAGCCGCCGAGATCGTGCGCGGTGTGCGGCTGGCGATGGCGGCCACCGGGGCAACCCGGGGCCTGTTGGCTCTGAAAAAGGAATACCAGGGGGCAACGGCAGCCCTGCGGCGGGCTGTTGGTTCCCAAGCTGACCTGAGCCTGCTGCTGCTGGACAGCCGCTACCCGGCCGGCGACGAGTTTGTGCTGGTCTACGAGGCCACCGGCCGGCTGGTGCCGGAGACCGGCCTGCCACTGCACGTTGGCTGTCTGGTGCAAAATGTGCAGACCTTGTACAACATCGCCCGGGCAGAGCGAGGAGCGGCGGTGACACACCGCCTGCTGACCGTGGCCGGTGCGGTGGCCCGGCCGGTCACGCTGTGGGTGCCGGTGGGCACGGCCATCCGCGATGTGCTGGGCTGGGCCGGCGGCGTGCAGCCGCCCCGCTGGTCAGATCGCAACGCCGATGACTATGCGGTGGTGGTCGGCGGGCCGATGATGGGCCGTGTGGCGGACAGCCTGGACGAACCGGTAACCAAGACCAGCAGCGGGCTGCTGGTGCTGCCCCGCGACAGCGCCGTGGTGCGGTCCCTGACCCGCTCGCGGAGGTCGTGGGTGCGGCGTGGAGTCTCGACCTGTGACCAGTGCCGCGACTGCACCGACCTGTGCCCGCGCTACCTGCTGGGCCATAACCTGAGGCCGCACGAGGTGATGCGGGCCATCAACTATGGTCTGGCGCGCCCGGCCGACAAGGTGACGGCGGCGGTGTTGTGCTGCGAGTGCCGGTTGTGCGAGGCCTACGCTTGCCCGCTGGAACTGTCGCCCATGTCCTATTATGTCAGTATCAAGCAAGAATTGCGGGCGCAGGGGTGGGTCAATAAAGTACACAAGCGGACCAACTTGCAGCCACATCCGATGCGGGAATACCGCCTGGTGCCCACAGCCCGGCTCATCGCCCGGCTGGGACTGACCGAGTGGGAGCACCAGGTTTGCCCCTTGGACGAGACCGACTACCACCCGGCGCGAGTGACCATCCCGCTGCGGCAACACACCGGTTTGCCGGCCGAACCTGTGGTCAAGGTGGGCGATCGGGTGGCGGTGGGGGACCTTATCGCCCGGATTCCAGAAGGCAAGCTGGGGGCGAACGTCCACGCTTCTATCGCCGGACGGGTGGCCGGGGTGGACGGCAACTCGATCGAACTTGTTGAAAGGTGAGTAATACCGATGCAAGCGGATAGCTTGACCACGGCCGATTTTATCACCATGACGCACCGCATCTCCGGTCAGGTGCAGACCGGCAACAAACCGTTGAGCGATCTGCTCAACGACCGGTCTCAATCCTACCTGTTGGTGTTCAACCTCTACGTGTCCCGTCTGGATAGGCCGGGCGAGATCGGCTCGCATGCGCCGGTGGCCTATCTGTCGAAGGAGAGGATAAGCTTTGTGATCGTGCCGGCGCGCGAGGTGCGCCTGCCGGATTCCGGCCGCTTTACGAGCCAGAATTATGAGGTCCTGGCTATTTTGCCCGTTTTGAGATACGGGGCAGGTTTGCCGGTCCACCCCGCTTTGACTTGCGAACCTTTTCCCCCGCCATCCTGGATCAGTTCATCATCATCATGGATGCCACCGCTCAGATCATAGCCCTGCCCGACGTGACGTTTCAGGGGGAAGCGATCCTGGTCAACCGGGCCCAGATGGAGAGTTTCTGTTTGAATGAGTAGACCCAGGCGTCTGAATGCTTGCGATGAGGGAGCAAAGCCATGCCGACTGCTTTGGTGATTGACGACGAAGCTGCTCTGACGGCTATCATTGCCCGCTTTCTGATCAGTGCCGGCTTTGAGGTGGAAACGGCCACGTCCGGCCAGGAAGGGTTGTACAAAGCGGCTTCGTTGCGGCCCGATGCTATCATCGTAGACGTGATGATGCCCGATATGGACGGCTATGAGGTGTGCCGCCGCCTGCGCCGTGATCCGCGCACGGCGCGGGCGGTCATCGCCGTATTGACGGCCCGGGGCCAGCCGGTGGACAGGCAGATGGCTCTCCAGGCGGGGGCCGATGCCCACATCCCCAAACCGTTCAGGGGTAGACAGTTGGCCCAGGAGATCCAGCAATTGCTGGCCGACAGACTGTATCCCATAGAGCCGCTGGGCTATCAGATCCTTGTGCTACGGCTGAAAAAGGGGGTTGGCGCGACGACACTGGCCGTCAACCTGGCATTGTGCCTGGCCGAGGAAAAAGGCTGCCAGGTCACCATCGCCGATCTGGTCACCCCGGGTGGACAGGTGAGCAGCCGATTGGGTCTGACAGCGGCAGAGGGGTGCCCAGGCCTGTCGGCGGGCGATACGGAGGCGCTGGCCTCTTGCCTGGTTCGCCATGAACGAGGCCTTTTCCTCCTGCCTGCGGCGGAGGAGGATCAGGCTGTAGCTGAAGATATGACCTGGCTCCTGCAAACGCTTCGGGAGTGGAACGATTTCGTCATCCTGGATACGCCGCTCCATCTGGGGCCAATGACGCCGGTCCTGGTGGGACCCTCATCGTTGATCTTGCTGGTGCTGACACCAGAGCCGGGCATCTTGCACAAAGCCCAGGTGAGCATCGCGGCGCTCCGCAAGTCGGGAGGAAGGGCGTTTTCGGTCTGGCCCGTGCTGAATATGGTGACCCCGGCCGAGCAGCCGCTCCAGCAAGAGGCGGAGGCTTTGTGGGGCCGGTCATGGGTGGCCGTCCTGCCCTGGTCGCAGGAGGAGTATGCCTCGCCGGCCGGCGATCGCCAGCCGGTAGTTCTGAGCCGCCCCGATTCGCCGCTGGCAACGGCCATCCGGGCGCTGGCCCGGCAGATTGCCCATCTGGCGAAGGAGCGGGGGGAGATAGGGGCATGATCGAGCCGGCCATTGCCCTGGTAGAAACCAACAGCATCGCTGCCGGCATCCTGGTCGGCGATGCGATGGTCAAAAAAGCCGTTGTCCAACTGCTGGAGGCCCGACCGATCTGCCCCGGCAAGTATATGGTGCTCATCGGCGGTGAGGTAGGGCCGGTGCGCGAGTCGTTCCAGGTGGGGGTTGCCACTGCTGCCGATGCGCTGGTGGATCAGTTGTTCTTGCCCAATGTGCATCGCTCGGTCTTTCCGGCGCTGATGAGCGCCACTCCCCCTCGCGGCGACGAGGCGCTGGGCATCATCGAAACGGTAACGGCGGCAGTGTGCATCGTCGCCGCCGACGCGGCAGTGAAAGCGGCCGACGTCCAGTTGCTGGAGATCCGCCTGGCCAATGGGTTGGGCGGCAAAAGTTTCGTGCTGATGGAAGGCATCGTGGCCGATGTGGAAGCGGCGATGGCCGCCGGCGTAGAGCTGGTCAGGCGGGAAGGGCTGCTGGTCCGCCGGGTGATCATCCCGCAGCTCCATGAGCAGATGCGGGCCAAGATTTTGTAGGGGGCTATACCATGCAGTTTGCCCGGGTGATCGGCACGTTGGTCGCTACGCGCAAGGTGGTGGGGCTGGAGGGTGTCAAGTTTCTGATCGTCCAGCCGCTGGATAAACGCCGGCAGCCGGTCGGTGACCCGCTGGTTGCTGCCGATGGGACAGGGCAGGCCGGGCCGGGCGAGCTGGTGTTCATCATCGGCATCCGCGAGGCAGCGTTGGCCTTGCCGGAGACCTTTGTGCCGGTGGATCACGCCATCGTTGGCATTGTCGATCAGGTGGACGTGCGCTGATGTACATTGGACGAGTGTGTGGCACCGTGGTGGCCACCATCAAGAACGAGCTATATGTGGGCCGCAAGTTGCTGGTAGTGGACCGGTTGGACCTGGAGGGCCGGCCCACGGCCAAATACGACATCGCCGTGGATGTGGTTCAGGCTGGCGTGGGCGACCGGGTGTTGGTGCTGGACGAGGGCAACTCGGCGCGGCAAATTGTGGGCCGCGAGCCGGATGGGGCGATCCGGGCGGTGATCGTGGGGATCGTGGATGAAGTGGAGATTAGAGAGTAGAGAATGGCGGATCATCGGCGTGCTACGGAATACGAGTTGCGGGAGGAGATGGTCCGCATAGGGCGGTTGATGTGGGAGCGGGGCTACGTGGCCTCCACCGACGGCAACCTGTCGGTCCGCCTGGGCGCCGAGCGGCTGCTGACCACCCCCAGCGGCCTGAGCAAGGGCTTTCTCTCTGCCGACAGCCTGGTGGTCATTGACCTCAGCGGCAAGCCGATTCCTTCATACCGTGGGCGGGGGGAACGACCCTCGTCGGAGGTTTTGATGCACCTGGAGGTGTATCGCCAGCGGCCCGACGTGAGCGCCGTGATCCACGCCCATCCCCCTCTTGCCACGGCGTTTAGCATCGCCGGGGTGTCGCTGGCGCGCTGTGTCATCCCGGAGGTGATCGTCAGCCTGGGCAGCATCCCGACAGCCGAGTATGCTACGCCGGGCACGTTCGAGGTGCCGGAAAGCATCCGGCAGGCCATCCGCGACCACGATGCCATTGTCCTGGCCCACCACGGCAGCCTGACGGTGGGCCGGACGCTGTGGGAGGCCTACCTGCGCCTGGAAAGGGTGGAACAGGCGGCGCAGATCACGCTGGCCGCCCAGCAGTTAGGCCGGGTGGGCACCCTTTCGCCACAGGCGGTGGAAAAGCTGGCCGAAAAGCGACGCGAGCTGTTGCAGCGCCAGGGGCGTGACCTGTGTCAGGGCTGTTCGATCTGCCTGCTGGGAGAAAGCTATCCGCCGGCAGATGAACAAGAGTTGACCACCCGAATTGCCAATGCTGTGCGCAATGCATTGCAAGGAGAGTGAGAAATGACGGAAAGGGAGAGGCAAGAGATTATCGAAGGGTTTCACGTCTGGAAGCCACTGTATTTTCCTGATCTATATTTAATCTATGCAGGAGTGAAGGTTTTATGAAGGGATTAATCCTGAGCGGGGGGAAGGGAACTCGCCTCTATCCGATCACCTATACCAGTGCCAAGCAGTTGGTGCCGGTGGCTAACAAGCCCATCCTCTTTCGCGTCATCGAAGCCATCCGCGACGCAAACATCACCGACATAGGCATCGTGGTTGGCGATACCGCCAAAGAGGTCAAGGAAGCGGTGGGCACGGGCAAACGCTGGGATGTTCAGATCACCTACATCCAGCAGGATCAGCCCCTGGGCCTGGCCCATGCCGTTAAAATCAGCCAGGAATATCTTGGAAACGACAAATTTGTCATGTTCTTGGGCGACAACGTCATCCAGGGCGGCATTTCGAACCTGATCCGCGAGTTCGAGGGCAGCGGCTACGATTGCCAGGTTGTGTTGACGCCGGTGCACAACCCATCGCGCTATGGCGTGGCCGAGCTGGACGCCGAAACGGGGCGGATCATCCGCCTGGTGGAAAAACCGCGCGATCCACCCAGCAACCTGGCGCTGGTGGGCATCTATATGTTTAGTGAGCCCATTTGGGAAGCGGTGCGCGCCATCAAACCCTCGTGGCGGGGCGAACTGGAGATCACCGACGCGATCCAATATCTGGTGGAACATGGCTACAAGGTTCATCCCTATATCCACCGTGGCTGGTGGATTGATACCGGCGAGCCCGACAAGATGTTGGAGGCCAACGACCTGGTTCTGGACGAGATCGAGCACCGCATCGAGGGATACGTGGACCGCGATTCGCAGGTCAACGGCAAGGTGACTATCGAGAAGGGCGCGGAAATCATCAATAGCCGTGTGCGAGGGCCGGCCATCATCGGCGAGGACACGCGTGTCGTCAATTCCTACGTCGGGCCGTTTACCTCCATCTATCACCATGTGCTCATTGAAAACAGCGAGATCGAGCACAGCATCGTGCTGGAGCATAGCCACATTTTGGACATCCCCTATCGCATCGCCGATAGCCTCATTGGGCGGAATTCGGTCATTACCCGATCGCCCATCAAACCCAAGGCGCTCAAGATGACGTTGGGAGATCATAGCAACGTCGGGATTCTGTGATCCCGTTGCGTATGGCGTATTATGTTTGAAAGGAGGTGAAAGCGTGGGCTCCGTCAAGAAATGGCGCAAGAAGAAGGCAGCCAAGCACAAGCATCGAAAAATGCTCAAGCTCACGCGCTGGCAGCGCAGAAAGTAACCTGCCGGGGTGCTGCCCATGAGGGCGCCGTGGCAGACGCTGGATGTCAGACGGCAGGGATGTGCATGATTGCCGTCTGGCATCCACAGCCAGCATCTTTTGAGGGCAACGGATGTGAGAACAACCCTGATCTATCCCGGCATCGCCGGGTACGGATTCAAAAGCCTGGGCAAGGGGATGGAGGCCGGCTGGGTGAGCCACGGCCTGGCCCATCTGTCATCGGCAGCCAAGGCCCAGGGCTTTGCCATAGACCTGATTGACCTGCGGGCGCTTTCCGGCTGGGACGAGTTTCGGGAAGAGTTGCTGCGCCGCCGGCCAGATGTCGTCGCGCTCACGATGATGAGCGTGGATTACAATCCGACTACCGAGGCGGTGCGCCTCGTCAAAGAGGTGTTGCCCCAGGCGGTGACGGTGGTCGGTGGGCCACATCCGACCATCATGGTCGAGGAGGTGGTCGAGGTCCCCCACTTTGACTACATCGTCACCCGCGAGGGCGAGATCACTTTTCCCTGGCTGTTGGGCGAGCTACAGGCTGGCCGGCGACCGGAACAACGGGTCCTGGAGGGAGAGATGCCCGACCTGGACGCCCTGCCTTTCCCCGACCGGGAGCTGTTTTTGGAGGAGTGGCGCCGCTATGGCTACACCCTCGACTCGCCGGAGGTGCCTTTCGTGCCCGATCTGCCGGCTCCTTTCCTGACCATCATCGCCGGACGAGGGTGCAAGTATAACTGCAACTTTTGCCAACCGGCCGAGCGGCTCATCTTTGGTCGCCAGGTTCGTAAGCGCAGCCCGGCCAACATCATCGCCGAGCTCAAGGCGCTGCGCGACCGCTACCATTTCGCCAGCTTTATGTTCCACGACGACTGCCTGACCGAAAACCGCGACTGGGTGATGGAGTTCTGCGATCTGTACGCGGCTGAGGGCTTTACCCAGCCCTTCTTCTGCCAGAGCCGGGCCGACATCCTGGTCAAACATGAAGATATGGTCCGGCGCATGGCAGAGGTCGGGTTAAAGGGCTACTTTATCGGCTTTGAAAGCGGCAGCGACCGCGTGCTCAAGTTCCTGCGCAAAGGCACAACGCGGGAGAAAAATCTGCAAGCTGCCCGCATCTGCAAAAAATATGGCATCAAAATCTGGGCCAACTATATGCTGGGCTTGCCTACCGAAACCAAAGAGGAGGTCATGGATACGATCTCGATGCTCAAAGAGATTGACCCCGACTGGTACAGCCCGGCCTTTTACACACCCCATCCCGGCAGCGACCTGTACGATTATTGCCTGGACCACGATCTCAGCCTGATCACCAGCCACGACCAGTATCGCCGCAACCCGTGGGAGATCAAGATCAAGGGCCAGGACCCCGAGTTTCTGCAATGGGCGCTGCGCGAGAGCCAACGGCGCAAGCCGGTCAATGCTATCCGGCGGCAGGTCAAGTACCTGTGGGGGCGCTATGCCCGGCCGGATAAGGTGCTGCGACGGCTACGGCGGCTGGTGGGCGCTTGCTCCATCACGCTGTGACCCGCCGATAGCCCTGTTTCCGTTGGAGTAGATACCGATGCAAAACCTGTTGATCACCGGTGGGGCCGGCTTTATCGGCTCGAACTTTGTGCGGTATATGCTGGAAAAATACCCCAACTACCGCCTCGTCGTGTTCGACAAGCTGACCTACGCCGGTAACCTCGATAACCTGAAAGATGTAGCCGAACGCTTTGCCGACCGCTACGCCTTTGTCCAGGGGGATATTGCCGACGCCGCGGCCGTGGATGCGACCATGCACACGTACGGTGTGGATACCATCGTAAACTTTGCCGCCGAAACCCATGTGGACCGCTCCCTCATGGAGCCGGATGCTTTTATCAGGACCGACGTGTATGGCACTTATGTCCTTCTAGAGGCAGCGAAAAAATATCAAGTCGAGCGATACCACCAGGTTTCGACCGATGAGGTTTATGGCGATATTCCTGAGGGCTACTCCTCTGTGGAGACCGATCCCCTGGCTCCCCGCAGCCCCTACTCGGCTAGCAAGGCTGGCGGTGACCTCTTGTGTCTGGCCTACCATACCAGCTTTGGCCTGCCTGTCACCATCACCCGGGGGTCGAACAACATCGGCCCCTACCAATATCCGGAAAAGGTGGTGCCGCTGTTTATTACCAACGCCATAGACGACCAGCCGTTGCCCCTCTACGGCGATGGGCGGCAGAAGCGCGACTATCAGTATGTGATCGATCACTGCGAGGGGATCGATCTGGTGCTGCATCGCGGGCAGCCGGGCGAGGTGTACAACCTGGGCACCGGCGTCGAGACGGAAAATATCGTCATGGCCCGCGCCATCCTCGACCTGCTGGGCAAGCCCCACAGCCTGATCCGCCACGTGGCCGATCGGCCCGGTCACGACCGGCGCTACTCGCTGAATGTGGACAAGATCCGCGCCCTGGGCTGGCAGAGCCATCACACCTTTGAACAGGCCATCGAGAAAACGGTCCACTGGTACACCGCAAATGAGTGGTGGTGGCGCAAGATCAAGAGCGGCGAATACCTGGAATATTACAGGCGCTGGTACGGCCGGCGGCTGGCGGAAGCGGCCGAACAGGCTGGGTAGAAACTGCAGGAGGTCTGCGTGCAGCCCAAGGTGATAGATGTCGAGCAGATCAAAAAGCAGGTGCGCAAGCTGGCCGCGGGCAAGGTGTTGGCCGGTGGCGGGGCGGATGTCAGCCTGGACCTCGGCGCGATGGATGGTTGCCGGGCCTGTATCTGTGCCGGGTACGGCCCGCTGAGCAGGGCACCCGAGGCGGTCCCCCGTGACCGCCTGATCTGGCTTCTGGATGGCCATGCCGAGATCTATGATGCCGACGGGCAGGCGACCCACATCAGCCAGGGAGAAAGCATCGTTCTGAAAGGCGGCTCCGCATACCGCCTGGTCTTTTCTCAATTGACCATCTATCTAAAAGTGGAAGCTGTAGAGAACCTCTAATGTCCGATCCAAAACCAATGCCGTTAGTCGCCGGTTTGGACATTGGCTCGCGGACCATTGCCCTGGTGGAATGGGATGGGCGCAGCATCGTCCGCGCGGAGGTGGTGGATACCGGCACCAACCCCCTGGACAACGCCCGGGCGCTGCTGGCGGGCCGCACCTACAGGCGGCTGGTGGCCACCGGCTACGGCCGCCACCTGGCCGTTGAGCGAGAGCTGGCCGACACGGTCATTTCGGAGATCAAGGCCTATGGCCTGGGAGCCTGTCATCTTTTCCCCGACGCCGGCACGGTGCTCGACATCGGCGGGCAGGACAGCAAGGCGATCCTGGTGGGGCCGGGAGGTCGGGTGCTGCGCTTTGAGATGAACGACCGCTGCGCTGCCGGGACAGGCCGTTTCCTGGAAAACATGGCCCATGCCCTGGGGATGGCGGTGGAGCAGTTCGGCCCCCACGCTCTGGCGGCCGAGGGCCAGGCGGTGCGCATTTCCAGCATGTGCACCGTCTTTGCCGAGTCGGAGGTGGTGTCCCTCATCGCCCGGGGCGAGGACAGCCGTCGCGTGGCCTTGGGGCTGCATCAGGCCATCGTAGATCGGGTGGGGAGCATGGTGCGGCGCGTCGGCGTGCACCCCCGGTTCGTCTTTGCCGGTGGGGTGGCCTATAACCCTTGCCTGCAAAAGCTCTTTGCCGAAGCCCTGGGTGTACCTGTCTCTGTTCCGGAAAACCCCCAGATTGTGGGAGCCTTGGGGGCGGCACTCTATGCAGAAGTGGGGGATGGGAGAGGGTGATCTATTTTGACAATGCTGCTACCTCTTTTCCCAAACCGCCCGGTGTGACCGAGGCGATGGTGCGCTTTTTGAGCGAGGTTGGCGCCAACCCGGGGCGCTCAGGGCATCGGCGGTCGGCAGAGGCGGGGCGGATCGTCTACGAGGCGCGGGAGCTGGTGGCAGAGCTGTTCCACGCGCCTGATCCGCTGCGGGTGGTGTTCGGCGCCAACGTCACCGAGGCGCTGAACCTGGCGTTGCAGGGCTATCTGCGGCCCGGCGACCATGTGATCACCAGCAGCATGGAGCACAACTCGGTAATGCGTCCGTTGCGGGCGTTGGCCGGGCAGGGGGTGGAGCTGACGGTGGTGCCCTGCTCGCCGCAAGGATTCCTCGATCCGGCCGATCTGGAAGCGGCCATCCGCCCAGAAACGGTGCTGATCGTCCTCAACCATGCTTCCAATGTGTGTGGCTCGCTGCTGCCGGTGCGCCAGGCAGGGGAGATCGCCCGGCGGCATGGCTGCTTGCTGTTGGTGGACGCTGCTCAGACGGCGGGAGCCTATCCCATTGACATGGAAGCCGATTATGTGGACCTGCTGGCCTTTACCGGCCACAAGGCACTGGGCGGACCGATGGGCACCGGCGGGTTGGTGATCGGTCGGCGGGTGGACCTGGACCGCCTGACCCCCCTCAAACGGGGAGGGACCGGTAGTCGTTCTGAATATGAGCACCAGCCCGACTTTTTGCCTGACAAGTATGAGAGCGGCACACCCAATGCCGTCGGCCTGGCCGGATTGGCCGCCGGCGTGCGTTGGGTCCTGACTCAGGGCGTTGAGGCCATTCGCCACCACGAGATCGAGCTGGCCCGGCGGCTCATTGATGGCCTGCGCGCCATCCCCAGCGTGGCGGTCTATGGCGGGCTGGACGCCGACCGCCAAACGGCCACCGTCGCTTTTACCATCGCCGGAGTAGAGCCGTCGGAGGTCGGGCTGCGGTTGGATGAGGAGTATGGCATTCTGTGCCGCGTGGGGTTGCACTGCGCTCCGGCGGCCCATCGGACCCTGGGCACCTTCCCGACCGGCGCGGTTCGTTTTGGCTTGGGGGCTTTCAACACCCCCGACGAGGTAGAGGCGGCGCTGCACGCTGTGCGCGAGATCGCCGCAGAACGATTGTAATTGCTCGGCAAGTTGCAACACATTTGAGGAGGGATCATGAATCCGGGTAATTGGCTGAATACCAGCAATGGGGCGGTGATCCTGGTCGCGGTGCTGTCCATCGCCGTTGGCCTGCTCAACTGCTTTTTCGGCTACCGCATCTTCAAGGTGATGCTGGGCATCTATGGCTTTGTGCTGGGAGCGAGTGTCGGCGCTCTCGTGGCCGATTCGGTGGCCGCAGGACATGCTTTGTGGTTGGTAATAGGAGCCGTCGTCGGCGGAGTGGCGGGGGCGGCGCTGATGGTGCTGCTCTACCTTGTCGGTGTCTTTGTGGTGGGCGCCGTGGCCGGCGCGCTGCTGGCGAACCTGATCGGCGCTGCACTGGGCACCCACCTGCCCGAACTGGTGGTCCTCATCGTTGCCGCTGCTGTTGGCATCATTGCTGTGGCTTTGCAGCGGACGGCCATCATCCTGGCCACAGCCTTTAGCGGAGGCTGGGGGGTGGTGGGAGGGGCTATGGCGCTGCTCTCCGGCCGCACAGCCTTCCTGGTCAACCCTCTCAACCGCCCGCAAGCCTTGCACCGGACCGGTTTGCCGCTGCTGGTGCTGCTGGCGCTGTGGCTGGTGCTGAGCATCGCCGGCGCGGTGGTCCAATTCCGCACCACCGTCGAAAAGCCTTCGACAAGAACCAGACGCAAGAAATAGCCTGACACCGGACAAGGGCCTGGGGGTCCCTGTGGGCGCCCTTGCGGGAAGGGACATTCTGGCATTTAGCCCGTGGGTGTTGCGCCGGTGAAGGGAGCCAGGTCTGGTATGCGAGGTACCGCTACTCCCCTCTCAGGAAGCAGAGGATGCCTTGGGCCACCCCTTGGGCGACCATGTCGCTGTGATCCGTCAACAGTTGCCGGTCGGCGGCCATAAAGCCCAGCTCGATGATAGCCCCTGGCGTGTTGGGGTCAATCTCGCGGAAGGCGTGATAGTCGGTCATGTCGAAGGTGATGCTGTTTTCGTGGAAGCGCAGCCCCGTCACACGGCCATATTCCCGGATCAGGCAGGCTACCAGCCGGTCTTCCTCTGCGGGGATGGCGCTGGCGACCACGCGGGCGACCTTGAAGCCGGATGCCTCGGGCACTGCGCAAGAATCGGTGTGGATCGAGACAAAGGCATCGGCCTTGTAGCCCTCTAGCCTGTCGGAGAACTCGGCCAGCAATTGGGCGTCGTAGCCCTCGGTTTGCAAGATGGCAACCACGCGAGAGGCCACATCCAGGTTGATGGTCACCTCCTGCAAGCCATCAGGGCAGATCGCGCCCGGGTCGCTCTGCCAGTGCCCGGCGACAACTCCTACCTTCTGTGGGCCGGCGGTAGGGCTGGGGGCGGGGCTGACCTGTGGCGGCTCGGTCGGACGAGGAGTGCGGGTGGGGCGAGGAGATCGGGTTGGCCTGGGCGTCGCCGAGGGGCCGGCCACAGGGCTAGCCGGCTTTGTCTCGTCGCTCGGCCGGCTGGATGCCAGCCAGAAGACATAGACCACACCCAACAGCCCGGCCAGGATAAAGAGGCCGACGGTCACTTTTTTCTCGCTCAAGGCTCCCCCAGGTTAGATAGTGCCAGAGCAATGATACCGCTAAGCGGCGGTTTCGTCAAGCCGACCTGGTGGCCCGTTCCGGAGAGCCCCATAAAGCCGCACTGCTTGCCCAGGCGACTTGCCGTCAAAGCATTCGTTTATTCGTTCACTATTCGTTGATGGGAGTAAATTGCACTTTGCGACCACGCCCGGTAGAGATTTCCCCCTAGCTCACCCTTGGGGCGAATTGCTCTTGGGCTAAGCCTGTGCTATAATGTCCACGTTCACAGAGAAGGGACAATCCAACTATGTTCACTATTGTCAAGATTGTGCGGCAGAACCATGCGCTGGAGCACGCCACCATGCACGTGCTGAGCCGGCGCAACCCCTATTTGCAGTTGATGGGCCGAACCACACCGGCCGGCTTTTTCATCTACGGCCCGGCGAGCACAGAAGAGGTGGAACTGGCTGCCAGAGAGGCCCTGGCTCGCCTGCAACAAGGCGAAGCTCACCTGGCGGTCCACCCCCGTTGTGGCACGAACCTGGCCGTTACCGCCGTGGTGGCCGGTACAGCGGCCTTTGGCGCCACCTTGGGCCGCCCCCGTTCCCGCCTGGAACGGCTGCCCTTGGCGTTGATGGCTGCCACAGCAGGTGCGATTCTGGCCCAACCGCTGGCCTACCGCATCCAGGAACAGATCACCACGTCGTCGGAGGTGGAGGGGGTGACGATTGTCGGCGTGGAACGCCAGGATCATGGCCGGATCACCGTCCACAAGGTTATCGTCGGCCGGGAGTAGGCTGTGTTCTACATCTTTCATGGCGAAGACGAATTCAGCCGTGCCGAAGAACTGGACCGGCTGCGGGCCAGGCTGGCCGAAGATGACCCCGGCCTGGCCGACCTGAACACCACTGTTTTGGAGGGGAAGGGGCTCACTTTTGGCGAGCTGCGCCATGTGTGCGATGCCATTCCCTTCATGGCCAGCCGCCGGCTGGTGATCGTCAATGGCTTGCTGGCCCGCTTGACCGCGCGCCAGGAAGCCGAAGGCCAGGAGGCGGCCGAAAGCGCCGAACCGGGCTGGAAACGCGCCTATTTGAAAGACCTGACCGCCTACCTGCCAAACCTGCCCCCCACCACCCGGCTCATCTTTGTCGAAGAAAAGAGCCTGCCGGCCTCGCACCCCATCCTCAAGCTGGCCCGCAAGGAGTGTGTCAAAGAGTTCCAACGGCCCAAGGAAGGAGACCTGCCGGGTTGGATTCAGCGCCGGGCAAGGGCCAAGGGGGGAAACCTCAGCTCTGAAGCGGTTGCCCTGCTGGCTGCCCTGGCGGGCAACGACCTGCGGCTGCTCGATCAGGAGATCGAAAAGCTGTTGCTCTACGCCGCCGGGCGGCAGGTCACCAGCCAGGATGTGCAGGCCCTGGTCAGCCTGGCCCGTCAGACCAGCATCTTTGACCTGGTGGATTGTGTGGGCCGCCGCCAGACCGACCGTGCTCTACGTCTGTTGCATCGCCTGCTGGATGAAGGAGAAGCGCCGCTCTACCTGCTGACCATGCTGGCCCGTCAGGTGCGCATCTTGATCCAGGTGAGCGAGCTGCGCAGCCAGGGCGTCCCCCCTGGCGAGGTGGCCGGACGCCTCAAGTTGCATCCCTATGTGGCAGAAAAGGCGTTGGCCCAGGCACGGAACTTTAGCCTGGCCCAGCTCGAAGCGGCCCACGATCGCCTGGTGGAGGCCGATTGGGCGATCAAGACGGGGCAAAGTGAAGAGGTGCTGGCCCTGGATATGCTGGTCGTGGCGTTGACCGGCGATTGAGGGGCGTGGCATGGGGTGCCCCTACTCATCATCCAGCAGCAAATCCTCTCCGCCGACCACGTGGAACTGCCGCCGCATGGGCGGGGCAGGTGGCGGTGCCGGCCAATAGCCGCTTTGTGGCCCCATTGGTAACGATTGAGGTGCGCCCCCCTGGATCACCACCACCGGCGGGAAGCTGGCCTGCCTGGCCTGCCGCTCCGCCTCCTCCAGCCTTTGCCGGTCGCGGCGGGTGAGCACTACCAACAGCAGCACCGACGTGGGGATGCCGGCCGCCACACCACACACCACGCCAATGACGACCGCCATCGCTTCGGTGCTCATTTGCTTGGCCACCACCACCGCCAGGGTGATGACAAAGATCAGGGCCAGCGCCACGCCGATCTGTTTGACACTCACGCCCAATCCTCCCTCTTTACAGGCCTTAGGCCGTCCCAGGGACGGGGCTCAGGGCCAGGAAAAGCTACTGCAACACCTCCAGATCGGCGGCGGGATGGGCCTGATGGCCCACTGCCGAGGGCAAGCCAACCCCAAAGGCCACCGCTACTGCGCGCAGCGCGTCCACAAACCCTCGCCGATAGGCCTGGGCCAGGTCTGCATCCAGGGGCGCAACGGCTGCCGTTGAGGTCCTCATCGCTTCGTGCGTGGCTGCCAGAATGCGGACCACGTCCTGGGGAAACCACAAATCCAGGCCCATAGCGGATATACCTCGACCTCACTTGACCAGGCGAAGCTGCGCCCGCAGCCTCTGGGCCAGATTGTCCCGACCGTCGGTGCCGGTGGCTGCCAGCGGCAGAGGTGAACGGCCGTTCGCTCCGACCGATTGGCCGCCTGCGGCAAGGTGGGCCACCAGTTCTCGGATTTCGGCCACGCTAATGTAGGCCGCTTGCATCCGCGTTACCTGCCCTTTGGCGACGACCAGAAAATCGCCGTGACCCAACAGGCGCTCTGCGCCGGTGCCGGCCAGGCCGGTGGCCACTTTGGCATCTTCCGGGCTGGCGACGCTGCCCACCAGCCGCACCGGAAAGTTGCTCTTGACCAGGCTGCCGATGACGGCAGCGGTTGGTTTCTGAGTGCAGGCCACCAGGTGAACCCCTGCCTCCCGGCCCCGCTGTGTCAGGCGCGTCAGGGCCTCCTCCATCTCCTGGCCCCCAACCTGCATCAGGTCGGCCAGCTCGTCCAGCACCACCACCAGGCGCGGCTCGGTGTGGCCTTCCCGGTCCCGCCGTTCCATCTCCTCCACCAGGCGGTGCAGGATGGACAGCGCCTGGCTCACGTCGGTCAGCACCGGCACCAGCAGGTGGGGCAGGCCCTCGAACGGCAAAAAGCCCCGGCTCTTGGGGTCAATCAGCACCATCTGCAATGCCCGCCGGCCGTTGTGTAGGGCAAGGGAAGCAACGATGGCCCGTGCCAGCGCCGTTTTTCCCGAGCCGGTAGTGCCGGCGATCAGCACATGGGCGACGTTGGGGCTGGGCAGGCGCAGGAGCAGCGGCACGCCGTCGTGGTCGAGCCCCAGCACGGCGGTAAGCGGCGGCACCACCTCTTGACGCCGGGGCCCCTCCACGGCAAGCCGCCGACAGAGATCCAGCAGGCGCACCGCCTGGGCATCTGCACGGGGGACCTCTACCTCTAACTGCCCTTCCTGGCGATATACGCGGCAGGAGGGCGCTCCCAGGCTGAGGGCAATCTCTTCCGACAGCCCGGCCACCTGCTTGACCTTTACCCCCAACGGTGTAGAGAGATGAAAGCGGACCAGGCGCGGTGTCACAGTCCCACCGGTAATGTGCGATGCCACGCGGTGGCTGGCCAGCACCTGCTCAATCCGGTCGGCCTGGAAACAGAGCAACCGTTGCATGGCGTTTTCTCCCCTCGTCAGCCTGTGGCGGCCAGCACCTCACGGGTGGGGAAAGGCACCACCTTGCCGCCGGCGCCTGGCCTGGCGACACGTTGCCGAGGTTCCTGGACCGGGGCCTGCAGCGGCTGGCGCAGGGCGCAACCCACGCATGCCCGTGGATGCTCGATGGGCAGGACCCTGGCTGCGCAGGCAGCGTGCTCGAAGCGGATCTCTGGGGGATCGTTGTCCCAGATTTCGGTCCGGCCATTATAGCGCACTACCAGCGGCGATGGGGAGATCTGCCGCAGGGTAAACCGCAGATGGGCGCAGTTGGTGGCCTTGAAGGGGCAACTGCGGCAGAGGTTGGGTGATACCTCATCGTTCCCCGCGACGATCTTGAGGCACACGATGCGGCCATCTTGCGACGTGGTGCGATAGTCACATGGGCTCAGGCCTTGCGCCTGGCAGTGGATCTGATGGACAAACGGCAGCTCCCGGATCATTTTTTCCTCCCATTCAACCAGAACAGAACGCATGTTCTGATGGCTATTATACCAGAACATTTGTTCGATGTCAAGGGAGAAAAAGGAGATCGGGCAAATTTTAATAAAACTTATGGTCAAGGATTGACCTGCCGCCTTCGGGTTCGGAACTCGTCAAACTCGGTGCGAAAAGCCATCCAATCCCGGACAGGCAGCACAAAGCCTATGGCATCGGGGCAGAGCATATATTTGCTCAGCCACAGGCGCAGCCAGAACCGGGGGCGAGGCAATTGCTCCAGCTCGACGATGACGACCGTGCGGGGCCAGAGGTTTCGTAAAAAACGGCGTTGGGTCCAACGCTGCTCGGCGGGGGGGAAGGTGCGGTAGAACAGGGCCGGGCGGCTGGTCTTGACCTGGGAGTAGGGGATGTGCAGCCGTAGAAACGGAAACTGCAACACCAGGCCGGTTTCATGGCATTGGGCATAGGCTCTCAGGCGCAGCAGGAGGGTGAGGATCAGGATGAGGCCGGTCGCCACCAGGAGGGTAATCAGGTGCGGGCGGTAGGGGGCAAAGGGCTCAGGGTTCCAGGCGATCAGGCCACCGCTGGCCGCCATCAGCAGGATGCAGGCCCAGAAGTTCTGTTCGTTGAACTCCTGCTGGAGCAGCAGGGGGTGGCGTTTGCCCTGGGAGGGGCGTTCGACTTTGGGGGTGTGTCTACGCATCGTTGGACCTTTCTTCAGCTTGTTGGGAATTGGGCAGTGCGGCCTGATAATAGGCGCACAGGTCGCGCAAGGCGCATACCTGGCAGCGCGGGTTGCGGCTGGTACACACCTCGCGGCCGTGGCGGATAAGGTTGAGGTGAAAGGCATAATAGGCGTCGGTCGGGATCAGCTGCTCCAGCTCGACGTGTGCCCGTTCCCGCAAAGTGCGTGGCCCGATCAACCCCAGCCGCCGGGTGACCCGGTGGATGTGGGTATCCACCGGGAAGGCCGGCCGGCCCAGGGCAAAGAGCAGGACGATGGCTGCCGTTTTGGGGCCTACTCCAGAGATGGAGGACAGCCAGCTTTTGGCCTTTTCTACAGGCCAGTCGGCCAGAAAGTCGAGGCTCAGCTCGCCTTGGGCATGGGTGATAAAGCGCAGCGCCTGCTGGATGCGAGGGCCTTTCTGGTTGGCCAGGCCGGCCGGCCGGATGGCCTCGATCACCTGCTCGACCGGGGCATCGCGCACTTGCTCCCAGGTGGGCAGCCGGGCCCGTAGCCGGTTGTAAGCCTGATCGCGGTTTCCATCGTTGGTGTTTTGGCTCAGGATGGTGCTGACCAACTCTGAGATCGGGTCCAGGTGTGGCCGCCATGTCGGCCGGCCATAGTGGTCTAACAGGCGCTGATGCACCTCCGCCGTTTGGCGCTGGCGTTCCTGGTCGCTACAATCCATGACATGCCTCCTTGGGCAATTGTACACGACGAAAGGCAATCGGTCAAATGCCAGTCCACAAGTCTGCCGATCGCCAGCGTTGCTAAATTGCACAAATTTTGACAATCTATGGTATAATGCCTGTTGAGAAAGGGGCTGATGCAAGAACCAGCCAATCAGCCTGTGCTTAAGGCGTTCTCGGCATAAGAGTCGGCGAGAGAGCAGTGATCTGGTGAACATAAAAAGATTACCCTTGAAAAGGGCCATAGGTCTTTAGTAGGGGGCTGATCAGCCCTAAAATACTCCCAAAGGGCTATTGTAAAGTGTGTAAGAATGTGCTAAACTTGTTTTAGCAGCTTGAGTTGGTTTTCCATCTGTTCTGAGCATAGTTTGGTAAATCTAGATTAAAAAGGAGGTGTTTCCATGGAACAGGGAGCAAAGCTTCTCACAGCCAAAGAGGCAGCCGCGTATCTGCGCATCAGTCTGTTTACCCTGCGCAAGATTGAGCAGCAAGGGTTGATCATCCCCTACCGCACGCCGGGGGGACATCGGCGCTACAGCTTGGAGATGCTGAACGAGTATCTGGAAAAGAGCCGCATTCCGCCCACCCCATAGAGGGCTGCTGAAGAAGCCCTGATCTCGATCTGGTTGCGGCAGCGACAAGTCAGCGGTTAAGTTCAGCACGAGAAGCGCCCTGGGCCAGGTGACTATAGGACCTGGCTCAGGGCCTTTTGTGTTGAGACCTGGCTAGCAGGCGGCTGAGAACCACACGGGCAGATTTTGCAAAGAATGGGTTTTGGGGTATAATAACTACCGTCGAATCAACCTGTAAGGGGCGACGCAGGCGTCGCCTCTGCAGATTGCCAGGCCCTGAGGTGCAACGCCTCAGGTGTTCTTTTTGCCATGCTCAAGACCTGACATGCCTGTCAGATCGGGTGTGGCTGTTTTTTGTGAGGTTGGAAGAGATGTCGAATCAACAGACCTATCTGACCCCAGAGGGCTATCAAAAACTTGCAGAGGAGCTGCACTATTTGACGACGGTGCGCCGCACCGAGATCGCCAAGGCGATCCACGAAGCCAAGTTGGACGGCGATGTGATGGAAAACGCCGGCTATGAAGAGGCCAAGCGCCAGCAGGCTTTTCTGGAAGGGCGGATCATGACCCTCGAGGCGCTGCTCAAGAATGCGGTGCTCATCGAGTCGAACGGCCAAAAGGACACGGTGGGCCTTGGCTCCCGGGTGACAGTTGCCGAGGAAGGCTCTGAGCCGGAGACCTATATCATCGTTGGCTCGGCAGAGGCAAACCCGGCCGATGGCCGCATCTCCAACGAGTCGCCGCTGGGCAAGGCCTTGCTGGGGCACAGGATCGGCGATCGGGTGGTGTTCAAAACGCCGGGCGGCCAGGTTGAAATGGAGATCTTGGATATTGGATAGCAGGGCGGTATGGCTATCCAGGTGCCCGGCACCTTTCAAGGAGGCTTTCATGGCCGAAGAACAATTGACCGACCAGGAACAACAGCGCCGGCTCAAGCTGGCCCGCCTGCGAGAGGCAGGCATTGACCCCTATCCGGCCCGGGCGCGACGAACCCATACTGCGTCCCAGGCCATTGATGCCCTGGCGGCAATGGCGGAGGGAGCTGAAGGGGTGGTGGTGACGGTTGCCGGCCGGCTGGTGAGCATTCGGGTGATGGGCAAATCCTCGTTCGCCCACATCGAAGATGGCAGCGGCCGGATTCAGCTATACGTGCAGCGCGATTCGGTAGGGGAGGAACTATACACCCACTTTAAGCAGAATCTGGATCTGGGCGATTTTGTGGAGGCAACGGGGTCGGTGTTTCGCACCCGAACCGGCGAGCCCAGCGTCCATGTAAACAATCTGCGGCTCCTGTCCAAGGCGCTGCGGCCGCTGCCGGTGGTCAAGGAGAAGGATGGACGGGTATTTGATGCCTTTGCCGACAAGGAGCAGCGCTATCGCCAGCGGTACGTGGACCTGGCCGTCAACCGCGACGTGCGGGAACTGTTCCGCACTCGATCCCGGATCGTGTCGGCGTTGCGCCGCTTCTTGGACGAACGGGGATTTCTCGAAGTCGAGACGCCGGTGCTTCAGCCGATCTACGGCGGAGCGTCGGCCCGTCCGTTCGTAACCTATCATAATCAGCTCAAGCAAGACCTCTATCTGCGCATTTCAGATGAGCTCTATCTAAAGCGGCTGATTGTGGGTGGTTTTGAGCGGGTGTACGAGATCGGCCGCGACTTTCGCAACGAGGGTATCTCGTTCAAGCACAACCCGGAATTCACCCAGCTCGAGTTTTACATGGCCTACGCCGATTACCAGGATGTAATGGCTTTGGCCGAGGAAATGGTGTCCAGCGTTGCCCAGGAGGTGCTGGGCACGACCCGGATCACCTACGAGGGCCACGAAATTGATCTGGCCCCACCCTGGCGCCGCTGGCGGCTGCGCGACGCCATCCGCGAGATCACCGGCATTGATTATCGGGAATACAGTGACGCCGAGAGCCTCTATCAGGCCATCATCCGCATCGGCGGCACACCGGAACGAAAGAGTAGCTGGGGCAAGCTGGTTGACCCTACCCTGATCAACCTGATCGAGCCACACCTGATCCAACCCACCTTCCTCTACGACTATCCGCTGGAGGTTTCGCCCCTGGCCAAGCGCAAGCCGGATGAGCCGGATGTGGTCGAGCGCTTTGAGTTCTTTATCGGTGGACTGGAAATGGGCAATGCCTTTAGCGAGATCAACGATCCCCTGGACCAGCGGGAGCGTTTCCTGGCGACGAGCAAGGCATTGGCCGAGGGGGATGAGGAGGCGCACCCCCTGGACGAGGATTACATCACCGCGCTGAGCTATGGCATGCCACCGACGGGTGGCTTTGGCATGGGCATAGACCGGTTGACGATGCTCCTGACCGGACGGGAATCGTTACGGGAAGTGATCCTCTTTCCTCACCTGCGCGCCAAGAGCTGACGATTCTATGCCGAGGAGGAAAGATGCTGGCAATTACGAACGGTAAGGTGATGACCATCAGCCAGGGGACGTTTGAGCCTGGCACGGTGCTCGTCGAGGGAGGGCGCATCGCGGCTGTGGGCCGAGACGTGGCCATCCCTGCCGGGGCAGAGGTGTATGATGCGACGGGCAAGGTGGTGATGCCCGGCCTGATTGACGCTCACTGTCATGTGGGCCTGTTCCCTGACGGCGTTGGTTGGGAATATTCGGACGGCAACGAGTGTACCGACCCGATCACTCCCCACCTGCGGGCGCTGGATGCGGTCCACCCTGAGGACCCTGCCTTCAAAGAGTTGGTGGCCGCTGGCGTGACCACGGTGCTCACCGGCCCCGGCAGCGGCAATCTGATCGGCGGCCAATGGGTGTGCCTCAAAACTGCGCCCAAACCGAGTGTGGAGCAGATGGTGCTGCTGGAGCCGGCGGGGATGAAGATGGCCCTGGGTGAGAACCCCAAGCGGGTCTACGGTGAACAGAGAAAAGCTCCGTCTACACGGATGGGAAACGCCGCTGCCCTGCGCACTGCTCTGGTGGAAGCCCAGAACTATCTGGAAAAGTGGCGTCGCTACGAGGCGGACCTCCAGGCTTATGAGGCCAAGGTCGCCGCCGGCGAGCAGAATGCCGAGCCACCCAAGCCGCCGGAGCGCGACCTCAAGCTGGAGGCGCTGGGCAAAGTGCTGCGCCGCGAGATGAAAGCCCGTGTCCATGCCCACCGCGCCGACGACATGCTCACCGCCATCCGCATTGCCGAAGAGTTCGGGCTGGACCTGACGTTGGAGCATGCCACTGAGGGTTACAAGATCGCCGACATTCTGGCCAGCAAGGGCATCCCGGTCACTGCCGGGCCGATCCTCTTTTCCCGCGTCAAATATGAGCTGCGCGAGATGACGCCCAAGAACCCCGGTCTGATGGCCAAGGCCGGGGTCAAAGTGGCGATCCAGACCGATGAGATGTCGGCGGTCAAGTACCTGACGATCAACGCTGCATTGGCCGTGCGCGAGGGGATGCCGGAGGATGAGGCGCTCAAGGCTATCACTCTGAACGCGGCCGAGATCATTGGCGTGGCCGACCGGGTGGGTAGCCTGGAGGTTGGCAAGGATGCCGATGTGGTGGTGTTCAGCGGGCACCCGCTCGAGTACCGCACCGTGGTCGATCTGGTGCTGGTGGACGGGCAGGTGGCCTACCGGCGGGAGTAGGAAAATGGGCAAATGGGGAAATGGGCAAATGAGCAAGTGGGGTTGGTGGTGTTTCTTGTGATGAGCCGATGAGCGCAACAGTTGCCTGGTGGCCGTTTGCCGTTGTGTTCGGAGTGGGGCTGGTGACGGCCCTGCTCGGCACGCCGCTGGTGGGGGAATGGGGGCGTCGCCGCAAGCTGGTGGACCAACCCGGCCCGCGACGCTGGCATCAGGGGGCTATTCCGCGCACGGGCGGCGTGGCGCTTTTTGCCGCGTTTATGGCGGCGGCGCTGCTGGCTCAATGGCTGCCGGTGCCCCGCCAGGATCCCAAGGAGCTGACCCGCTTTCTGGGGATCGCCGTGGGGGCCACCTTCCTGTTCGTGGTGGGCATTGTGGACGACCGGGTGGAATTGCGGCCTGGCCCGCAATATCTGGCCCAGGCGATAGCTGCCCTGGTTGCCATTTTGTGCCTGGTTTTTATCGAGCGGGTGATGAACCCCTTTACCGATCAGCTTTATATCTTTCCCTATCCATTTACCGTGGCTTTTACTCTGGTGTGGATCATGGGGATGATCAACACCATCAACTTTTTGGACGGGCTTGATGGTCTGGCCGGCGGTGTGGGGGCGATCGTCAGCGCCCTGCTGGCAATTCATATGGTGCGCGAGGGGCAGTACAGCGTGGCCTTGCTGCCGTTGGCCCTGTTGGGGGCCATCTTGGGCTTTCTGCCCTTCAACTTTTATCCGGCGCGGGTATTTATGGGCAGCTCGGGTTCGCTGGTGCTGGGCTACGCCATCGCTACGCTGGGCATTGCTGCCGGAGCCAAATTGGCCCTGGTGTTGCTGGTGCTGAGTATCCCCATTGTGGACGTGGCCTGGCTGATGTTCAGCCGGCTGCGGGCCGGGCAATCGTTTGGCCAGGCCGACCGCCGCCACCTCCACTACCGCCTGCTCGACCTGGGGTTGAGCCAGCGCCAGGTGGTGTTGTTGTACTACGCCTATTGCATTGTCCTGGGAGCGGCGGCGCTGCTCATCAACTCCCGGCTGCTCAAGCTGATCGTGCTGGTGGTGCTGGGGCTGGGCACGCTGGCCCTGCTGGCCTGGCTGGCCCGGCGCACGCTGCGCTAGACCGCAGACGTGTAGAGAGCAGAAATCCTTTTTGTAGGGCACGATGGAATTTTGCCCTGCGACTCAACCTCTCTACATCTGAAACATGGGGGCGCGGCAGCCCCTGCATTTGACCGGACATCTGTTTGCAGGTAAAATCAGGGGCAACCCAACTGGAGCGGACGGCAAATGACAAATGCATCCCATACCGATGATGACCTGGAGGCGGTGATCGCCGCTGCCTCGCGCCGGCTGGAAGAGGCGCTTGGCCCGGCACCGGCCGGCCTGGTGCTTGCCGATGATCAAAAGGTCTATTGTGCCAACCATCCTACGGTCGAAACGGTGCTCCGCTGCAACCGCTGTGGCAAGCCGATCTGCACCCGCTGTGCCATCCAGACCCCGGTGGGCTATCGCTGCAAACAGTGTGTGGGCCGGCAGCAGGCGGTTTTTTATACCGGCGGGGTAGCCGACTATTTCATCGGGGGGGTCATTGCCCTGGTATTGGGCGGCCTGGCCGGCCTGCTGATGTCGTTGCTGGGGGCCTGGTTCTTTGCCCTGATCCTGGGGGCGCCTGCCGGCGTGGGCATCGCCGAGGTGGTGCGCCTGGCCGTGCGCCGCCGGCGGAGCCGGTATTTGTGGGCAGTGGTGGGCGGAGGCATTGCCGTCGGGGCGCTGTTGGCGTTGTTCCTGGGGCTTTTGAACCTGTGGTCGCTCTTTACCGTTGGCCTGTTTGTGGTGTTGGCCGTGGGAGCGGCTGCAGCGCGTTTAAGATAAAAATGACGCCTGACGCCTGACGCTTGACGCTTGACGCTTGACGCTTGACGCCTGACGCTTGACGTTTGACGAGGTTATCGGTGTTATCCGAATTGACCATCCATAATTTCGCCATTATAGACCGGCTTCACCTGCGCTTTGCCCCAGGTTTTAATGTGCTCACCGGCGAGACCGGCGCGGGCAAATCCATCATCATTGATGCGGTGAGCCTGCTGCTGGGGGGGCGGGCCGATGTGGAGGTGATCCGGGCTGGCGCCGAACAGGCGACCATCGAGGGCATTTTCTTGCTGGATGACGAGACGCAGGCGGTCGTCCGGCCGTTGCTGGAACAAGACGGCCTGGAGGGGGACGACCCGGCCGTGCTGAACCTGGCCCGTGAAATCCGCCGCGAAGGGCGTAACATCTGCCGGGTCAACGGCCGGGCGGTCACGCTAAAGGCATTGGAGAATATCGGCCAGTATCTGGTGGACATCCACGGCCAGAGCGAGCACCTCTCTTTGCTGCGTGTGCGAGAACATGTGGACCTGCTGGACCGCTATGGTGGGCTGTGGCCGCTGCGCGAGCAGGTGGCCGATCTGGTGCGGCGGCTGCGGGTTGTGCGCCAGGAGCTTGCGTCCCTGCGCCGCGACGAACGGGAGCTGGCCCGCCGGATGGACCTGCTCCGCTACCAGGCCGACGAGATCGAGGCGGCACGGCTGACGCCCGGAGAGGAGAGCGAATTGGCGTTGGAGCGCACCCGATTGGCCAACGCCGAGCAACTACAGCAACTGGCCGATGAAGCCTATCATGCCCTGTATGAAGGAGGGGAAGACCAGGCGGCGGCAGTGGACCTGGTTCAGGCGGCGGCCAGGGCGCTGGCCGGGTTGGCCCGCCTCGATGCTGCCACCCGGGCGCTGGGCCAGACGGCCGAAGGCTTGGGCTATCAACTGGAGGACCTGGCCGCTTCGGTGCGTGAGTATCGTGACCGGATCGAGTTCAATCCGCAACGGCTCGATCAGGTGGAAGAACGGCTGGCCCTGATCCACAGCTTGCAGCGCAAATATGGCGATAGCATCGAGGAGGTGCTGGCCTTTGCGGCCCGGGCCAGGCGCGAGCTGCAGGCCATCGAACACAGTGGGGAGCGGATCGCCGAGCTGGAGGCCGAGGAGGAGCAGTTGCTGCGGCAGATCGGTCGGCTGGGCGCCGATCTGTCGGCCCGGCGGCGGGAGGCAGGCGAGCGGCTGTCGGCCAGCATCGAAGCTGAACTCCAAGAGCTGAGCATGGCGCATGCCCGCTTCGGCGTAGACCTGGAGTGGCATGAGGCAGCCGATGGGGCCTACGTGGAGGGCAGGCGGCTGGCTTTCGACCTGACCGGCCTGGACCGGGTCGAATTCCTGGTGTCGCCCAACATCGGTGAGCCGCTCAAACCGCTGGTGCGCATTGCCTCCGGCGGCGAGACCTCGCGGCTGATGTTGGCCCTCAAAGCGGTGCTGGCCCAGGCCGACCGCACACCAACCCTCATCTTTGACGAGATTGACGCCGGCATTGGCGGACGGGTGGGATCGGTGGTCGGGCAGAAGCTATGGGGCCTGACCGTCAGCGATGGGGGCAAGGCGCGCCGGCATCAGGTGTTGTGCGTGACCCACCTGCCACAACTGGCCTGCTACGGCGACCTGCACCTTCAGGTGAGCAAAAAAGTCGTTGGCGACCGGACGGTCACCAATGTCTGCCCCCTGGCAGATCCAGAGCGGGAAGACGAGATCGCCGGGATGTTGGGGACGGTGACCCCCAAGACCCGGGCCAGCGCCCGCGAGATGTTGCTTGCCAGCCAAAAGGACAAAGATGCCAAAAAAGTGAAACCGAGCGAGGGAGGGTAGATATGTCAGAAGTAAGAGAAACCATCGAGGCGATGCCATCTGCCTTTTTGCCGGAAAAGGCCGGCAATGCCAAGGCCCTGTTCCAGTTGGACCTGACCGGCGAGGATGGTGGCCGTTGGGTATTGGAGGTCGCCAACGGCACATGTCAAGTGCGTGAAGAAACCGCCGCCCACCCCGACGTGACGGTGACTATGGCCGCCGGCGACTTTGTCGCCCTGACACGAAACCAGTTGGACGCAATCAAGGCCTTCATGAGCGGCAAAATCCGGGTATCGGGCAACGTCGGGTTGGTAATGCAACTGTTGCAGTGGTTCAAACGCGGCTGAAAGGGTACCGGAATTTCACCGCCGAGACGGAGAAGGCGTAGAATCGAGAGATTTCCACCTGAAACACTCCATGTTTTGGATGGGGGCGCGGCGTTCTCCTGGCCTATGGGGGGCTGCTGGTTTGGCGATGGTAGTTCTGTCATCAAAAATGACGAGAGCTAAGGGCGGCCCAACCCCTAGCTCTCTTAAAAGGAGGAGAAGAATTTTGATGCTTGGCATGGTCCACTGTTGACCCACCGCTTTGCCACCGCCCTCGCGGGGCTATCGGTTGGGATGACGCTCGCCCGTCATGAACCATGCCAGTTTATCAATTGTATCTTACCACAGACTGGTCTGTTATACTGGACGCCAACTATACGATTCCCCTACGCCAGGTTGTCGTTTTAGGGCGGCGGGTTGCCAGGCGCATGTGGAGTGCAGCACACTGTGCCCCTACGTTGGCGGTTGGGGAGGAAGTATGGTACAATAGACCCTTGAGGAGGCAGGATGACAGAGTCTATCGTTGCCATTCGGATGGCCCGTAATTTGCGGTATAAGCTGACTTATATCAAAATCTTTGAGACCTATCTCGAACAGAACTCTGATCCAGAAGTCGTGAATCTGCTCAAGTTGCTGTTGCAGTCTCAGCAGGCCGAGGTAGCCCCGCTGTCCAGCTACCTGCGCAAGATAGACGTAAACCCTCAGGAATTGCCCCTGGACGACAAGCTCATGGCCCATGCCCTTGCCCGCCAGGACTATAAATCGCAGTTGCGGTTCATCTACGATGGGCTGAGCCGGGCAGTATCGTGGTACAAGACCCAGCTCGTGGATAAGCAAATGGTTGCCGATCCGGAATTGCGGCAGCTCCTGTTCGAGTTGGGAGAGGCCGACGCAGCCCAACTGTGGCGCACCGAAGCGACGATGGCCATGCTCAAGGTGCCTCTGGTGCTCAAAGAAAAAGAGTGGGACGAGCGCCCACGGATCGAGCCTGAAGTGGAAGAAGGCTGGCGCCCTCGTCTGCTGGAGGACATCGGGCGTCCCTCATGGACGAGCAAACAGAGTGGGCGCTGGCCCCGCCCCCCCAGGTACCAGCGGGGTGAATAGCCGGTCACCAGCAGTCAGAAGTCAGAATAGGAAAAAAGAAAGGAGTGACTGTGATGGAGATCAAAAAGGTTGGTGTCGTAGGCTGTGGCCTGATGGGTTCAGGCATTGTCGAGGTCTGTGCCCGGGCGGGCTACCAGGTCGTGGTCTCGGAGGTGAATCATGACCTGCTACAAAAGGGGCTGGGTCGCATCCGCGATTCGTTGGCCAAAGCTGTGTCTCGCGGCAAGGCCACGCAGGAACAGATGGACCAGGCGCTGGCGCGCATTCAGGGCACGTTGGACCTGGCTGACTTTGCCGATTGCGATTTGGTCGTCGAGGCTGCCATCGAAAATATGGCGATCAAAAAAGAGGTTTTTGCCCAATTGGACCGTATCCTGCCACCGCACGCCATCCTGGCCAGCAATACTTCGTCGCTGTGCGTCACCGAGATGGCCAGCGTGACCAAACGCGGCGACAAGGTGCTGGGTATCCATTTCTTCAACCCGGTACCGGTGATGCCCCTCATCGAATTCGTGCGCACCATCCTGACCAGCGACGAGACGATGGAGACGGCCCGCCAGTTCGGGGCGTCGTTGGGCAAGACGATGGTTACGGCCAAGGATACCCCTGGTTTTATCGTCAATCGCTTGCTTATTCCTTACCTGCTGGACGCTATTCGCATCTACGAAGAGGGCCTGGCCAGCCGCGAGGATATTGACACCGCCATCAAGCTGGGGCTGAGCCATCCGCTGGGGCCGCTGACCTTGCTTGATTTTATCGGGCTGGACACCTGTCTGTTTATCGCCGATGCCATGTTCGAGGAGTACAAAGACCCGCGCTACGCTGCGCCCCCCCTGCTGCGTCGGATGGTGCTGGCCGGCCACCTGGGCCGCAAGAGTGGTAAGGGCTTTTACGACTACTCGTAACAGCCTGTGAGGGGTGGCTGCATACCGTTTTGCTTCAAACCAAGTGAATCAGGACACGGACGAAAACATTGTTCGCCCGTGTCTACTTTTTGCCAAGGGCAACTGCTCACCCTCCGACGGGCTTGGAGGGGGGCAGGTATCTTGAGATTGACAGGTGGGCAAGATGGAATACGAAACCTTGATCGTGGAACGAGAAGAGGGAATTGGGCTTATCACCTTCAACCGGCCCCACGTGCTGAATGCCCTGAGTATGGCTACAATGCGTGAGCTGGATATGGCCCTTGACGATCTGGCGACCGACCCTCAGGTGCAGGTGATCATACTCACCGGTGCGGGCGAGAAGGCGTTCGTCGCCGGGGCCGACATCACCGAGTTCAACAGCCTGGCGTCGGCCAAAGAGGCAGCCGGCTATGCGCTGCGTGGCCAGGCGGTGCTGAACAAGATCGAGTCGCTGCCCAAGCCGGTCATTGCCGCTATCAACGGCTTTGCCCTGGGCGGTGGCTGTGAGCTGGCTATGGCGTGCGATATTCGCCTGGCCGCCGATACCGCCCGCCTGGGCCAACCTGAAATCAACCTGGGCATTATCCCCGGTTATGGCGGCACCCAACGCCTGGCCCGGCTGGTGGGTCGGGGCAGGGCCAACCTGTTGTGCCTGACCGGTGAGATGATTGATGCCGCCGAAGCCCTGCGCATCGGCTTGGTGGACCGCGTGGTGCCTGCCGCCGAGCTGCTGTCCGAGGCCAAAGCCCTGGCCCGCAAACTGGCGGGCAAGGCGCCGGTGGCTATGGCTCTTATCAAGCAAGCCATCCGCGTCGGACTGGAGGGTTCCCTGGCCGAAGGTCTGGCCTATGAGGCGGCCCAATTTGGCATAGTGTTCGACACTGAGGATCGTCGGGAGGGGGTAACCGCTTTTCAGGAAAAGCGGAAACCGGTCTGGAAGGGGTGCTAGTGTCTTCTCGGTATCTTGGGGCAGCGCGTAAGGCGAATTGCCAATTGGCCTCCCATTCCCCCGATTTTAAGATGGATTTAGCTGATTGAAATAAGCAAGAATTTGCTAGGCCTCCGCTCTGGGAATCTCTCCGACAGGTGACCGGCTGCCGGCCAGGAGATACTGAGGTGCCTGGCCTCTGATGGCGTGTATGATCCGTACCGTTGAGCTCACCAAGCGCTATGGTGCCACCCTGACCCTCGACCGGCTCTCGCTGGAGGTGCCGGCCGGGGCCGTCTTTGGCTTGCTGGGTCCCAACGGCGCGGGCAAGACCACCTTCCTGTGGTTGGTGATGGGCTTTGTCTTTCCCGATGCCGGGCAGCTTGACCGGGGAGGCCTGTTGCCGGCCCAGATCGGCTACCTGCCGGAGCAGGCGTTCTACCCCTCCCGTTTTTCGGTGCGCGATTATTTGACCACAGTGGCGCGCCTGGCCGGCTTGCGGGGCAAGGGCCTGCGGCAGGCGGTGGACCGGCTGCTGGGAGAGCTGGGCCTGGAACCGGTCGCCGGTCGGAACCTGGGAGCCTGCTCGCGGGGGATGATCCGGCGGCTGGGCCTGGCCCAGGCGCTGCTGGGTGACCCTCCCCTGCTCCTGCTCGACGAACCGGGGCAAGGGCTGGACCCGGCCGACCAGGAGTTCATGCGCGGGCAGATCGTCGCCCTGCGGCAGGCGGGCAGGACGGTGCTGCTGGGCAGCCGTCACCTGGACGAGGTGGCAGGAGTGTGCAGCCACATCGCTGTGCTGAACCGAGGGCGGCTGGTGCGCAGCGGTGTAGCGGCGGAGGTCCTCGCCCCGCGCCCGCAGGTGCTCATCGTCACCGGGCCGCTGCCCGGCTACCTCCGGGACCGGCTGGCGGGCAAGACGCCGGACCTGGTCGTGACCGAGGGGGGCTTGACGTTGACCGGAGAGGCCATCGCCTACAAAGCTCACATTCTGCGCCTGCTGCTCGATGCCGGGGTGGACATCCGGCAGGTCAGCGAGCGGCATTTCTTGGAGGAAACGGACGGATGACTCGCATCGGCACGCTGGCCCTGTTCTTCGTCCGCGACCTGTCTCGCTCGCTGACGGCCTGCGTGCCGTTGGCGGCAGCCCTGGCTTTTGGGCTGATTGCCTTTGAATACGGCATGGACCAGGCGCAGTTCATCACCGTCGCCGGGCTGGGCATTGGCTTCATCGGCTGGCTGACGGCGCTGCTGCTGGCCGGCCGGGCCGATCGCGCTTCGTCGTTCCTGCTGGTGGCCCGCCTGCGCCGGCGGGCGGAGCTGCTGGCGGCCCTCCTTGTCGGCGCCCTGGGCCTGACGGCGTTGCTGGCCGTTTTGATTGCACTGCCCAACCTGTTGGCCGGCCGGCTCACCCTGGAGTTTCCGGCGGCGCTATGGATCGTACCTACCTGGCTGGCGCTGTGGTCGTTGGCGGCAGCCCTGGCCCTGGCCCTGTCGGGCCTGGTGAGTCGCGGGATTTCTCACCTGGTTGGCTATGTGCTGCTCACGGCGCTGCTGGTGGCTAACGACCAAAAGGAGCTGTTGGCCGAGCGCCATCTGGAGGGGCTGGTCCATGTGGTGAACGTGATCCTCTGGCCGGTGAGCACATTGCTGGCCCAGGCCTCGTCTGGCTGCCACGACCGGCTATATTTTCTGGCTTGGGCGTTGACGGCTGTGTATGCAGCCTTGTTGTTCGCCCTGGCAGTGTGGCTTTTTGCCGACAAGGATCTGATCTGGCAGGAATAGCAATGAGGAGGGGTTTGTCGAATGATGCAAAACTCTAAAGGAGCAAATGGCCCTTTGCCTGGGGGCGACTGCTTGCCCTTCCCGCCAGGCTTTCGATGGGGTACTGCGACGGCAGCCCACCAGGTGGAGGGAGACAACACCAACAACGATTGGTGGGCCTTTGAGCAACGGCCGGGCGCGATCTGGCATGGGGATCGGAGCGGCCTGGCCTGTGATTGGTGGCGCAATGCCGAGCGCGATTTCGACCTGATGGCCGCGATGGGCCACAACAGCCATCGCCTGTCGGTGGAGTGGAGCCGCATCGAGCCGGAAGAGGGCCGCTTCGACCCGGCAGCGGTCGCCCGCTATCGGCAGATGCTGAGCGGCCTGCGGCAGCGTGGCATCGAGCCAATGGTCACCCTGTTCCACTTTAGCTCGCCCCTGTGGCTGGCCCGGCAGGGTGGGTGGCGCAATCCGGCCGTGGTCGGCCACTTTCGGCGGTTCGTGCGCCACACCGTCGAACAGTTGGGCGACCTGGTGACGCTGTGGTGCACGGCCAACGAGCCGAACGTCTATGCCGTGTTGGGCTACCTGTTCGGCGTCCACGCCCCCGGCGAAAAGTCGCTCTCCTCCTGTTTCCGCGTGCTGCGCCATGAGCTTCAGGCCCATGCGGCAGCCTATCGGGTCATCCACGCCCTTCAGGGTGGCTGTCAGGTGGGTCTGGTGCTCAACCTGCACATCTTTGAGCCGCTGGACCCGGCAGACCCCCTGGCTGTTGTGACCGCCAGGGTGCTGGATGGGCTGTACAACCGCCTCGCCCTCCGCGCCGTAGACGAGGGGCGGCTGCCCTTCCCCCTTGGATCGGGGTTGACCGGCTGCGGACCGTTGCTGGACAGCGTGGACTTTTGGGGTGTCAACTATTACACGCGGCAGCGGGTCAGCCTGCGCCGCCAGGCCGATGGCCGTCGCGAGCTTTTGCAACCGACGCCCGGAGCTGAGCTCAGCGACCCCAGGCGCGATGCGCTCCCCTTTGAATGTTATCCGGAGGGCCTCTATCGCGTGCTCAAGCAGGTGGCGGCCCTGGGCAAGCCGATCTATGTCACCGAAAACGGCCTGCCCGACGCCGATGATGACCAGCGCCCTCGTTTCCTGCTCACCCACCTGGCCCAGGTGCAGCGGGCTATCGCCGAGGGGATAGATGTGCGCGGCTACTACCATTGGACCTTCACCGACAACTTTGAGTGGGCCGAGGGCTGGGCCTTGCGCTTTGGCCTGGTGGCCCTGGACGAAAAGACCCAGGCCCGCAGCGTGCGCCCCAGCGCCCGGCTTTACAGCGACATTATCCGCGCCAATGCCATCACCCGGTCAATGGTCGAAGCCTACGCCCCTGAAGTGCTGACCGACCTCTTTCCCGGGTAGGACAACTGCTGGCCGTTGTCTACTTGATAAAAGGAAGACTATGACTGAAATGCTAGATTTTACGCTGAACCTGGCGCGGCAGGCAGGTCATCTGCTGCGCCAACTCTATCACCAGCACCACACTCTGAACCGCAAATCGAGCGACATAGACCTGGTGACCGAGGCCGACCTGGCCTCGGAGCGGCTGATCGTGGATGCCATCCGTGCCCGCTTTCCAGAGCAGATCATCTTGTCAGAGGAGGGGCTGGGCGATTGGCAGACGGTAGCCGGCCAGGCGGAGCACTTGTGGCTGGTGGACCCATTGGACGGCACCGTGAACTATGCCCACGGCTATCCGGTGTGGGGGGTGTCGCTGGCGCTGGCCCAGGATGGACAGGTGATGTTGGGCGTGATCTATGACCCGTTGCGCGACGAAATCTTTTGGGCCGAGCGGGGTGAGGGGGCATGGTGCGATGGGCGGCGCCTCCATGTCTCAACGGCGGCGTGTCTGAAGGAGGCGGTGGTGGCGACCGGCTTTCCCTACCTCCGCGCCACGATCCGCGACAACAACCTGGCCGAGTTCAACGCGGTCATGCCCCGCGTGCAAGGCGTCCGGCGGGCCGGGGCGGCGGTGCTCGACCTGGCGTACCTGGCTGCCGGCCGTCTGGATGCCTACTGGGAAAAGCACCTCAACCCGTGGGATTGGGCAGCGGGCTGGCTGCTGGTCACAGAGGCTGGCGGCGTAGTGACCGACCTGTGCGGCGAGCCGTGGCGGCTGGGGATGAAGCACCTGGCTGCCAGCAACGGCCTGCTTCACGAGGAGCTGCTGGCCGTGCTGGCTCAGGCCAGGACAGAACCATCCCTGCCCAAGGACGATACGAAAAGTGCAACAACGGCCCTCTGATTTGACACTTTTCGTCATGTGCGGTATCATGGATGACGAAAAGGAAAAGCAGGGGACCGATGGCCTACGATCTCGATGCCGTAGATCGCCAGATTATCTGCACGTTGCAACGGGATGGGCGGGCTTCAAACGTGGACATTGCCCGGCAGGTTGGCATCTCTGAGGCAACAGTGCGTAAACGGTTGGACCGCCTGCTGGCCGACGGGGTGATCCAGATCGCCGCCCTGCCCGATGCGGCCAAGGTTGGATTTTCCACCGTTACCTTTATCGCGCTCAGCGTCGATCTGGCTCAGATCGAGCGGATCGCCGATCAGTTGGCCCGTTCGCCCCAGGTGCGGGCTATTTACTATACTACGGGAGAAAGCGACCTGATTGTGGAGGCCTGGTTTCCATCGAGCGAGGAGCTGCTCTACTTTCTGACCCAGCGCGTCGCCTCGATCCCAGGTATCTACAGGACCGCCACTTCGCACGTGTTACGGACGATCAAAGATGCCGGTCGGTGGGTGTTGCCACCGGCCTCGCCGCCCCGCGTGCTGGTGGTGGATGACGATCCCGACTTTGTGGAGGTTGTGCGCTTGACCCTCGTCGCTGGCGGTTTTGAGGTCACGTCGGCCAGCAATGGCGAGGAAGCGCTGGCCTTGATGCGTATCTCCCGACCCGACCTGGTTATCCTGGACGTTATGATGCGGGGCTTGCTGGATGGCCTACAAACGGCGAAGGAGATGCGCACCGACGGTGACTTGCGGACCGTGCCCATCTTGATGGTTTCGTCCATCACCGACTCGGCCTTTGCCGGGCTCTTGCCCCAAGGAGAGCCTCTGCCGGTTGACAACTTTTTGACCAAACCGGTAGACAGGACGGTTTTGCTGGCCGAGGCCAGGCGTCTAGTGCGCTCCAAGGCAACCTGAGTTCTGTGGCCCAGAGGTCAACATGCAGAGCAACAGGGTGCCGGATGCGCACTATGGTTGAGCGGAGAGCAAGGGGAAGGGGATGAAAACAAAGGCCGCCTCCCCGGCTCAAAGCGATCACATGGTGGAGAGCTTTGTGGCAATGAGAACAAAGAGGTTCCTGACAATTCTGCTATGTTCAATGCTCCTTTTGGGGTGTACACCCCGCCCGCCCAGTTGGCCTCCCTTCCTGAAAAAGCTGACAGAGAGCTCGCCGTGGAATGTGGATATGGATCGCTTTCAGTGGTCGGCGCACGGCAGTCTGGCCTGCACCGATTGTCATGCCAATATCCAACCCGGCGACCTGGCGGCTCCTCATCCCGATACGGCCAACCTGACGGCCGATTCCACCGCGCTCTATGACTACCAGACGTGCGAGTCGTGCCATCCCCACGAATACGCTGCTTACACCCAGGGTGTTCACGCCGAAGCGTTGGCAAATCCATCCAGCATCGAGTCGGGGCAGTCGGCGCCCACCTGCGGCCACTGCCACAACGCCCACTACGCCTCGGCCCAGACGCGGGCAGAGCTGCTCAAGAGTGTCAGCGAGACATGCGGCAACTGCCATCCGGAGGCGCTCAAGACCTACGAGCACAACTATCACGGCAAGGCTGCTCTTCTGGGGCGCGAAACTACGGCCACCTGCGCCGACTGCCACGGCGCCCACACCGTCCTGGCCCTGTACGAGACGAGCGAGTCGTTGCCTGCCTGCCGCCGCTGTCACCCAGAGGCCAATGAGCAGTTTGCCAGCTATCGCATCCATGCCACGGCGACGCTGAACCCCGACCCCGACGACCCCCGCGCCACAGAGTTCAAGGTCTTTTTCTGGGTGACCCTCTTTTTCACCTGCCTGGTCGTCGGCGTCCTGGCCTTGTTCTACACTCACACCGGGCTGTGGTTCTTACGCAGCCTGCACGAACGACTGAGGAAGGGAGGGCATCATGGCTAAAGAGCAGACCGGGCCCGTGGAATATTGGCGTTTCAACGTCTATCATCGCATCGTTCACCTGCTTGTCCTGGTCAGCTTTTTCGGCTCGACCATCAGCGGTATGCCGCTCAAATATCCCCACGCCGGCTGGGCCAGGTTCCTCACCCGCATCCAGGGGGGCGTGCCGGTGATGGGGGTCATTCACCGGATCAGTGCCATCATCATCGCCCTCTATTGCGTGTTACACCTGGCCTACATCGCCCATTATGTGCTGGTACGCAAGAAAAAGCCGTGGGGGCCCGACACGCCGGTGCCGGCGATCAAGGATTTCAAAGACCTGTGGCACAACTTTCTCTACTTCCTGGGGCAGGGCAGCCGCCCCCTGTTCGACCGCTTCACCTATTTTGAAAAGTTTGACTACTGGGCCGTTTTCTGGGGCGTGCCGATCATCGGCCTTTCTGGTCTGGTGCTGTGGTTCCCCACTTTTTTCAGCAAGTTTCTGCCTGGTTTTGTCATCAACATTGCTCACATCATGCATAGCGACGAAGCCTTGCTCGCCGTCGGCTTTATCTACATCGTCCACCTGTTCAACACCCACATCCGGTTTGACATGTTCCCGCTCAACAAGGTGATCTTTACCGGCAAGGTAACAGCGGAAGAGATCCACCACGAGCACCCGCTGGAATGGCAGCGGTTGCAGGCCGAACCCGAGCGGCTGGAGGAGATGAAGGTCCGATGATGCACCGACATTCCCGTACCGCAATTGTGCTTCTGGTCGTTCTAGTTGGGTTACTGATCGCCCCGGCGGCCCTGGCTCAGGATCCGGGCAGTAGCTCGCAAAACTGTTTCGCCTGCCACCGTCAGCCCAACCTGACCGGCGTTGAGGGCAACCAGGCCAGCATCACCTTTTGTCTGAATTGCCACGCCGACCCCCAGGTGGACGGGTGGGCGACGGCCGGGCGCACCCCCTTGCACGTGGATGCCACTGCCTATCGCAACAGCCTCCACGGCGGGATCGCCTGCGTGGCCTGCCACAGCGATCTGGCCCGCAATCCGCACCGCGCCGACCAGGCCGTTGCCTGTGCCGACTGCCATTCGGCCATCCTGAGCCACGTCAACATGGGAGCGCCGCACGCCAGCACCGACTGCGCTGCCTGCCACCGGGCCGAAGCGCCGGTGACCAAGGATGCCGCTACAGGGCGGGTGGTGTTGGCCGAGAGGGACGCCGCCGGCGCACCGCTGGACCGCACCGACCACACGCTGGTCAAAGAGGTCGGCTGTGGCAAGTGCCACACCTCGGGCAATCAAGTGGGGGCACCGGCCGCAGCTCTGCCGGCCCGCAGCGTGCTGTGTATGGCCTGTCACGACGCTTCGCCGACGGTCAGCGTGGCCCTGCTCGATCCCACCCCGGTCAGGACCGACTATGGCTCCCTCATCGGCCTGTTGGTCCTGGGCGTGGGTATGGTCTGGAACGTTTCCCTCTACCTGCGGGGGACGATCCCCGGTCACCCCGGCATCACCCCTATGCAAAAGCTCAACTACATCGCTGCCGATACAACCCGCTTTATCTTTTCCAGGCGTTTCTTCCGCTTTCTGGGAGGGGTCATCGCCGACGGCATCTTTTTGCGCCGGGTCTTGCGGGAAAGCGTTGGCCGCTGGGCCATGCACGCGCTGATCTACCTGCCCTTCCTGGCCCGCTTTCTGTTGGGGCTGATCACCTGGCTGGGCCAGGCCCTGTGGCCCTCTGCTGCCTGGACGCAGACCCTGTCGAACAAGGATTCGCCGGGCGTAGCCTTTGCCTATGACTTTTTGGCGGCGCTGATGATTTTGGGCGTTCTCTTTGCCCTGTTCCGGCGCTTTGTGCTGCGCGACCGACGGCTGATGACCTTTAGCCAGGACAAGGTCGCCATTGCTTTGCTGGGCACGATCCTCCTGCTGGGGATCATCACCGAGGGGGTGCGCCTGCTGAGCGCCGGCACCCCACGGGAGGCGGCCGTCTACTCCTTCTTGGGCTATGGGGTGGCGGCGCTGCTGCGTTGGCTGAACCTGGCCTGGACCTCGATCTATCCGGTGTTGTGGTACCTGCACGCCTGGCTGGTTGTCGCCTTCTTTGCCTATCTGCCGTTCAGCAAATTCATGCACATCCTGGCCGGCCCGTTCATCGCCAGCCTGGACGCTGCCAGAAAGGGAAGTCACTGATGGCCAAGATAGACCCATCCTTCTTCACTGTACGCCAGTTGATCGAGTTGGATGCCTGCACCCGCTGCGGCGAGTGCCGGGTCTGGTGCCCGACGTTTGCCGAAAAAGGAACGTTGGAGGCGATCACTCCGTTCAAAAAGATTGATTCGCTGCGCAATTTTCTGCGGCGGGATGGTTTGCTGGCCCGGCTCCTGCGGCGCAAGCCGGTCACCGACGAGGAGCTGGCCGTCTTTGCCCAGGGCGTGTACGACTGCACCCTGTGCGCCCGCTGCTATCAGGTCTGCCCGGTGGGTATCGAGATGCGGCCATTGTGGATCGCCATGCGCGAGCAGCTGGTCGATCTGGGGATGCACCCCGCGCTGATGAACCGGCTGCGAGACACGGTCACGGCAAACTATAACATCTCTGGCGATCCCAATCAGAACCGCCTGGGCTGGACCGCCAACCTGGCGACCGTGCCGGAGGGGTTGGACCGCAAGCAGAACGCCCAAGTCGTCTATTTCATGGGCTGCGTGGCCGCCTTCTACCCCATGGTCTATAGCGTGCCGCAGAGCCTGGTGGCCATCTTGGACAAGGCCGGCATTGACTTTACAACCCTGGGCGGCGATGAACAGTGCTGTGGGTTTCCGTTGGTTATCGCCGGCATGGGCAAGCACGCCCACGACCTGATGCGCCACAACGTGGAGGCGGTGCGGGCGTTACACGCCAAGACGTTAGTTGCGGCTTGCCCTTCCTGCTACCACACCTGGAAGCATGAATATCCCCGCTTGATGGGCGAGCCGCTGGGCTTTGAGGTGAAACACGAAACCGAATTCCTGGCCGATTTGGTCAGGTCTGGAGTGTTCCGGCTCAAGCCGGTGAACAAAAAGGTTACCTATCATGACCCGTGCGACCTGGGGCGCACCAGCGGCATCTACGAGGAACCGCGCCAGATCATCCAGGCCATCCCTGGCATCGAGTTTACCGAAATGCGGGATAACCGCCAGTACGCCCTGTGTTGCGGCGGCGGCGGCGATGTGGAGATGGCCGATGCCGAGACAGCCGGGGCAGTGGCCCGCCGTCGCCTGGGCCAAGCCCAGGAGACCGGCGCCGAACTGATCATCACCGCCTGTCAGCAGTGCAAGCGCACGCTGCTTGGGGCGGCGCGCAAGGAAAAAGCCCGGATCCGCACGCTGGATGTCAGCGAGCTGTTGTGGGAGTCGGTGCAGTGAGGCGTAGCTTTGCCTTTTGGCAATGATGGTAAACAGCAAAAAAGGAGGGAGTAACCATGAAAATTGACAAGTATGAATTCCCAGATGACCTGCTCTACGACAAGGAGCACAACTGGGCCCGTATCGAGGGCAATGTGGCCACCATCGGCATGACCGATTTCGGCCAGAGCCTGGCGGGTGAGGTCGTCTATGCCGAGGTGCCGCGCGTGGGCCGCGAGCTCGTCCAGGGCGAGCCGTTCATGTCCCTGGAGTCGGGCAAGTGGGTGGGCCGGATCAAGGCCATTGTCAGCGGCAAGATCATCGAGGCCAACGAAGAGATCGAGTGGGAGGCCACTGTCATTAACAACGATCCGTACGGCGCCGGTTGGTTCGCCAAGGTGGAGCTGTCCGGTGCGCCGCAGGGCTTGATGAAGGCCTCTGACCCAGAGTTTGCCGAGTTCATCGCTGCCGAGCGGGCCAAGTACGGCAAATAGCGGCCACCGACCGGGGGGGCGGGTCAAAGGCGATTTGCCTTTTTGGGGATAAACCGATGAAGCTGTACCGCCTGGGTACTGTAAGCTGGCAGGATTCTCAGCTCTTGTATCACGCTTTGCCACGCCTGGGGCGCGAGGGCCTCAACCTGTTGTCGCCCGGTTCGCCCTATGTCTGCGTGGGCTATTTCCAGGATCCAGAACAGGAGGTGGATCTGGAAATGTGCCGGCAGCAGGGCATCCCGGTCTTTCGCCGCGAGGTAGGTGGGGGGGCTGTCTACCTTGATGGCGAGCAACTGTTCTACCAGCTCATCATTCACAAAAAGAACCCGTTGGTGCCGGCCGGCTGGGAAGCTTTTTATCGGCGCTTTCTCCAGGCTCCCATCGAGGCCTATCGGGCGTTGGGCATCCCGGCTGAGTACCGGCCGGTCAACGACATCGTGGCCAACGGACGCAAAGTCTCCGGCAACGGTGCAGCCGAGATCGGCGATTACTACATCCTCGTCGGCAACCTGATCGTAGATTTCAACTATGAGATGATGGCTCGTGTCCTCAAAGTGCCGGATGAAAAGTTCCGCGATAAGGTGTACCACACCCTCTACGACAACCTGTCCACTATCCGCCGTGAGCTGGGCTATGCCCCGCCCCGCGACGAGCTGTGGGACCTGCTGGCAGCCAAGTTTGCCGAGGTGCTGGGTCCGCTGGAGGTAGAGACGACGGTGGATGCCGCCTGGCGTGCCCAGACCGACGCCCTGGCCGCGACGATGTTGACCGACGAGTGGCTGTATCGCCGGGGCCGCCCTCGAGAGACGCGGGCGGTGACCATCCGCGCCGGCGTGCAGGTGCGGCAAAAAATGTACAAGGCCCCCGGCGGCCTCATCCGCGCCACAGTGGAAGAGCGAGAGGGGGTTATTGCCGGCCTCTCCCTGTCAGGCGATTTCTTTTTCTATCCGGCCCACCGGCTGGCCGACCTGGAGGCGGCGCTGGTCGGGGTGCGGCTGGACGAAGCCGAGGGGGCAATTGCCCGCTTTTATGCCGAGCATGGCATTCAGAGTCCAGGTGTAACTCCCGCCGATTTGGTTCGGGTGTTGAGCTAAAAAAATTCAAGGAGGAATTCAAACAATGGCGAACGAGATTCAGATTGACGCCTTGCCACCTGCCAAAATGGCGTCCAAGATGGAGGATGTAGGCGTCACCAAGTCCAAACTGCGTGCGGACACCATGTTCGCCCTGGCCATCCTGGCCGGGGCCTTTATCGGCACCGGGGCTATCTATTGCACGACCGTGCTGACCGGCCTCGCCTCGGCGGGCGTCGGCTACGGTTTGCAACGGCTCCTGGGCGGCCTGGTCTTCTGCCTCGGCCTTATCGCCGTGGTCGTGGCCGGGGCCGAGCTGTTCACCGGCAACAACCTGATCATCATGGCCTTTGCCAGCCGCCGGGTTACCCTTGCCCAACTGTTGCGCAACTGGGCGATCGTCTACACCGGCAACTTTGTTGGCTCGATCCTGACCGCCGTGCTCATGTTCCTGAGCAAGCAATACACCTTTTCTGCCGGGGCGGTCGGCGTTACGGCGCTGAATATCGCCAATGCCAAGTGCAGCCTGGACTTTATCCCGGCCCTCTGTCTGGGCATTATGTGCAACGCCCTGGTCTGTCTGGCCGTGTGGCTCTGCGCCTCGGCCCGGTCTACCACCGACAAGATCCTGTCCATCGTCTTCCCCATCAGCGCCTTTGTGGCCGCCGGCTTTGAGCACAGCATCGCCAACATGTACTTTATCCCCATCGGCCTGCTGATCAAGGATTTTGCCCCTGATTCCTTCTGGCAGCTCAAGGCCGTGGCCGATGCGGGTCTCACCCCGGACAAGCTCGCCAACCTGACCTGGGGCGCTTTCTTTATCAAGAACCTGTTGCCGGTGACCATCGGCAATATCATCGGCGGTGCTGGCTTTGTGGGTCTGGTCTACTGGTTTGTCTACCTGCGGCCCCAGAAGGTGGTCGAGGTGGTCAAGGAAGCGGCGGTCAATATCCTGGTCGTTGACGATGATCCCGACTTTGTCGAGATCACGCGCACGATCCTCAGCAAGGCAGGCTACAAGGTTGCTTCAGCAGCCAGCGGCGATGAGGCGCTGGCCGCCATGAAGAGGCAAAAGCCCGACCTGGTTCTGCTCGACGTAATGATGGCGACGCCGCTAGAAGGTGTCGGGGTGGCCAAAAAGATGGCCGCCGATCCCGCCCTCAAGTCGTTGCCGGTGATCATGATCTCCAGCATTGACAGCACGCAGTACAAGGAAGCCCTGCCGGACGATCTGCACATCCCGGCCGACGCCTGGATCAGCAAGCCGGTCCAACCTGAGCACCTGCTGAACACCATCAAGCGGTTTATCAAGTAGCAGGTTGTGCCTGTTCTGGCCCTGGCCGGCGAATTTGTTCTGGGGACGTGGCAGGGGTTCCTGCCACGTCCCTCACCCTGCCGTGGGTGACCCGGCGGCCCACGAACAACATGGTTTGCGCTCAGGATATAGTTATTCATCTTTTTTGACAATAGCTATATCCTACCCTATAATGGGCGGTAGGGATGATGAGCTGCCTGGTAAGGCGGCCGGCAGATCACCAAGAAAGGGCTTGGGTGTTGAGGACGATCGGGCTTTGGGTAAAGAGGCATATAGCTTCGTAGGCCCTTGTTGTCATGGAGAAAGGGAGGATAATGACTCAACCAACGACGATCCGCCTGGAGGGAAAACCTCCGGCCGAGATGTTAACCATCCAGGAAGCCATTGCCAAGTGCTACCAATGCGGCACCTGCTCGGCGACCTGCCCGACCGCTTTTGCGATGGACTATTCCCCTCGCGCGTTGTGGCGGCTGGTCGAACTGGGACAGCGGGATGAACTGCTCCACTCTAACACCTTCTGGATGTGCACCGCCTGTTATAGCTGTACGGTCCGCTGTCCGCGCGACATTCCTATCTCTGAGACCATGCGCCAGCTACGCGAGGCCTACATCCAGGCTGGGGTCGGCCCCTTGCAGGGTGGCCTGAGCAACGTGTTGGCCGCGGTCGAGGCGACGCACAACATCGCCAACGAGCCGAACGAGACGCGCCTGATCTGGAGCGAAAACCTGCCTCAACGTCCGCCACAGCTAGAGGCTCGCCAGGCTGAGGTGCTCTACTTTGTGGGGTGTGTGGGTGCCCTCTTTCCCCAGACCTATGGCATCCCCCAGAGTTTTGTCCAGATTTTAGGGCATGCCGAGGTGGATTATACGGTCTTGGGTGGGGAAGAGTGGTGCTGTGGCTATCCGGTGTATGGGGCCGGCATGAAGGCTCGGGTCAAGGAGATGGCCGAGCACAACTGTGCCCGCCTGGAAGCAACCGGGGCCAAAACGATCGTGACCACCTGCCCGTCGTGCTATTATACCTGGCATCACCTTTACCCCGAAATCCTGGGGCATGGCCTCCCGGCCGAGGTCTTGCACGCTACCGAATTCATGGCCCGCCTGATTGACGAGGGGAAGCTGAAACTGGGACCGATCCAAGACGTGGTGACCTATCACGATCCATGCGACCTGGGCCGCAAGAGCGGCGTCTACGACGCCCCTCGCCAGGTGCTGTGCAGCATCCCCGGCCTGACCTTTGTGGAGATGGCGCAAAGCGGCCCCGACAGTCTATGTTGTGGCGGTGGGGGTGACATTGCCATGTACGCCCTTGACGTGTCGGCGGACGTAGCCCAGCGGCGAATGCGCCAGGCGGAGCAGGTGGGGGCGCGCTATATCGTCTCGGCCTGCCAGCAGTGCAAGCGCACTCTGGCCGACGGGGCGCGTAAGGCCCGCATCCGCATCCGGCCGATTGACATCACCGAGCTGGTATGGCAATCGGTGCAGAACGCTCAGGCGGGGGTGGAGCTGCAGCCGGTATCTGCGGAGAAGCCCAAGGCGGCCAAACCCAGGCGCTGGGGGGAGGCATAGGAAGAGCCTCAGATGACCAAAGTGCAGCTCGTGCTCTCCCGAGCATTTGTGCCACGGGATGGGATCAAAGTGAGCTGCCTGAGCGTTTCTGAGTTCCTGCCTTTTGTCAGGACTAGATTCTGAGTGAGGAATAGTTCGATGAGCAAACCAAGAATTGGCGTGTACATCTGCCAGTGTGGCTCCAACATCGCTGCTACGGTGAACACCGAGGCGGTGGGTGAATTTGCCAAGGGCCTGGACGACGTGGCGCTGGTCCGCGTCAACAGGTACACCTGTTCTGACCCCGGCCAGGCCACTATCCGCAACGACATCAAGGAGTACAAGCTGGACCGGGTGGTGATCGCCGCTTGCACGCCGCGTATGCATGAACCCACTTTTCGCCGCACGCTGGAAAGCGCCGGCCTGAACCCCTACTACCTGGAGATGACCAATATCCGCGAGCAGGTATCGTGGGTCCATCCCGCCGGCGAGGCAGCCACCAATAAGGCGATGGACCTGGTGGCCGCGGCCGTGCAGCGGGTGCACCTGCACCAGGCGCTCTACCCCCGCAAGTCGCCCATTGAGCCGGCGGCGCTGGTGGTCGGTGGGGGCATCGCCGGCATCCAGGCCGCGCTGGACATGGCCGACGCCGGCTACAAGGTCTACCTGGTGGAGCGGCAGCCGAGCATTGGCGGCAGGATGGCCCAACTGGACAAAACCTTCCCCACGCTGGACTGTGCCACTTGAATTCTGGGGCCCAAGATGATGGATGCCGGTCGGCATCCCAAGATTGAGCTCCTGAGCTACAGCGAGGTGGTAGAGGTCCACGGCTACGTGGGCAATTTCCAGGTCAAGGTCAAGAAAAAGCCGCGCTATGTGGACATCGAAAAGTGCACCGGCTGCGGCGCGTGTGCGGCTGCCTGTGTGTGGCAGGACCGGGTCTATAGTGAATACGATGCGGGGATGGGCTTGCGTGGTGCGGCCTATATCCCCTTTGCCCAGGCCGTGCCGATGAAGGCGGTCATTGACCCCGACTCCTGCCTGTTCCTGACCCGGGGCAAATGCTCCCAAAAGTGTGTCCAGGCCTGCGAGGCGAAGGCCATTGATTTCGACCAGAAAGAGGAGTTTGTAGACCTCAAGGTTGGAGCAGTGGTGCTGGCTACCGGTTACGACCTGACCGACCATGAATCGCTGGCCCGGTACGGCTATGGCCGGTATGACAATGTGATTGACGGCCTCCAGTTCGAGCGGCTATCCAGCGCCGCCGGGCCGACGGGCGGCCAGATCGTCACCCGCGATGGCCGTGTGCCCGAGACGACGGTGTTCCTGCACTGCATCGCCAGCCGCGACGAGCAGGCCCACGAATACTGCTCGCGCATCTGCTGCATGTACGGCACCAAACAGGCCCACCTGGCCAAGGAAAAGACGGGCGGCGAGGTCTATCAGTTCTACATTGACATGCGCACCGGCGGCAAGGACTATGAAGAGTTCTACAAACGGATGCAGCACGAGGGCATTCGCTATATCCGGGGCAAAGTAGCCGAGGTGCTGCCCGATCCGGGCGGCAGCGGTAAGCTGTTGGTGCGCGGTGAGGACACGCTGCTAAACCGCTACGTCGAAGTGCCGGCCGATCTGGTGGTGCTCTTGACCGCCATCAAGCCGGCCGCAGGGTCGCGGGAGATCGCCAGGCTATTTGGCGTGCCGGTGGGTAAGGACGGCTTTTATACCGAAGCCCATCCCAAGCTCAAACCGGTGGATACAACCACCGCCGGCATCTTTCTGGCTGGCTGTGCCCAGGGACCCAAAGACATCCCCGACACGGTGGCCCAGGCCAGCGCCGCAGCGGCGCGGGCCATTGTCTTGCTCAGCCAGGGCGAAATCGAAATTGCCCCCACCGTCGCCGAGGTGATCCGGGAAAAATGTTCCGGCTGTGGTGAGTGCATCCTGGCCTGCCCGTACAAAGCCATCGAGCGGGTGGAGGGCAAGGCCCAGGTTAACGTCGCTCTGTGCCAGGGGTGTGGCACCTGCGTGGGCGCTTGCCTGGCCAAGGCGATTGTCGGCCACCACTTTACCGACCAGGAGCTGATCGCCCAGATCGAAGGTATCTTTGAGCGGGAACCGGCGCCGGTGTGGTAGAGGCAGAAGGTCGGATGGGACAACGGTGCAAGACCGGTAGCGCCGTGTGAGTAGGTGACGAAAACTGGTAGAACTGGAAGGTAAGAAACAATGACGACAGCCGATTCCTTTGAACCCCGCAT